>Ga0335074_10001738_pt1 | contig 29425 bp, 21 predicted proteins | sample Lox_Sample_23_FD_206715 | JGI IMG/M metagenome (GOLD analysis project Ga0335074, IMG submission 206715) | Soil microbial communities from Loxahatchee National Wildlife Refuge, Florida, United States - Lox_Sample_2.3 | ecosystem: Environmental > Terrestrial > Soil > Wetlands | place: USA... | reverse complement strand
CGCAGTGTTCATCGGCGAGCCAGGCGTACTGGAGGCCAGGCAGCGCATCACCCTGCGGATGCGCGCCGCCGGGCGAGCATGAGAAGTGCCAGGCGGGCGCTCGTCGCCCTGGCAGCGGGGGCTGCAGCCAGTGCTGCCGGGCTTGCGCTGGTCCGGCGCCGGGTGGGGCGGCTGCGGTTCGAACGCGGGGTGGCGGCCGCACAGCTGGCCATGCGCGGCGGCCTGCGGTACGCGACCAGCGCACCCCGGCTGTTTATCGCGGCCGGGGAGAACCGGGAACGGCTGCGCAACGACCTGGCTATGCAGACCGCCGACGACGTGACTGCCACGCTCGGCACGATGAAGGGCGTCATGGTCAAGCTCGGCCAGATGGCCAGCTACGTGGACGACGGGCTGGCTCCGTCGGTGCGCCGGACACTCAGCAGGCTGCAGGACAGCGTGCCGCCGATGAGCCCGGAACTGGCGGCCGGCGTGATCGAGGAAGAACTCGGGCAGTCGCCGGAGCGGCTGTTCGAGCGGTGGGACCCTGAGCCGATCGCGGCGGCCTCGATCGGCCAGGTGCACCGGGCGATCACCAGGGACGGCCGCGCCGTGGCGGTCAAGGTGCAGTACCCGCGCATCGCCGAGATGATGACCGCCGACCTGGACAATGTCTCGCTGCTGCGGCGGATGCTGCGGGTCACCGCGCCGAGCCAGGATGTCGAGGGCCTGATTGCCGAACTGCGGGAGCGGGTGCTGGAGGAGCTTGACTACCGCGCGGAGGCAGTGAACCAGCGGCTGCTGCACGAGTACTACTCAGGGCACCCGACGATCAGCGTGCCGGCCATCGTCAGCGAGCTGTCCGCCCGGCGGGTAGTTACCAGCGAGCTTGCTACCGGTGCGCGGTTCGCCGACGTGCTCGCCTGGCCGCAATCCGAGCGTGACCTGGCCGGCGAGACGCTGTACCGGTTCGTCTTCCGCAGCCTGTACGAGGTGCACGCGTTCAACGGCGACCCGCATCCGGGTAACTACCTCTTCCACGGCGACGGCAAGGTCACCTTCCTGGACTTCGGCATGGTCAAGCACTTCACCGACGCCGACTTGATGCCGCTGATGCAGATGGCCCGCAACCTGTGCGTCGATGGCAGCCCTGCCGAGTTCCGCGGCAGCCTGGAAGAGGCCGGCTTCCTGGTGCCCGGCGCGCCGCTGAGCGACGACCAGATCGTTGATCATCTCGCGGTGTTCTACCAGCTGATCCGGGAGCCGCAGACGGTGACCGTGACCGGAGAGTACGCCTCCGCGGTGGTGCGCAGGTTCTTCGACGTGCGCAGTCCGGTGGCCCAGTACGCCCGGATACCGCGGTCCTACGTGGTTTTGCAGCGGATCAACCTGGGGCTGTTCGCGCTGCTCGGCGAGATGAAGGCGACCGCGAACTGGCGCGCGATCGCCGAGGAGATCTGGCCGTTCATGCAGGCGCCGCCGAGTACCCCGATGGGCGTGGCGGAGCTGCCCTGGCTGGCCAGCCGTCCGTCGGTAGCTAGCTCACCGGCGTAAAAAAGCCGCCGGGCGGAGGAAGCCTCCGCCCGGCGGCTGTCAGGCAGCTAGCTGCCGATCGTGTACTCGTAGGGGATGCCCAGTACGTCGGACGCCGTGAGCCCGCCGAGCTGAACCTCGTTGAAAGCCGCGAAGACATCGACGTACAGGGTGCCGGACACGACCGTGCCGGCTGAGCCGTCCTGCGACGGGGTGATCGTCAGGTCGATCACCTTGCTCTTCCCCGGCGCGATAGTGAGCGTGGGGTTGAACTCCGGCAGGGTCGGCGGCGAGCTGAAGTTGACCTCGCCGTACCAGAAGTCACCCTGGTTCGGCAGTGCGCCCAGGTCGAACGCCTGGGTCGTCGCATTCAGCGTGAAGCTCGCCGTGCCGGTCGTGGAAACCGGCGAGACGAACCCGTCGGTAGCCGGGGGTGCCTGAGCCCCGGCCCACAGGCCCGGCGACACCGATCCGGCGCCCGCGGTCACGGTCACCGAAGGCGTGGTCGACCCCGCCGTGCTGCCCGGCGCGAACGACGCGAGGTCGGGATCCGCGCCGTCGCCGAACTCGCCGAGGTCGAACGTCATCGGAGTGGTGGATTTCGCCGTCGCGTTGAGCTCGCTGGTCTCGGTCGGCACCAGCCACTCTGGCCCGCCCGAACCCGCTGGCAGCGGGACCGGCACGCCGGAAGTGTTCTCCCCGGCGAGCGTGTAGCTCGTCGAGGTGTTCAGCCGCGGGTCGAGGAAGAAGTTCTCCGGCGCGCTGCCGTGGTTGGTAATCGTGACCGGCACGGTGACCGGACCCGACTCCGTGGTGCTCGCGCTATCCGGCAGCGTCGAGGCCGAGGCGCTCACCAGTGACTTCAGCTGGATCTGCCCGGTGTAGCGCTGGGACGTCTCGTTCCCCGTGCTGGGCGTGGCTATCGCGGGGTCGTTGAAGTCCACCACGAGCGTCCACGTGCCGGGTATCGCGTTGGCAGCGTAGGCGTCCATGTGCGTGCCCGTCGAGAAGCCGAGGCCTTCCGACGTGACGCTTGACAGCAGGTAGTTCGAGCCGAAGCCGGCGATCTCCCCGGCCGGGTCGACCAGGTAGGCGTTGACCTGGCGGTCGCCGTCATTGGTCAGGTTGACCGAGGCGGACACGTTGGGCGCGCCAGCCGGGACGTTGAACTCGTAGTAGTTGATCTGGCCGTTACCGGGCAGGTCGCCACGCCCGTTGCCGCCGGTCAGCGTCCCGCTGAAGTGACCGCCGGTGGCGAGGTTGACCATGCTGCGCAGGGTCACCGGGATCGAGCCGGAGTTCACCCGCACCGATCCGGAGGTGTCGCCAGGGCTGCCCGGCGTCTTCACGGTGAACGTGAAGGAGCCGCTGGCACCTGAATTCAGGTGCAGTACGGACTTGCTGACGCTCCCGAAGGGGACCAGCTTCTGCGTGCTCGCGGTGAAGTGGATCTTGCCAGCGGTGCCGTCTTCGGCACCACTGGTCATGTCGAAGATGACCGCGGTCCACCGGCCCGCCATCGGGTGCAGCACGTCCGCAGGGGTGAAGTTGCTCGTACCCTGCGGCTCGGACTGGATGGCGAACTTGCCCTTGGGGTTGATCAGGTCGAACCGGACTGCCGCGTTGAAGTTCAGCGTCTTCGCCGGGTAAGCGATCGACGCGCTCAGCCGGTCCTGACCGGGCCGGACGGTGAAGTGCAGCTCGCCGTAGTTGTTGACGAAGCCGAACGCGTCGGTGAACTTCTTGCTGCGGGAATTGCTCAGCGTCAGGGTCTCGTTCTGGACATCAGTCGACTTGCCGATCGTCTCGCCAGACAGGTGCACGGTCTGCTTGGCCGATCCGGTGTTGGTGACCGTGACGTGTGCCGTCACGGTGGTGCCGGGGTTGCCGAGGCCGTTGATCTGTCCCTGCCGTGGCGTCGGGTTGGCCGGGCTCACGCTGGTGACCGTGTCTAGCAGCGTGCTGCCGGTGCGGTGCGACAAGCCGATGGACTCGGCCATCTTGACCGCCTGGTAGGCGTTCACCAGTCCGGCGCCCTGCTCGTAAGCCGGCGCGCCGAGGTTGGTGGCCGTGCTCATGACGATCTGCTTGACCAGCGCAGGCGAGGGCAACGCGTTGCTGTGCGTCTTCTGGTAGGCCTGGTCAATCAGCGCCGCGATGCCAGCGGTCCACGGCGACGCCTCGCTCGTCCCGCCGAACAGTTCGATGCCGAGAGCCTTGCCGCCCCAGCTGGCACAGTCCGGGAAGTTCGTCAGGTTGGTCGAGCAGGAGGCAAAGCTCGAGTCGCCTGGCGCGGCTACGTCAACGGTGTTGCCGTACGCGTCGTATCCGCCCGAGCTGAACGGCGCGATGCTGTTGTCCAGCCAGCCCTTGGCGAACATGTCGGCCTGGCCGTAGTTGCTCATCGCGTAGGACCGGAGGTCAGTCGTCGCGGCCGCCGAGATGACCTCGGGGTCGGTCGCCGGCGAGCCGATCGTGCTGGTCGGTGCCGAGTCGCCGGAAGCGACCACGACCGTGATGCCCGCCGCGACCGCTGCGTTGTCGAACGTCTTGATCGCGTCGGCGCTGGTGTCCGGGAACCCGTTCTCGCCGAACGACTCGTTGATCACGTTGACCGGGTCGACGACGGTGGCGAAGTTGATCGCGTCCAGGAAGGCCGACGTCGTGGTGGAGTTGTTGACGCCGAACACGCGCAGAGCCTCGATGTTCGCGCCGGGCGCGACACCCTCGATGCGGACGTTGCACTTCACGGTCAGTCCTTGGGTGCTGAAGTTCTGCACGTTGTAGACGTGCCGCCCCTGGCCACCCATGGTGTTGGCGTCGCCGAACGCCTCGCCGCCGGCGCCGCTCGGCGCGCTGGTCCCGTCGCCGGTGAAGTCCCGGTACACGGTGATTGCCGACTTGCCGTTCGACCGGATGAAGTTGATGTTGTTCGGGTCGATCCCGTCCGCGATGTAGGCGACGGTCTCGCCGGACCCGTTGATGCCGAGGGAGCGGGCAGTCTTAGCCTTCGGGTTACTCGACGCGACGCCGGTGAGCGAGAGGGCCTCGGGCTCGAGCTGGACCTTGCCGTGCGGCAGGCACGCACCGGCCATTGGCGTGATGCGCTTGCTCTTCTTGGCCGTTCCGGCGCCGCCGTAAGGGTTGCTGACCGGCCCCGGAATGGTGGCGTCCGGGATCACGGATGAGACATCGGGATTGGCCTTCAGCCGCGCTTCCTCGCCGGCCGAGACCGTCGCCGCGACCGCGTTCACCAGCCGGTAGCTGGTGACGTGGGTCGCGTGCACCTGCTTCAGCTCACTGAGCAGCGGCTGCTGGCTCGCGGAGATCGCAGCCGACCGCGCCGACATGGCCGCCGACCTGACCTTAGGCACGGCGGGCTCGTCCTTCATGAAGACGATGACGTGCTGATTCACATTCGTCGACAGCTGCGCTGCCGCCGCCGCGGTCAATGCTGCCTGCTGGTCCGCCGCCGCGGGCGCGGCTGGCGCAGCCAGGGCTGCGGCTCCCTGGCCCAGCACGACCGCCGCTGCAGCGCCCGTGACAAGCAATACAGAATGCGTTCTGGATTGGTGATGTCCTGCTGGCCGATGAATCAGCCGCATCCGTGACCTCCTCCGAGCAGTCGGCAACCTTGCCGCTCAACGAAGTGGCCCCAAGCCGGGGCCGTAACAGATTTAACCAAGCTAACTATTAGCCGTGGATAACTATTCGGTCACGGCCAAGGCCGGGCAGCCTGACGCATGTCCGTCCGTCTCGGGGTGTATCCGTGCAGGCGCAACCTGTTCATACTTGCTCCAAAGCCGCTGAGCGGCCGCTGAAAGGGGAGGCAGCATGGGAAAACTGATGGGCTCCGGGCGACTACGGCTCGTGGTCGCAGCAACTGTCACGTGCCTGGCGATTGGTGTGCCGGTAGTCGCGCTCGCGTCACCTTCGGCGCCTGCCACACCGCGGTGCACCGCGTCTGACACCTACGTCTGGTTCGCGCTGAGTCCGAACGGGACGACCGGCGCCATCTACTACCCAGTCGAGTTCACGAACGTCAGCAGCAAAGCCTGCACGCTGACCGGTTTCCCCGGCGTGTCGGCGGTGACCCAGGCTGCCCATCAGATCGGGCTGGCGGCGGCGCGAGCGACCGGCGTCACCGCGCACACGGTGACGGTGAAACCGCATCAGACCGTGCACGCGATGCTCGGCATCGTCCCGCGCGGCTTCATCGCCGGCTGCCATTACGGCGCCGCGGACGGCCTCAAGGTGTTCCCGCCGAACCAGAAGAGCAAGCAGCTCGTGCTGAGCTTCTCGTTCACCGCGTGCAAGAACAAGCCGTTCATGCAGATCTACCCGGTGACGGCAGGCATCGGAGTGCCGTGATCAGATTGTCGGCAAATTAGCGGACTCTAGGTCTGGAAACCGGAGATTCTGTATGGCACCTTCTGCTTAACCATTTCCGAACCCAATCGCGGCTGAGGCTGCCAGGAAGGCGGTGGCCGGACCGGTGACTGGGGCACCCGAGCAAGCGCTGGCGGTCGCGTTCGCGATCGTCGGCGCGTTCAGCTACGCCGTGGCATCGGTCTACCAGCAGCAGACTGCGTCGAAGCTGTCGTCGAAAGCGGCTTTCGATCCCGCGGTCCTGCTCCGGCTGGCGCGGCGCCGCCGGTGGCTGTTCGGCTTGATTGCCGTGATCTGCGGTTATGGCCTGCAGGCTGCTGCGCTCGATCTTGGCCGCCTCGTCATCGTGGAGCCCGTCTTCCCGGTCGGCTTGCTGTTCGCGCTGCTGCTCGCGGCCAGAGCGGACGGCCGCCGCCTCCAGCACGCGGAGTGGACCGCCGCCCTGGCGGCCATTGCCGGGCTCGGCGTGTTCCTGGTCGCGGCGCAGCCAACGGGCGGCCATCGGATCGCGGGCGCCGGCCCGCTCAGCCTGGCCGCTGCCGGAGCGGTCGCCGTCGCGATGGCTTGCTGCCTGATCGCGGCCAAAGCTCGCGCTCCGCACCGCGCCCTGGTGCTCAGCATCGGCGGCGGCCTCGGCGCGGGCGTGACGGATGCGCTGACCAAGACCGTTGCCACGCTCGCCGGGACCCACCGGCTCGGGATCTTCGGCGATGTGCGGCTCTACCTGCTTGCGGTCGTCGGCCTGCTCACGTTTACGATGCAGCAGAACGCGTTCCGCGCGGCGGGCCTGTCGGCATCACTGCCGTCCTTCGCAGTCCTGGAGCCGGTGGTCGGATCCCTGCTCGGGCTTGCGATTTACCACGAGCGAGTGGGCGGCGGTGGCGTGCGGATCGCGGTCGAGGTAGTCGCGGTACTCGCGGCACTCTGGGGCATCGCCAGGCTGGCCAGTTCCGTCATCGCCGAGCTCGCCCGGCTCGCTGCAGTCGCCGCGCCGCCCGCCGATCCTGCCGCGTAGTTCGCAGGTACAGCGATACGCAACGGCCCGTTTCCCTGGTTGGAAAGGATTTTGGCATGCCCTGGTACGTGCTCACCGGAGCGCCTGGCGCGGGGAAGACGGCGATCCTGCGCCAGCTCGAGCAGGACGGATTCGCCGTCGTCGAGGAAGCCGCAACGGACGTGATCGCGCTGGAGCAGGCGCGCGGCCACGCGGAGCCGTGGACCAGCCCCGGCTTCACCGACCAGATCGTCGCGCTGCAGCGGCGGCGCGAGCAACTGGCGGGCGACGGCGCGGCGACGGTGTTCCTCGATCGCTCGCCAGTCTGCACGCTGGCGCTCTGCCGCTTTCTCGGCCATCCGGAGTCACCGCTGCTGATCGCCGAGGTCGGGCGCGCGGCCGGCGAGCGGCGCTATGGCGAGGCGGTGTTCTTCGTGCGGGGCATGGGCTTCGTGACGCCGACCGCGGCGCGGCGGATCAGCCCGGCAGACGCTACCGCGTTCGAGAAGGTGCACGAGGAGACGTACCGCGAATTCGGCTTCGGTCTGATCGAGGTACCTGCCGGGCCGCTCGCCGACCGGGTCGCGGTGGTCAGGCATGCTGCGCTGGCGCTCGCTGGGCAGGCCCGCGCACCGATGTGATAATCCGGTGAAAGCGATCAAGGCAAGTCGAGGGCGGACGGGAGCGGGATGGTGGCCGGACCAGTCGCAGCGGGCGCGAAGGATTTCCAGACCAAAGTGGCTTCGTTCGTCCGGGAGAACCGGCTGCACGGAGCGGCAGCCGGCATCGTCCATGGCAGCGAGCTGGTGTGGTCGGGCGGTGTCGGGTTCGCCGATGCCGCGTCGCAGCGGGCGTCCGGCCCCGACGTGCTGTACCGGATCGCGTCGATAACCAAGACCGTCACCGGAACGGCGGTCATGCAGCTGCGCGATGCCGGCCTGCTCGACCTCGATGACCCCGTGGTGAAGTGGATTCCCGAGCTGTCCGACAGCGCCAGCCCGGCTGGCATCGGCGCGGTCACCATCCGGCGCCTGCTGTCACACGAGTCCGGCCTGGTCAGCGAGCCGCCAGGGACAGACTTCCTGGCTGGCGAGCCCAGCTACGAGGGACTCGCTGCGCGGAACCTGGAACGGGTAGCCGAGATCTTTGCCGCCGTACCGCCGAACACCCAGACCAAGTACTGCAACCTCGGCTATCAGCTGCTTGGCGAGATCGTGAGCCGGGTGAGCGGGACCCCGTACCCGCAGTACGTCGCCGACCGCATTCTGACTCCGCTGGCGATGTCGTCGACCGGATTCGAGCCGCTGAGCCCTGACCTGGACCGTCGACGGGCGACCGGCTACGCGGCCCGGGCGTTCTCCGACGAGCTATCGGTCGCGCCGAGTATGCCGCCGATTTGGGCAGAGGGCGGGCTCTGGTCGACGGTCGAGGATCTCGCCAGATGGCTGTCCTTCCAGGTCGCGGCACACGCTGGTGCTTCGGGCGACGCCGCGGCCGCTGACCAGGGCTCGGATGTGCTGGCCCGCGCGACGCGGCGGGAGATGCACAAGCCGAGGTATCTGAGCGAAGAGGACTGGTCAACCGCCTGGGGCATCACCTGGTATTCGGTCCGCAAGGACAACGTGACCTGGGTTCAGCACTCCGGCGGACTGCCCGGGTTCACCTCGAACGCGTGCTTCGACCGGGGCAGCACAGTCGGCGCGATCGTGTTGCTGAACGGGGTGGCCGATGCCTCAAGCCTCGCGATGAGCCTGGCCGCTGCCGGCCGTGACCTGGCCGAGGCGGCCGCGCCGGAGCTGCGCCGGCCCGTTCCGACGCCGTCAGATCTGGCTGCGCTCCTCGGTTTCTACGCGCCACCGGATATGAGCTTCCTGGTCAAGGTCGAGTGGCGGGACGGCAAGCTGACCCTGGTCGACACGTCGATGCCGGACGAGAAGATCCCGGTCGACCGGGGGGCCGAGCCAGGCACCTTCGTCGCCGCGCCGGGTTACCGCCCGTCCGGCGAGCCGGTGGTGTTCGGGCGGCGCGCGGACGGAACGGTGGAGACGCTGTTCTTTGGCGGCGGCTTGCTGGTGCGGCTCGATCCGGTCCGGTAGCTGGTCAGACGAACGCGCCGATGCCGGTGATGGCCCTGCCGACGATCAGCGTGTTGATCTCCCGGGTGCCCTCGTAGGAGTAGATGGCCTCGGCGTCAGCGACGAATCTGCCGACCTGGTTATCGAGCAGGATCCCGTTGCCGCCGAGCAACTCGCGGGCCCAGCCGACTGTCTCGCGCATGCGCACGGTGCAGAACGCTTTGGCCAGTGCCGAGTGGTGATCCTTCGCCTCGCCCTGCCGCTGGAGCTGCGACAGCCGAGCGCACAGGCACGCCGATGCCGTCACGTTGGACAGCATGCGAACGAGCAAGTCCTGCACCAGCTGGAAGCCGGCAATCGGCCGCCCGAACTGATGCCGCTCTTTCGAGTAGGCCAGCGCGTGCTCGTAGGCGCCGCGCGCGCAGCCGGTCGCCATCCACGCGACGCCCGCCCTCGTCAGCCGGAGTACCTGCGCAGTGTCGCGGAACGAGCTGGCCAGCTGCAGCCTGTTCCCTTCGGGCACGCGTACGTTGTCCAGGGTGATCTCGGCGTTCTGCACCACCCGCAGCGCGATCTTGTGCCGGATCTTGACGGGGCTGAAGCCCTCTGCGGGCGTCTCCACGACAAAGCCCTTGACCTGGTTGTCCGCGACGTCGCGGGCCCAGACGATGACGTAATCGGCGAATGTGGCGTTGCCGATCCACTTCTTCTGGCCGTTGAGCACCCAGACGTCGCCGTCGCGCTGCGCGGTGGTTGTCAGGCCGCCGGCCACGCCGGAGCCGACGTCCGGCTCGGTCAGCGCGAACGCGCCGATCTTCTCCATCCTGGCCATGGCAGGCAGCCAGCGCCGCTTCTGTTCGTCGGAGCCGCACAGGTAGACCGATCCCATCGCCAGCCCGCCGTGCACACCCATGAACGTGGCGATGGACGGATCGACCCTGGCGAGTTCGAGGGCGATCATGCCGTCAAGCAGTGTGCTGCCGCCCGGACAGCTGTATCCCTCGCACGCTAGCCCGGCGATGCCGAGATCCGCGAGGCCCGGCACGAGATCGAACGGGAACTCTTCCCGAGTCCAGTAGTGGTTGATGACCGGGGCGACAGACTTCTCCATGAACTCGCGGACGGCCAGCAGCTGGTCGCGTTCAGCCGGTTCGAGCAACTGCTCGAGTGCGTAAAAGTCGGCATCGAGGAGCAGGTCCATCGCAGGTCTCTCCTTTATCTCTCCGGCGGTCCCGGCGCGGCAAGGAAGTCGCTGACCACCGGCGCGAGCTGCCGGGCCTCGGTCACTAGGCCCAGATGACCGCCGTGGAACACATGCAGCTGGGAGCCAGGGATCAGCTTGTGCATCAGCCGGGCGTTGGCCAGCGGGATGATCGGATCGTCGTCGCCGGACAGGACAAGCGTCGGCTGGCGCAGCAATGGAAGGAACGGCACGCTGGTCCAGCCGAGGCCTGCGCCCAGCTGATAGAGGTAACCGCGGGCCGAGCCGACGCGGTTGTGCGCGTTCATGGCGGCGGTGACTGACGCCGGATCGGTCCGGGCACTGCCGCCGTACAGCTCCCCGGCGACGCTGGCCAGGTAGCCACGGTCGGTGTACCGCCGCGGCGTTGCCATCCGGGCCAGCACGGACGGTGCCGCCGGCACCATGATCATGCCAGTCGCGGTGCTGACAAGCACGAGCTTGCGGCAGTGCGACCGCTGGAACGCGGCGAAATGCTGGGCGACCGCGCCGCCCCAGGAGATGCCGAGCACGTCCGCGCTGTCGTGCCCGAGCTCGGCGAGCAGCTGGCGGATGAGCCGGCACAAGCCAGTGAACCGGTAAGGCCCGGCTGGCAGCGGCGATCCGCCGACTCCGGGCACGTCGAAACGGATGACCTCGAGCGAGGGGTCCAGCTCGTCGACGAACGGCTGGAGCAGCTCCAGGCTCGCCCCGATGCCGTTGACGAGCAGCAGCGGCGTCTGCGCCGGCTTAGTCCGGAAGCGGCGGCGCCCCGGCCGCACCGCGACGCGGATCAGCTGGTCGCCGATCGCGAGAGTCCGCACGCTCAGCCCCCTGGCGATCCCGGCGGCTGCGGGCGCCTGCGGGCTATCTGTCGTGGACATAGGTTCCCGGTGCCGGGGCCAGTGCCGCGAACTCCTTACTGCCTGGCCTGACCTTGCTCCGTTTCGTCCCGCCACTGTGCTCTGTCAGCCACGCCGAGTAATGCGGCCACCAGCTGCCGCTGACCGTCGCTGCGCTGGCGAGCCACTGAGCGGCATCGGGCGGGTTCTGCGACCCGACCTGGAAGGTCGCTTTGGGATTGTCGGGCGGGTTCACCATCGAGGCGATATGACCGCTGGTGGACAGCACGAACGTGACGTCGCCGCCGAGTAGCTGGGTGGTGCGGTAGCACGACTGCCAAGGACACAGGTGATCGGCGATCCCGGCCACCACGTACGCGTCGGTGTCCACCTTGGACAAGTCGACAGGCGAGCCGAGCATTTCCGCGGCATCCGGCTTCACCAGGGCGTTCTCCAGCGCGAGCCGGATGAAGTCACGGTGCAGTGCGGCCGGGAGCCTGGTGGTATCGGCGTTCCAGTACAAGATGTCGAACGCGGCCGGGGGACGGCCCTGCAGGTAGTTGTTGACCCAGTAGTTCCAGATCAGGTCGTCGGGCCTGAGCCAGGCGAACACCTCGGCCAATGACCGGCCGTCCAGGTAGCCGCGCGCGCGGGACGCGGCCATGGCCGCCGACGCCGTGCTCTCGTCGATCATCGCCCCCGCGGTACCTGCCCTGGCCTGGTCTAGCACCGTGACGCCGAGGCACAGGCTGGCCACGGTGTCGAGCTGGCCCATCGCGCTGAGGTGGGCGGCGACCATCGAGGACACGATGCCGCCCGAGCACAGCGCGCAGATGCTCGCCTTGGCCGCGTTGGTAATCGCCCGCACCACGTCGAGCGCGTCCGCTACCGCGGCTCCGTAGCTGTCGAGATTCCAGTCCTTATGCCGGTAATCGGGATTGCGCCAGCTAATCGCGAAGACCTGGTGACCCTGGCTGACCAGGTACTGCGACATGCTGCGGCCTGGTGCCAGATCGGTGATGTAGTACTTGTTGATCATCGGCGGGACGATGAGCAACGGGAATTTCCCGACCCGCTCGGTGACCGGCGCGTACTGGATCAGCTCGAACATCTCGGTCCGGTAGACCACCGCGCCCGGCGTCACGGCCAGGTCCTTGCCGACCTCGAATGCCCCAGGCTCCACCATCGCGGGAACGCGCGGCGCGGTGGACAGGTCACGCAGCAGCGCGCGCAGCCCGCGGACCGCGGACAATCCGCCGGTATCCACCAGCGCCTTCATCCCGGCCGGATTGAGCAGCGGGTTGTTGCTCGGCGATGCGGCCGCTATCAGGTTCATCAGGACGAACCGCAGCCGCTCGGCGTCCCGCCAGTCGAGGTCTGCGGTGGCCAGGGTGAACTCGGCCGCCCGGGCGGTCACCAGGTAGGCCTGCATGGCGCGCTTGAGCACCGGGTTCTGCGTCCAGGCCGGGTCGGCGAATCGCCGGTCCCTCCGCTCCGGCGCGACCTGCGAGCGCCCGGCCGCGATCCTGCCCAGCTCGGTGCCTAGGAGTGCAGCTTGCCCGGCAACGGCCTGCGGGCTCCTGGCCAGGCTGGCGGCCAGCCGCAGGGTCGCGCCGTCCGGCCGGAGTCTGCGCGCCACGCCCAGCGCGCCGTCAGCGAGCAGCAGGTCGAGGGCGCCCGCGAGGTCGCCCGCTACCTCGGGCAGAGCAGACGTTGTCCGCGTGTTCTCCGTGCTCGCTGTGCCTGCTGTGCTCGCGCGGCTCGCGGGGCTCACTGCGCGTCCTCCGGCACCTTAACCTCACGGCGGAGGATCTTGCCGGTCGGCCCCTTCGGCAGGCTGTCGACCAGCCAGACGCGGCGCGGGTACTTGTAGGCAGCCACCCGTTCCCTAACAAACTGCTGCAATTCCTCAGGCGTGGCGTCGGCGCCGGGCTTGAGCGCCACGGCCGCGCCGACTTCCTCGCCCAGCTCCGGGTGCGCCATCCCGATCACGGCCACCTCCGCGACGGCCGGATGCTCATGCAGTGCCTCCTCGACCTCTCGCGGATAGACGTTGTAGCCGCCCCGGATGATCATTTCCTTCTTCCGGTCGACAATGAAGAAGTACCCGTCCTCGTCGACCCGGGCGAGGTCGCCGGTGCGGAACCAGCCATCCGGGATGGCCTCGGCGGTCGCCTCGGGCTTCCCCCAGTAGCCAGTCATCAGGTTGTGGCCGCGGATGACGATCTCGCCGACCTCACCCTGGCCGACCTGCTCGCCGCTGTCGCTGATCACGCGCATTTCCACGCCCTCGACTGGCGTGCCGACCGAGCCGGGCTTGCGGGGTTTGTCCGGGTGATTGAACGAAGCCACCGGAGAGGTCTCTGACAGCCCGTAGCCCTCCAGGATCATGCAGCCGAACTTCTCCTCGAAGCCGCGCAGGATCTCCACGGGCATCGCGGCCCCGCCCGACACGCAGACCCGGAGCGACGCGGTGTTCGCGGTCTCCGGGAAGTGCAGCATGGCCGCGTACATGGTCGGCACGCCCTCGAAGATCGTCACCTTGTCCCGGTCAATGACCTCCAGCGCCTTGGCCGGGTCGAACCTCGGCAGCAGCGTCAGCGTGCCGCCAGCGATCATCGTCGCGTTAAGCCCGCAGGTCAGCCCGAAAACGTGGAACAGCGGCAGGCAGCCCATCATCACGTCGTCCGGATGGTTATGCAGCAGCGTCTCTGCGGTCAGGCGTGCGTTCCTGGCGAGGCCGCCGTGGCTGAGCTGGGCTCCTTTGGGCTGGCCGGTCGTCCCGGAGGTGTAGAGGATCACCGCGTTGTCGCCGTCGGCAGCGTCGGCCGGCGTCTCATTGGCGCTGACGCCGCTCAGCACGGCGCTCAGGTCGGCGTCGTCGACCTGGATCACCTGCGCCCCGGCGTCAGCCGCGCCCTTGGCTGCCTCGCCGGCGAAATCGCGCGTCACGAACAGCACCCTGGCTCCCGAGTCGCCGAGGTAATAGGCCACCTCGCGGCCCTTCAGCAGCGGGTTCATCGGCACCACGACCGCCCCGGCGGTAAGAGCGCCAAAGAATGCGACAGGAAACGCCGGAATATTGGGCATCATCAGGCCCACCCGGTCGCCGCTGGCCAGGCCGGCGGAATTCAGCAGGGTGGCAACCCGCCGGGCAGCGTCGCTGAGTTGCCGGTAGCTGATCGTCAGGTCATCCAGCCGGAGCGCGGCCCGGTCAGGCTGAGCTGCCGCCGAGCGGTCCAGGATCGTGCTCAGGTTCGCCACCGCATACCTCCCTGCAGACGTACGTTCCAGTATCTGTTCGGGGCTACCGATTGGCCAGGGTGATCCCGTCAACTTCGTCGGGACCGCTAGCGGCATCGTCATGCAGGGCCGCTGTCGCCGCGCCCGGTTAGGCTGGAAGTCCGGACGCCGCCTGTCCCGGCGGTGCAATGGCAGAGCAAGCCAGCGAGGCGATGGGCATACGCGTCGGCATACTCGGCCCGCTCGAGGTGCGGGACGACCGCGGGCTGCCGGTTCTGGTCGGCGGCACGCGGCTGCGCAGCCTGCTCGTCCGCCTTGCGATCAGTCCCGGCCGGGCCGTGCCTGTCGACACGCTCGTGGCCGATCTGTGGGGCGATAACAGTCCTGCCGATGCTGGCAACGCCGTTCAGGCACTCGTCTCGCGCCTTCGCAGCGCGGTCAGCCGCGACATCGTCGGCCGCGAGCCGACCGGCTACCAGCTGTCCCTGCAGCCTGAAGAGATCGATGCCTGGGCGTTCGAGGTGGCGGTCGCGGCGGCCAGGGATTGCCTCGCCGACGGGGGAAACGCGCGCGCCGCCGCCAGCCTGCGCCGTGCGCTCGGCATGTGGCGCGGGCCAGCTCTCGCCGACGTGGCCGATGCGCCGTTTGCCGCCCCGACGATCGCGCGCCTGAACGAGCTCAGGCTTGCTGCGATGCAGGACCGGATCGACGCCGACCTCGCGACCGGCCGCGGTGCCGACCTTGTTCACGAGATCGAGGAACTGGCCACCCGTCACCCGCTGCGAGAACGCCTCGCCGGTCAGCTCATGAGGGCGCTGTACGCAGCCGGGCGGCAAGCCGACGCGCTCGGCGTATTCGAATCCACCAGGCGCGAGCTCGCGGCTTCTCTCGGCGTGGACCCGTCTCCGGCGCTAGCGGCCGTGCACCTGGCGATTCTGCGCGCGGAGCTACCGGTACCGGCAGCGCCGGCCGTGACCGCTTCGGCGGGAGCGCGCCAGCCAGCGCGGGCCGGCAACCTGCCAGCCCAGCTCACTAGTTTCGTCGGCAGGGACGAGGAGATCCGCCGGGTGACAAAGCTGCTCGTCGATTCGCGCCTGATCACGCTGACCGGCATGGGTGGCGCCGGGAAAACCCGGCTCGCCATCGAGGTCGGCAGTCGCGTCGCCGGCCAGGCACCGGACGGGGTCTGGTTCGTCCCCCTCGCACCGGTGCGGGACGCCAGGGACGTTCCGAACGCGGTGCTGACAGCTATCGACGGGCGCGATGCAGTCTGGCCAGTCGACGCGGTCGAGGCAGCCCGGATCGCTGCCATGGAACCACTGGACCGTCTCAGCGAGGTACTGACGGCGCGCACGGCGCTCATCGTGCTGGACAACTGCGAGCACGTCCTGGACGCTGCCGCCGCGCTGGCCGGCCGGGTTCTCGCCGATGCTCCGGGCGTGCGCATCCTGGCCACCAGCCGCGAACCGCTGGGCCTGACCGGTGAGACGCTCTGCCCGGTGCCGTCATTGCCTCTCCCGTCGGCCGACGCGGATGTCGACGAGGCGGCCGCCAGTCCGGCGGTGCGGCTGTTTGCCGACCGGGCGGCGGCGGTCCGCCCCGGGTTCCAGGTCAGCGCGGCCTCGGTGGATTCAGTCGTGCGGATCTGCCGGGCTCTGGATGGCATCCCGCTGGCCATCGAACTCGCCGCGGTGCGAGTACGGGCGCTGACGCCGGCTCAGGTCGCCGAGCGGCTGGATGACAGATTCGCGCTGCTCTCGGTTGGTACCAGGGACCCGCTGCCCCGGCATCAGACGTTGCGCGCGATTGTGGACTGGAGCTGGGACTTGCTCGATGATCGGGAGCAGGCCGTCCTGCGGCGCCTCGCGGTGTTCAGCGGTGGGGCCACGCCGGACAGCGCCGAGCAGGTGTGCTCGCTGGGCAGTGACCAGGCCGGCGTCGTCGACGTGGTCGCGTCGCTAGTGGACAAGTCGCTGGTCGTCGCGACCGGTGAGTACGAGGTGCGCTATCAGCTCCTGGAGACCGTGCGCGCCTATGCCGCCGAGCGGCTCGCAGCGGCGGGCGAGGCCGACCAGGTCGCCGCTGCGCATGCAGATTACTTCCTGGCCCTGGCGGAACGAGCCGAGCCCGAGCTCCGGCGTCGTGATCAGCTCACCTGGCTGCACCGGCTCGCTGCCGAGCACGACAACTGCTCGGCCGCGCTGCGCCATGTCCTCCGCATCGGGGACGGCGCTGCCGCGCTGCGCTTCGTCCGCGCACTCGTCTTTTTCTGGGCGATGCAGGACTACGACTCGGAAGCTAGCGAGTGGGCAGCGAAGGCACTGGACATCGTCGGTGAGGCACCGCCGGCTGGCCTGGCCGGCGCCTATGCCCTCTGCCGGATCATCACCGCAGTGACCCGGCTCGCCGGGGACGCGACTGACGACCTGGCCGATCTACCGGGCATGCTGAGCCAGCTGAGCGAGCTGGCCCGGGCTCCGGGCGCCGATGATCCGCTGCTGGCCCTGTTCGCGCCGCTGCTGGCCGTCTTCGCCGGCGACGGGGAGCGGTCCAGGAACGAACTGAGGGAGCTCTCCGGGCATCCCGATCCCTGGGTCCGCGCAGCGCAGCATGCCCTCGCGGGGCATCTCGCCATGAACGACGGCGACATCGACGCAGCGGCCAGCGACCTGGCTGTCGGCGACCGGCTGTTCCGCGAGATCGGCGACCGGTTCGGCCTGATCCTCTGTCTCACCGGGCTGGCGGAGGTCGCAGTGGCCCGGAGCCGCCCGGACGATGCGGTGCGAGCGCTCGAGGAGGTCCAGAAGTACGCCACCGAAGAACTGACCGGGCACCTGGGCAAGACCATGCGGATCCCGCTCGGCCGGGTGCGGGCCCTCGCTGGCGACATCACCGGTGCCCGCCGCGATCTCGAGGATGGCATCCGCCTGGCGGAGAAGGTCGGCGAGGTCGACGACGTGGCCCTGGGCTACGTGCATCTCAGTGAGATCGCACGATGCGATGCGGACTTGCCCGCCGCCCGCGAGCTACTAGGCCAGGCGCTGCAGATCGTCGAGTCCCATGTGAAGCGGCCAGATATGGCGGGCGCCGCCGCCGCGACGTTCAGCAAGCTCGGCTGCCTCACCGAGCAGTCCGGTGAGCTGGCCGCAGCCGGGCGCTGGCATGACCGCGCGCTTGGCTCGCTGCGGACAGGCTTCGGGGCGGCGATGCCCAGCAACCCGGTACTGGCGTTCATCGTAGAGGGGATCGCCGCGCTCGCAGCGGCTCAGGGCGACTACGTGCGGACCAGTGAACTGCTCGGTCTCGCGCACCGGCTGCAAGGCTTCCGCAACGCCGCGAGCCTTGAAGTCCAGCGCGCGCAGGCCGCCATCGACGCAGCCCTGAGCCGGGCGGACGCTGAGGCGGCCTACGCACGGGGCCGGGGCATGGGACGGGCTGACGCGCTCGCCCTGAACCCGGTGGCACTGGGCCGGTGAGCGCTAGACCCGCCGCCGGTACATCCGCATCGCGAGCGGGAAGGTCACGATGACGATCCCGGCCGCCCATGCCAGCGTGTAGAGGACATGCGTGCCCACCGGGCCGCCGATGGTCAGCGCACGGACTGAGTCGGCGAGGTGCGTGACCGGGTTCACCTTGACCCAGGCCTGCAGCCAGCCGGGCATCGTGCTGGTGTTGGACAACAGCACGCTGCTGCCGAAGACCAGCGGCATCGTCCAGATGAACGAGATCCCCTGCACTGTCTCGGGTGACGGCGCGACCAGGCCGACCAGCACCGAGACCCAGCACATCGCCAGGTAGAACACGTAGGCGAGGGCATAGGCCGCGATGATTGACAGCGGTGAGGTGTGGAAGCGGAAGCCGAGCACCGAGCCGAAGCCAGTCAGCACCGCCATCACCACGCAGAACCGGATCGTATCGCCGAGCACGGCTCCGAGTAGTGGCGCAGAGCGGGCTACCGGCAGGCTGCGGAACCTGTCGAACACTCCCTTGTGGATGTCCTCGCACAGCGCAGTGCCGAGGCCCATTGAGGCGAACATCGCCATCTGCCCGACCAGTCCGGGCAGGAGCAGCTCCAGGTACGCGTGCGTGCTGCCGGCGACCACGCCACCGAACACGTACAGGAACAGGACCAGGAACACGATCGGCATCAGCGTGACGTCCATCAGCTTCTCCGGCGAGTGCTTGAGCTGGGTCACGTTGCGCCAGGCGAGCGTCAGCCCGTTGGCGAGCCCCTGGCCGAGGCCGATCCGGCGCCGGACCTGGCGGCGCGGCCTGCTCGCCAGGTCCGCCTGCGCCGAGCCGGAGTACGCGCCTGTCAGTTGCGATGTCATGCCGCCCTCCCTCCGGGCGCGACTGTTGCTGCGCCTGAGTCTTCAGCGGGGTGCCCGGTCAGCGTCAGGAAGACCTCGTCCAGGCTGGGCAGCCGGAGCGCCAGTTCGGCGGCGACGATGCCCAGGTCGTCGAGTAGCCGGACGATGGCGGGCAGCATCGCCGCGTCAGTGATAGCGACGGTGACAAGGCCGGTGTCAGAGCTGATCTCCGGCCGGATGCCGACCACAGTTGCCACCGCGTCCGCGACGTGCCGGGTGTTCGTCCGGTCGGCCGCCCGCACCTGCAGTGTCTGGCTGCCGATCCGCCCCTTCAGCTCAGTGGGAGTCCCGGCCGCCACGACCGTGCCGTGGTCGATGACCGCGATCTTGTCGGCAAGCTCATCCGCCTCTTCCAGGTACTGGGTGGTGAGCAGGACAGTGGCCCCGCCGGCCAGCACCTCGCGGATGGTGTCCCACATCTGGCTGCGTCCCCGCGGATCCAGGCCGGTCGTGGGCTCGTCCAGGAACAGCACCTCCGGCTCGCCGAGCAGGCTTGCTGCCAGGTCAAGCCGGCGTCGCATGCCTCCTGAGTAGGTCTTGACGGCCCGCCCGGCCGCGTCGGCCAGGTCGAAGCGCTCCAGCATCTGCCGGGCGCGGGCGCGGGCCGCCGGGCGGGAGATGCCCAGCAGCCGGCAGATCATGATCAGGTTCTCGGTACCGGTCAGCTCGTCGTCTACCGAGGCGTACTGGCCGGTGAGCGCGATGAGCTGGCGGACCTGCACGGCGTCTGATACCACGTCGTAGCCGCAGATGCCGGCCCGGCCGCCATCTGGCCTGAGCAGGGTGGACAAGACCCGCACGATGGTGGTCTTGCCGGCCCCGTTCGGCCCTAGCAGCGCCAGTACCTGGCCGCTCTCAGCCGAGATGTCCACTCCGGCGAGCGCCTGCGTGCTGCCGAATCGTTTCGTCAGCCCTTCGGCCTCGATGACCGTGGCCACGGCTGCCTCCTATCTCTGGTGGTGTTGCCGTAGCCATCGTCAGCGGTGGCGCTGACATGTCGCTGTCAGGCCGCTGACAGGCGGTCGCGAGACGCTGACAGCAGGCGTCAGAGGCTGTCGATCCGGCGGCTGAGGCGGCGCGCTTCGCGCGCGAGAATGTCCGGGTCACGGAAGGTGCTGGCCCGGAAAAGCGTTAGCCCTGCAGCGGCGATGCGGTCATCCTTAGACGCTGGCGGTCGCGTGCGCCAGCGGAGTCTGCGCAGCCTGTCCCGGGGCTGCGCCGGCTTCCTGGTGACCGGCCGGTGGCGTCCGCGATCCACCGCCCGCTAACTCCTCAGTTGCCTGCTAGCCGGAGAATTCTGTCGTGACCAACTCGCTCGCGCAGTTGCGAGCGCGATTGCCTGCGCTGATGCTCGCCGACCAGCGCAGGCTGGCCCGGCTCGCGGACCGGGCGGCTTCGCTGCGCGAGCCGGGAGCCCGCGAGCAGGCCGTTGGCGAGCTTGCAGCCAAGGTGGCGGCAGCCGGGCAGCGCGTCGACGCGCGGCGCGGCATCGTCCCGGTCATCTCCTACCCGGCCGAACTGCCGGTCAGCCAGCGCAAAGCCGAGCTAGCGGCAGCCATCAGCGAGCACCAGGTCGTGATCATCGCGGGCGAGACCGGCTCCGGCAAGACCACCCAGCTGCCCAAGATCTGCCTGGAACTTGGCCGCGGCATCACCGGTCAGATCGGGCATACCCAGCCGCGGCGCATCGCGGCCCGCACCGTGGCCGACCGGATCGCCGCCGAGCTCAAGACCGAGCTCGGAACGGTGGTCGGTTACAAGGTCAGGTTCGCGGACACCACCAGCGACAGCACTTTGATCAAGGTGATGACGGACGGGATCCTGCTGACCGAGATGCAGCGGGACCGGCTGCTGCTGCGTTACGACACCCTGATCATCGACGAGGCGCACGAGCGCAGCCTGAATATCGACTTCATTCTCGGCTATCTCAGGCAGCTGCTCCCGCGCCGGCCGGACCTGAAGGTGATCATTACCTCGGCCACCATCGATCCGGAGCGGTTTGCCAGCCACTTCGCCAGACCGGATGACCACAGCCCAGATGGCCACAGCGTGCCGGTCATCGAGGTATCCGGCCGCACCTACCCGGTCGAGCTGCGGTACCGGCCGGTAGCCGGCCCGGATGCCGTCGGCACCGGCACCGAGCCGCGCGACCAGGTCCAGGCCATCGCCGACGCGGTCGCCGAGCTGCGCCGCGAAGGGCCAGGGGACATCCTGATCTTCCTGAGTGGCGAACGCGAGATCCGGGACACCGCTGACGCCTTGGCCGGCGAGCCTGACCTGGAGATCTTGCCGCTTTACGCCCGGCTGTCGGCCGCCGAGCAGTACCGGGTGTTCCAGCCGCACACCGGCCGCCGTGCCGTACTTGCCACCAACGTCGCCGAGACGTCCCTCACGGTGCCCGGCATCAAATACGTCATCGACCCTGGCACCGCCCGGATCTCCCGGTATAGCCAGCGCACCAAGGTGCAGCGGCTGCCGATTGAGGCGATCTCGCAGGCATCGGCGAACCAGCGGACCGGCCGTTGCGGCCGCACCAGCGACGGCGTCTGCATTCGCCTGTACAGCGAGGAGGACTTCGAGTCCCGGCCGCAGTTCACCGACCCGGAAATCCTGCGCACCAGCCTGGCGTCGGTCATCCTCCGGATGGCCGCGCTCGATCTCGGCGCTGTCGCGGACTTCCCGTTCGTGGACCCGCCGGACTCGCGGCTCGTAGCTGACGGGGTGCGGCTGCTGGAAGAACTCGGCGCGATCAAGCCGAGTGCTCGCGGCACGGTCGCCCCTCGGCTGACCGAGACCGGGCGCAAGCTTGCCGACCTTCCGGTGGACCCGCAGTTCGGCCGGATGATCCTGGAAGCCGGCCGGAATGGCTGCGCCCGCGAAGTGCTGATCATCACCGCCGCGCTGTCGATCCAGGACCCGCGCGAGCGCCCGGCCGACACCAGGGACGCGGCCGACGCGATGCACCGCCGCTTCGCCGAGCCCGGGTCGGACTTTCTCGCGTTCCTGACGTTGTGGGACTACCTGCGGGAACAGCAACGCCAGTTGTCGTCGTCGGCATTTCGCCGGATGTGCCGCCGGGAGTACCTGCATTTTCTGCGGGTACGCGAATGGCAGGACCTGTACACCCAGCTGCAGCAGGCAGCCAGGGACGTCGGCGTCGTCATCGGCCGGGATCGCGGTGCGCGCCGGGATGACAGTGAGCGCCCACGACCTGCTGTCGCCGGACAGGAGGGTGCGGCAGGGTCGGCTAGCCGGCCGCGCGCCGCTAAGAGCCGCGACACGGGCAGCCGCGTCGCTACTGGTGGTGAGTTCGCGGGCCGGTACAGCGCCGACCTGGCCGACCGGGTACACCAGTCGCTGCTGTCGGGGCTGCTGTCGCATATCGGCATGCGGGACGCTGACCGCAAGCCGGCCGACCGCCCCGCTGCCGACCGCGCCGCGGCGGACGGCGGGCGCCGCCGCGGACCGGCCGAGTTCCTCGGTGCCCGGGGCGCGAGATTCGCTATCTTTCCCGACTCGTCGCTTGCACGGAGGCCACCGCACTGGGTCATGGCGGCTGAGCTGGTCGAGACCTCCAGGCTATGGGCCCGCATGGTGGCGCGGATCGAGCCGGAATGGGCCGAGTCGCTCGCGGGCGACCTGGTCAGGCGCAGTTACAGCGAGCCGCGCTGGGACGCGCGGCGCGGTGCGGTGCTGGCGACCGAGAAGGTCACCTTGTACGGCCTGCCGATTGTCGCCGCCCGGCAGGTCAACTACGGAAACATCGATCCGGCGGCGGCGCGTGCCGAGTTCATCCAGCACGCTTTGGTCGAGGGCGACTGGCAGACCCATCACAAGTTCTTCGCCCGCAACCAGCAGGCGCGCGAAGAAGCGGCCGACCTGGAGCACAAGGCCCGCCGGCTCGGGCTGGTCGCCGGTGACACTGCCGTGTTCGATTTTTACGACCAGCGCATCCCGAAGACCATTACCTCCGCCCGGCACTTCGACAGCTGGTGGAAGAAAGCCCGCGCGGCTGACCCCGCGCAACTCGACCTCAGCCCCGCCGACCTGGCAGGGCCGGCCGCCGGCGAGATCAGCCCGGCAGACTACCCGGAGCGGCTGGGCCCGTTCCCGCTCTCGTATGAGTTCGCGCCGGGGGAGGCGGACGACGGCGTCACAGCGGATATCACGCTCGAGGAGCTATTTGCCTGGAGCGACGCCGGACTCAGCTGGCAGGTGCCAGGTCTGCGCCAGGAACTTGTCACCGAGCTCATTCGCGGGCTGCCTAAGGACCTGCGCCGCCATTTCATCCCGGCGCCGGATACCGCCAGGGCCGTGCTCGGCGGGCTCGGCGAGCCGAGCGGCGATCTGCTCGACGCACTTAGCGCGGAGCTGACCAGGCGTACCGGCGTTCGCGTCCCCCGATCGGCCTGGAGCATCGCGGACCTGCCCGGCTACCTGCGGGTGACCTACCGGGTGCGAGACGGCGATCAGGTGCTCGCCAGCGGCAAGGACCTTGACCGGCTACGCGAGGAACTGCGACCGCGCCTTAAGGTCACGCTCGCCGAGGCTGCCGCAGGGATTACCCGGACCGGGGTGCGCAGCTGGGACTTCGGCCCGCTGCCGCCGGTGTTCAGCGCCGGGCAAGTGCGCGGCTACCCGGCGCTGGCCGATACCGGCGCTGCCGTCGACGTGCGCGTGTTCGACACCCAGATCGAGGCGGATGCCTCGATGCGGCTAGGCGTCCGCCGCCTGCTGCTGATCGCGGTGCCATCCGGGGTGCGCTCGATCGCCAGCCGGCTGCCGGTGAACCTGAAGATGGCGATGAGCCGGCACCCGTATCCTGGCGCAGCCGCGCTGCTGGACGACTGCGCGGCAGCGGCGGCCGATCAGGTCATCAGCGACGCAGGCGGTCCGGTGCGGGACGCCGACGGTTTCGCCAGGCTCGTCGCCGCTGCGCGTGACTCACTGGCCCCGGATACCGCGAGGGTGCTCGAGACTGTCGCCCGGATCCTGGCCGAGGCTCACGAAGTTGAGATCAGGCTGGCCAGCGCCGGAACCCCGGGACCGGCGCTGGCCAGGTCACTGGACGACATCCGAGCCCAGTTGGCCGGGCTCATCTACCCCGGATTCATCGCCGAAACAGGTAGCGCCCGGCTGCCCGACCTGATCCGCTACCTGAAGGCCATCGTCAGGCGGCTGGACAAGCTGGCCGGGGAGCAGGCAAAAGATGCTGACCGAATGGCCGCGGTGCACCGGGTGGCAAGTGAGTACGCGGAGGTCCGAAGGCAGTTGCCGGCCAGTGCACGTTTCCGGCCTGATGTGCTTTCGATCCGGTGGCTAATCGAGGAGTTCAGGGTGAGCCTGTTCGCGCAGGTCCTCGGTACTCCGGGGCCAGTGTCGGAGAAGCGGATCCTGGCTGCCCTGGACGCCCTGCTGCCCGGCTGACCCGCGCATCCGGGTTAGCCCGCCTTGGCGATTCCAGCAGCCGCATTCCGGGTGCCGCGGCGGAAGGCCTTCCTGATGGACGCGGCCACCTGCTCCGGCGTCTGCGTGATCTGCGGCCAGGTGAAGTGGACGACCTCGAAGCCGTCGTCGCGAAGCATCGAGTCGCGGCGTAGCTGAGCACGCGCACGGCCTGGATCTGCGTACTTGCCCGCGCCATCGACCTCCGCGATGGTGCGGTACTGACGCCAGTAGAAGTCAACTCTGCCGACCGGCTCGACCGTGCCGCCTAGCCAGACCTGCAGCTCTGGCGGCGGCAAGCCGCAGTCGGAGAAAGCAACCCGGGCGATCGACTCCAGCGGTGACTCGGCGAGGCCGTCAGCGAAGTCGATGACCGCTGCGGCACGCCGGACGCCTGGCCAGCGTTTGGAGGACGCGAGGACGGTCGCCAGTCCGGGCTTCGTGACGAGCTTGCGGTGCAAGGCCGAGTCTGCGGCCACGACACCCTCGCGAAAGGTGAGCGCGCGCGCCAGATCGATGACGGTCCTGGCGGGGGTAGTGACCGGCAGTCCGACGACCGTGGTCACGTGCTCGGCCGGCATGTCCGCCACGTGTAACCGGATGCCTGCCCTGGCGTGCCAGTTGCGCCGCTGCGGGCACGTCAGCACTGCGGCGTCCGGCGCGTCGAGCAGGTCGATGGAATGAAGGTAGGCGGCGGACTCGTGACTGGCTACCGCGCAGGGGCCGGTGACGGCGACGGCCGCGGCCACCCGCAGGAGCTGCTTGCCGCCTGCGAGGACGAGGAGCTCGCGGGCCCGGCTCCCGTCGGCATAGGCACCCCGACAGACCATGTGTAAGTCACCGCGGCGGGCCAGGGTCTTGATTCGGTCGTCAGAGAAGCCGGCCGCAGTCAGTTCAGCGGTTGTTACGATCCCGGCAACTCGCCCAGATTCCGGCATTATCGGCGCACGCATGAGGCATAGATTGGCGCCTGGCTCTGACATCCTTCCACTACCTGTCGGTTTGCCGGGCTTGCTGGGGTGATTTGCGACTTATGTGCCCGGCAAATCGACAGGGAGTCGATTTGCGGGTGCCGAAGACTGGCCGTGCCCGGCAGAATCGGGCCGGTGGAGGACGACACTGGCCTAGACCCGGGTCTTTCGGCGGCCGCGGTCCGGGTAGTCGCATTCCTTGGCGGGCGCACCGTGCTGGACCGGCTGGCGGAGCTGAGCGGCAGCGACTTCACCAGCCTCATGCTCGAGGTCGCCAGCCGGCGGGCAGCCCGCGAGAGCGCCGCCACCGTGGTGCGCCGCTACCGGAACGACCGGTTCGTGCAGCCCGCCAGCTTGCCATGGCGCACTCTGCGGCGCGCCGAGGACCTGATGACCGGCAACGTGCCGGCCAGCTACGAGCTGCTGACGCTGGCACCGCTCGTGCCACTGGGCACGCACTCCGCCCTCGGCCCGGTCAGCCAGGACAAAGTCGTCACCGCGATGCGGGCCTGCGAGGTGGCGGCCGATCCGACCAACGCGCTCGCGCTCGAGGCAGCGGTGCGGCGGCTGGCGCGGCCAGGCGAGACCATCCGGCTCGCGGCCGTCCAGCGGGTGGTGCGAGCGCAGCAGACCGGACCGGGCTACCTGCCGCACTTCGGGTTGCTGGGGCTGGTAACCGCCGGACGTGATCGCGGCGGACGGCAGTTCGAGCGGGCCGCCGTCGGCGAGCACGTCCGTGCGCTCGCTGGCGGACTGGCTGCAGCCGGGCTCGCGCCGGCGCAGCTCGCGCTGACGCCGCTCTCCGCGGCTGGCGGCACGCTAGCCGCGGCCGTCGCTGCTGACCTGGCAGGGCCAGTGATCAAGGTCGTCACTGACCCCGACCGGCAGTCGGGCCGTGGCTACTACCGCGACCTGTGCTACAAGATCAACATCCGCCGCGGCGGGGAGGAGGGAACGGCCGCTGACGCGGATGGCGAGGCCGCAGGGGGACAGTGGCAGGCCGCTGCGGAAGGGACCGCGGCTGCCGGGGAGTGGCAGGAGGTCGCCGACGGCGGGTTCACCGACTGGGCCGCACGGCTGGCCGCCAGCGGTAAGGAACGGCTGCTGATCAGCGGACTCGGCATCGACCGCCTGGCGGCGATGCTCCCGGATGACGCGCCTGCGCGGTAGGCTCCTCGTCCCGTGAAGTACGTGCTGTTTTACGAGCCCGGCGAGGACGCGGCAAAGCTGGCGCCGGTGCACTTCCCGGAGCACCGGGCACGCTGGCAAGAGTTCGCCGGCCGCGGCAGCTTGCTGGCGATCGGGCCGTTCACCGACGGAACCGGAGCGATGGGCGTGTTCACGACCAGGGCTGACGCTGAAGCGTTCGCCGGCGGCGATCCGTTCGTGCAGCACGGGGTCGTCCGCGGCTGGTCCGTCCGGGAGTGGAACGAAGCACTCCTCTAGCTGCCGCGGTACCCGCTGTGGCCGCGGCGCAGCCAGATGAACGCGATCAGCCCGAGGACCAGCCAGGCGCCAATGGAGTGCCTCAGCGCGTTGGCGACGATGATCGCCAGGACCACTCCGGCGGCGAGCAGGACGAGCCAGCCGAGCGACCGCGTCCGCTGGCGGTGGGTGGCCTTGCGCTGCTGACGTCGCTCGTGCTTGAGGCGCAGCCGCTCACGCTCCACCTGGATCTTCAGCATTTTCCGCTGGTGGCGGCGGCCTCCTGCTGGCGGCTGAGGAAGGGCTGGCTCGGAGTCGGGCAGGTCGGAGAGCAGGCCGGTGAGATCAGCCATCGTGGTTGCCCGCATCGCCCGGTCCAGGCGTTCGCTGAACTCTGACTCGTCGAGCCGCCCGTCGCTGAAGTGCTTGGCCAGGCGGTCAGCGATCGCGGTGCGCTCGGCGTCGCTGACTCGCATCTGCGAGCCGGGCCAGCTGGCTCGCCGTAGCGCCGGAGCTGCCTGCTGCGGCGAGCCCGCCGGACTGGACATGATGTCCCGGCCCTCCTTGGTTAGTTGCGCCACTCGTGCACGTCGCTGGCGAAGCCAGCGGCGATCGACTGCGGCGAATCTTCGTCCGGGATCAGCAGCCAGGAGGCCAGGTACAGTGGAATTCCGATGCCTCCGACTAGCGTGACCAGCACGAACGCGATCCGGACGATTGTCACGTCGACTCCCGCGTACCTGGCTATGCCGGATGCGACCCCTGCGAGCATCCGGCTATGCCTGCTGCGAGACAGCGTCCGCCGGCCGGCTTCGAGGGACTGGGAGTGACTGGACTGGGTGGAGCTTGGTGCTGAAGTGTTCATGCCACTCAGCGTGCCCGCAGGCTTCCGGCCAGGCCATCGGGATCAACCCTGAGCCGTCCCTGACGGCCAAGGGCGAGGACCAGGGACTGTCCGGATGGCGCTCCGCCACCGTCTGACGGGATGATGAATTCATGGTGGATCAGGCCAACGCCGCTGACAGCGCGGCGCCCCGGGCCGGCCAAGGCCGCGGGGCGGCGACGTGGCTGGAGAGACACGGCATCCGCCTGTCCCGAGGGCCCGCTGGCACCGGGCCGCTCCGCCGGGCGCCGGATGGGCAGCTATTCGGTGGTGTAGCGGCCGGGCTGGCGGAACGAACGGGTTTTTCCGTCGGCCTGATCCGGGTCGTGATAGTGGTGGCTGCGCTCAGCACGACCGGCTACCTCGCCATCCCGTACGTCCTCGCCTGGCTGTTCATCCCGGCTGAGGGCGCGGAGCGGAACATCGCCACGAAGGCACTCGCCGATAAGCGCGGCATCGGCCTGGCGGCCGGCCTCACCTCCGTTCTTGCCGTCGCGCTCGTCATCGCCTCGGCACTCAACGCGCCGTGGGCTACCTCGCTTGCGGTGCCGATCATTATCTGCGCGGCCGGGCTCGTGCTCATCACGCGGAACGCCTCCGATGATGAACTGGCCTACCTGCGCAGCCTGGCTGATCCGGCGGGCCTGACGGCCACCGCACCGCGGTCGCGGCGGTTGATGAGGTTCGGGGTCGGGGCATTGCTAATGATCTTCGGCGTCTATGCGCTGCTGCAGGGTCATGAGCGGATGGCGCTGCTGAAACCGCTGGCGGGCATCATGCTGCTCGTCGGCGGCGTCGCGCTGGCACTCGGACCATGGTGGCTGCGGATCGCTCGGGAGGCGGTCGAGGAGCGGCAGGCGAGAATCCGCGCTGAGGAGCGGGCGGAGATGGCCTCGCGGGTCCACGACTCGGTACTGCAGACCCTTGCCCTGATCCAGCGGCGCGCCGCTGATCCGCAGCAGGTGGTCAAGCTGGCCAGGGCCCAGGAGCGCGAGCTCCGCGCCTGGCTGTTCGACGGCCGGCCGCCCGGTTCGATGGAGGGTCAGGCGGCAACGGTCGCTGACGGAGTCCGCCTGATCCAGCAGGATGTCGAGGCCCAGCACGGTCTGACGGTCGACGCAGTGACGGTAGGGGACTGCGAGCTGGACGACGATCTCGCTGCGCTGCTCGCCGCCGCCAGAGAGGCCACGGTGAACGCGGCGAAATGGTCCGGCGCCGACACGGTGTCGCTGTTCACCGAGGTCGAGCGCGACTCGGTGTCGATGTTCGTGCGGGACCGCGGCAAGGGTTTCGACCCGGACGCCGTGCCCGATGACAGGAAGGGCCTCGCGGAATCTGTGCGGGCGAGGCTGGCTCGCCGCGGCGGCTCGGCCACCATCCGCAGCGCTCCCGGGCAGGGCACGGAGGTGTCGCTTGCGATGCCCAGATGTGCTGCCGAGCGGGTGCCGAGGCGGTCATGAGCAAGCCGCGGGTCTTCCTTGTCGACGACCACAGCATGTTCCGCTCCGGCGTGCGCTCAGAGCTCGCCGGAGCGGTCGACATTGTCGGCGAGGCTGGCGACGTCGCTCCGGCCATTGCCGATATCACCGAAAGCCTGCCCGACGTGGTCCTGCTCGACGTGCACCTGCCCGGCGGCGGTGGTCAGGACGTGGTCGCGGCGGTCAAGGCCGACCATCCGGACGTGAAGTTCCTCGCGCTGTCGGCCTCGGACGCGCCGGAAGACGTGATAGCGGTCATCAGAGCAGGCGCACGGGGCTACGTGACTAAGACCATCTCCGGCAGTGAGCTGATCGACGCCATCCAGCGAGTGGCCGCGGGCGATGCGGTCTTCTCGCCCAGGCTGGCTGGCTTCGTACTGGACGCATTCGCCGCCGGGCACACAGCGGACCTGGACCGGCCTTCGTTCGACCCCGAACTCGACCAGCTCACCCTCCGCGAGCGGGAGGTCCTTCGGCTCATCGCGCGCGGTTACACCTACCGCGAAGTTGCCAAGGAGCTTTTCATCTCGGTGAAGACGGTCGAGAGCCACGTCTCCTCGGTGCTGCGCAAGCTGCAGC
>Ga0335074_10001737_pt1 | contig 29434 bp, 25 predicted proteins | sample Lox_Sample_23_FD_206715 | JGI IMG/M metagenome (GOLD analysis project Ga0335074, IMG submission 206715) | Soil microbial communities from Loxahatchee National Wildlife Refuge, Florida, United States - Lox_Sample_2.3 | ecosystem: Environmental > Terrestrial > Soil > Wetlands | place: USA... | reverse complement strand
CGCTAGTCGAGCTCGGCACTGTCCGCCCTCCTGGCGAGTATCGCGGCAGCCTTCAACACCGATCGCCTGGCACGTGCGATCTGGCGCTCTTCGGCAGTCGCGGCCGCCTTACCCGTGCGGACAGCTTCGCGCAGGCTTGCATGAGCAAGCTCTGCGAGCTCTTCGGCGATGACTTCTAGGCGGGCTCCGAGGTCCTCAAAAGTGGCAGCCATGTCAGAAGGATAGAAACTGTCGAGCGCTTACCACTGGCTAACAGCACGGGTTACAGCGCCGCCGCCGCCACGACCGAGCTTGTCACGACCTTTAGGCTCCGCAGCGAACGCTGGGGGGTAGCGTCCCCGTAGTTGGTCACCACCCCGTTTGCCGTCACGGTCCACAGCCCAAGCCCGTCAGCGCTCGGAGCCACTCCCACTACGGCCTTGCCGCCGGTCTGTTTACCTGCAGGTGCTGCTGAAGCGGTGAACCTTGGAGCCGAGCCGAAGTTGTAGATGGTGCCGTTGCCAGCTACAAGCCAGTACCCCTCCCCAACCGGGTTCGCTGCGATGGCGACGATCCCTGAGAGCACACGGCCGAGATCCTTTGGCGCACTCAAGTTGGCAGCGTCGCCAAAGTGCCAGACCGTCCCGTTCGAGCTCGCAACCCAATAACCTCTGCCATCAGGCGACGAAGCGATCCCGATTATTTTGCCGACGCCGGCGCCAGGAACCTCTACGGAGCCGAAATTGCGCGCGTGCCCAAATGCAAAAACCTGCCCGCGAGACGACAGCAGCCAATAGCCGCCACCATTCGCATTTGCAGCCATGCCCACGATGTCGCCCATGTGGGCCCCATGAGATGCGAGCGAGCCAAAATTGGCTGCCGACCCAAAATGGTAAACGGTCCCGTTCTCTGCAGCCATCCAGTACCCGGTGCCCCCAGGGGCCGGAGCAATCGCGACAACGTCCTTGACACGGACCTTCATCGACGGGAGGGACCCGTAGTAGGAAGCTTTCCCAAAGCCGAAAACCCCGCCGTCGCTGCCGGCCATCCAGAAACCAAGCGCTACGCGCGACCGCCCGCCTGTCTTCACCGTGGGAGGCGGGCTCGGAGTGCTCGTGGTCGTCGTCGACGTCGAGGACGTGGTAGTTGTCGGGGGCAGGATCACAAACCCGAGCCCGCCGCCCGGGACGCCTCCAGGACCGCCCCCCTGCGCCAATGTCGTTGACGTGGTTGCCGTGCCTTCGTAAGTGAAGCTACCCGGTGGTCCTTGTCCCAGCACCCCCTTGGCCGAGATTTGCACGGTGCCAAAGCCTGATGGCACTTGCACTGTCACACTAGTCGCGGTAGAAGTGAGAACTGTTGCCTGAGCCTGACCGAAATAGATCGATGCATTTTCGAGGCCCAAGCCGCTAAGAACCACCTGCTGGCCCACCTGACCCTCATAGGACGACCCGACAACCTCACTACACGCCAATCCCGGTCCCTTAGGCGAGCCGATCCCCGTGACCATGTTGTAGCTCGCCCCGATCGGGTACACGGTCGGGTAATTGCCGGCCTGTGTTTGGGTGAAATCGTTGTTGCCCGGTTCCGGGAAGATTGTCGAGGCGTTGCCTGTGAGGACAAAGCCATCGGGAATTGGGTTGAACGCTGGGTCTTTCCCGCTCGGGTACAGGGAGCCCGCATAGAGAGAGTCGTAAAGAGAGTAAAGGGCCGGGTTGAAGTCACCGGTGCTTGTCGTGCAGGACGTGTCCCGGTCGGCGATGAGCCCGCCCCAGAGGGGGGTTGGGATGCTGGTGCCCAACCACTCCCCCCAGCTCCCGCTCGTGTAAAACGAGACGTCCGCGGCCGGGTCGTTGTTACTGCCGGCATTCGCCGAGACATCCGGCAGTTCTCGTAAGTCGCTGCTATTGCCCGGGAGCACTGGCTGCCCAGGTGGAGGTGAGAAAGTGCTCATCTGTGTGACTCCGCCGCCACTCGCGCCCAGTTGTTCTTGCTCGGCACACGATATATTGCCGGTGCCGAGGCAGTCGTTCCAAGCAAGCTCACCTTCGGTTGTAAGCACCGTACCGCCAACAGCGGTTACGAGCGGATCAGACGCTGGAACGTCCGCAGACAAACATGTCCCGTCGAGGCATGCTGATGAACTTGTGGGAAAACATGCTTCCGAGCCAGTGTCGCCGGACGCCACGACGACCGATTGTCCCTGCGAAGCTGCCTGCTCGAACAACCCGTGAAGCGAGGTCGCGAACGAAGGGTCACTCGCCTCGCACTGGCCAACGCTGATGGAGATCACCTTTGCGGTGTCTGACGTGACGATCTGCCTGATCGCATCAAACAAGTCTTGGTCTGTCGCCCCTGTTTCGTAGGCGACTATCGACACCCCAGGCGCCAAAGTCGATGCCATCTCAATATCAATGTCTGCCTCGCCTTCGGCCACTGAAGCCGCCAAGCAGTTTTGTTGTTCGCCAAGCTGGTCACCGGGTGGTAGAGATGAACAGGGTTGCCCGTAAGCGGGACTAGCCTCTTGTGGATCTGTCGGGCCGCCATCTATATCTACTACACTCACCGGGTTAGTGAGCTGTGCACATCCGTCGTAGACGCTGACGTCACTGTCGAGGCTTGCATTGATTTCCGGTAGTGCGATAGTCACTCCGGCACCATCTTGCCCGGCCGCCTGCAGTTCGGTCACCTGGTACGACAACGCAAGCTGCTGCGGTGTATAACCCCCACTGCCACACTCGGAGGTGTCGGTCGAAACATCGGCGACGCGGTGGACCGGCGACGCCTCAGCTGAGCGCCCGCGGCTACGCGCCTTCGCTCGGTCGAGGTGGAGCCGCGGCCGCGCAGGGGCGAGGAAGTCGTGTAGCCGGTCCAACGTGTCCAGGCCGACGATCCCAGTGACTTCACCTCCGGCCAACGCGGATGGCAACGAAGGAGCGCCGGTCGCGAGCACGCCTGTGTCACCTCCTGGCTCCGAATAACGGCCAAAACTCACGCCCAAAGCTCTTGCTGCCTGCGCGACCGCGCCCGTTGCTTGGACAACAAATGGCGAGGGCTGGCTCACGCTGAAACCCTCTGAGGTGAGCCAGGATTGGGTGGCCTCCGAGACCGAGGCTGGGGGGCCAAATTCGGCGACAAACTGAGGCTCTGTCAAGAAGTCGTGGTATTGAGGCGAGCTTGGTGTCGAGACGCTTTCCGCAAATTGCGCCAGCGCTGACGGGTTCGACGGAGCGAGGACGACATCCAGGTCGATGGGGGAACTCGTCGCCGCGGGCCCGAGGTAACTGGCATCGGCAGGCACACCCGCCACTCCGAGAGCCGGTACCCGCATGACGCCGTCCAAATGGGCCATTGGGGTCTCGTGCGCCTTGCTCGCCGCATGGGTGACATGCCCGGCCGAGGACGCTCCGGCGCTCGCCCAAGTGCTCACCAAAGCTGTCGAACCAACTACCAAACCGCCGCAGACAAGCGCTGCGACGGCACGGTGGGACAGCTTCATTGCAAGGAACCGAAAAACCACGGCACGACCTCTACGGGGCACTCTTCAGCCAACCTATAGGCGCCGAAGGACGGCCCGGCCCCGCTCAACCAGGGCCACCTCGGCGAACCTCACCAACCAGCGGAGTATAGGTGAGGGCCCTAGCTGCTGCGTGGATCCCCCGGGCCGGGGAGACGCTGTAGGGTCATGGAGTGGGCGAGCTTCTCCTTTCTGATTACGTCGAGCGTTCTAAGGAACGCGTCGTGCGCACGCTGGTTCGGTGGTTGCAGATCCCCTCGATCTCGGCCCAGGCGGAGCACACTGGGGACGTAGCAACATCGGCGGACTTCTGCGCAGCCTTGATGAGCGACGCCGGCCTCAAGAAAGTCGAGGTCCTCCCTACCGGCAGCGAAGGCAATGCGGGCGCACCAGCGGTCTACGGCGAGTGGCTGGGAGCGGGCAAGGATGCCCCCACAATCCTTATATACGGCCACCACGACGTGCAGCCGGTGGACCCGCTCGGCCAATGGCGTTCGCCGCCCTTCGAACCGGACGTTTCGGCAACAGAAATCAAGGCCCGCGGCGTGAGCGACGACAAGGGCCAGGTCCTCATGCAGATAGAAGCTATCCATGGCCTTTTCACCGAACGTGAGCACTTGCCGGTCAACGTGAAGTTCCTCGTGGAAGGCGAAGAGGAGGTTGGCAGCCCGCACTTCGAGCAGCTCTTACGGAGCGAGGGGGAGCGACTGAAGGCCGACGTCGTGGTGGTCTCCGATACCGAGATGGTCGCACCCGACATCCCTTCGACCGTGCTGTCGATGCGCGGGCTCGTCACTTTTGACGTGGTCCTCAGGACGGGGTCTTCTGACCTCCATAGCGGGATCTGGGGCGGAACGGTCCCGAACGCCGCGCTAACCGCTGCTCGCATGGTGGCGAGCCTCCACGATGGGCACGGCCGTGTCACGTTGCCGGGCTTTTACGACCGGGTGCGCGAGCTGAGCGCTCAAGAAGCGCGTTCTTTGGTCGAGGTGCCATTCGACGAAGCAAACTTCTGCCGGCAAGCGGGCGTGGCGTTCCTCGAGGGCGAGGAAGGCCGAAGCCCCTACGAGCGCACTGGCGCACGCCCGACAGCCGAAGTTGTCGGCATCCATTCCGGCTACGGCGATGCCGGCATGAAAACGATCGTGCCGGCGGTCGCGAATTTCAAGGTGGCGCTCCGCTTGGTTGCCGACCAACGCCCCGAAGAAGTCGCCACCGCCTTTCGGCAGTGGGTTGCAGAGCGAGCACCCAAGGGCGTGCAAGTAACGCTCACGCCCCACGGTTCCGTTGCCCCCCTCAGCACGAGCGCTGATCACCCGGCGGTGCGCATTTTGTCTGGTGCCATCGAACGCACTTGGGGCAGGAGGCCGCTGTTTACCCGCGGTGGCGGGAGCGGGCCGGAAGAAAGTTTGGGACGAGTGCTCGCGGCACCTGTCATTTTCCTCGGGGTCGCGCTCCCTGAGGACAATTTCCATGCCCCCAACGAACGCCTCGACTTGCACCAGCTTTGGCGAGGCATAATTGCCTCCGGCGAGCTGCTCGTCGGGCTCGCAGACCTACCTAATAAGCCATGAGCGCCAAGCAAAAACCAAAAGCCGCTGACAAGAAGCGCTTGCGCCTGGTACCGCACGACGCCCACGAATGGGTGAGCTTCGAGGACACCCAAGAGCAGCGGACATGGCGCTTCGACGTCACCTTCCTCTCCTCCCATTGGCAGTGCATATACGGCAAGGGGTGCCAAGGGGTCCTCACGGGCCCCACCCCCGAGCTCGAGCAGGGGTGCTGCTCGTACGGGGCGCATTTCACCGACGAAGAGGACTTGGAGCGCGTTAGCGCGGCGGCCAAGAGCCTCACACCCGAGCAGTGGCAGTTAGCAGGCAAAGCGGTCCGCGGCGGCATAGCACGCAAACGCCCCGGGGGGGGCTGGATGACACGCATCGTCGACGGGGCGTGCATTTTTTTGAACAGGCCGGGCTTCCCTGGCGGAGCGGGGTGTGCTCTCCACAGTGCCGCTCTCGCGGCCGGGGGCGCGCCGATGGACTGGAAGCCCGACGTCTGCTGGCAGCTCCCGCTTCGGCGGGAGGACACAACCAACCCAGACGGCTCGGTCACCTCGGTAGTGGGCGAATGGGACCGGGTGCACTGGGGGCCGGGAGGAGAAGAGTTCGCGTGGTGGTGCACGGAGGCGCCGGAAGCATTCCGGGGCAAAGTCCCCGTTTGGCGCGCAATGAGCGCCGAGCTCACGGCGATGGTTGGTGAGGGGGTCTTTCACCGGCTGAGCGCTTACCTGCAAGCTCGGGAAGCTTCGGGAATGCTGCTCCCGCACCCCGCGCTGCGCAATGGCAGCTAGCCCATCGCAGGGCCGTCAGCGAGCAAAGGGGCATGGGGACGGCACTATCCTCTAGCGCGATGCCGGCCAAAGAACATTGGAAAGCACAGCCCGACGAGCACGACTACCCGGCCGCCCACGCCTACCTCAGCCTCCTGACCGACGAGCAGACGGCTGATGCGCTCGTCAAGGCTCTCAAGCAAGCCCCCTTGGTCCTCCACAAGGCCAAGGACCTCCTCCGGGCAAGCCAGCTGCCGCTCCTTCCCGACACCAACGTCCACGTCGCCAAGGACCTGAAGAAAGTCCAGGACGGTGAACACCTTTCACCGGTGTTGCTCGTGCGGGGCAATCTCGCCGTCCCGGTAGCGCTAACGGTGGCCGACGGCTACCACCGGGTCTGTGCGAGCTACCACTTGGACGAGGACGCTGACATCCCCTGCCGGATAGTCGACGGGCCGCACCGTTAGCTGGCGAGGGGCACGAGCTCTTTGCACGGCCCGGCCGGCCGGATGGAGCGTCCCCTCGGCCGGGACGATGGTGCACCGGCGCGCTCTAACGGCCTCATCACCTCTCGCGCGGCACCTCTCGCGCGGCACCTCGCCCTCTCACGCGGCACCTCGCGGTCATCGCCGGCTCGCTGATCAAAAGCGGACGGGGCCCACTTCGATGCGCACGCGCTCTTGCGGGCGAGGGGCTGCCGCGAGCGCGTCCGACAAGGAAGCCTGGTCTTGCGCCTTTACGACCCAGCGCTCCCGGTCCGACTGCGTCACCTCGAGGGTGCCGGTTGCGTGGGCAGCCGCAAAAGTCTCGAGCGACGAAGCCATGGCGGGGGCCCCTGGCCCCGTAAGCAGCGCAAGAGCCGAACATGGCGGCAGCCTGAGCGCTTTTCGCAGCGGTGCTTCGGACACCGAAAGGACCTCTGGGTCCGCCCTTTGGGCGGCCGCGATGACGGCGTGGCCGGGAGCACGAGTTTGGACAAGGACGCGGCCTTGCTTTGGCCGGCCTCCAACGATGCGCGACGCTCTCGCCAGGAGCGCAAGCGCCTCTTCGCCCGCCCTGTAGCGCGGTGCGAACATCTCTTGGTCAAAGTCGAGGAAGGCGACTGTCCCCACGGGGCCGCCCTGCCTCAGCTCCGCCTCCCTGTAGAGGACCGACTCAGTCCCGACCACCACCGCTGCATCAGGCACGGGCCCCGCGCCCCCGACCACCTCCGCGGTCGGGCGCCCGAGCAGGGCTTCGAGCTCGTCTCGCGCGTGGCTCACGCCGGGGCGCACGAGGCGAAGCGCGTCCGACGCGCACGAGCTGCACACAACGGGCCGGCGGCTCCCGCAACGGCGGCAAACAAGCTCACGCTCGGCCATGGCGACCGCCGCGCCGCAGCTCTCACAGGTCGCCAGCTCCCCACACGCGGCGCAGTCGAGCAGCACAGCCCTCCCCTTGCGGTTGAGGACACAGACCAAGCGCCGCTCCTCTTCGCGCGCTACTTGGACAAGGAGCTGCGAATAGAGGCCGAGGCGAGGATCCTCTCCGCGCCGGTCTGCTACGAGCAGGGGTGCCCACCCCTCACGTTCGGCAGAGGGGCCAAGGCGAACGACCTCAGCGGCGGCCTGCATCTCGAGCGTGGGGCAGGCGCTCACCCAAAAGCACGGCGCCCCTGCCCGCCGGGCCCGCTCAGCGACCACCACGGCCGCGTCCCAACTGGGAGATTGCTCCTGCACGTAGCCCTCATCATGCGCGTCGAGGACAACAACCGACGCGAGGTCGGGGCATGGGCCCCAGGCCGCTCGCCTCGTGCCGATGACGACCTCTGCGCCCGAGCGAGCTTGCGGCCACTCATCTGGCAAGAGAGCTACTCTCGCCCCGCGACGACGGAGCGCAGCGGCCCCTGCCTCGGCGCGTTGTTTGGTCGCAGCCAAGACAAGCACCGCGCCCCGTTCGGCTGCCGCTTGGACCAGCTCAGTAGCGCTCGAGGCTGGTGGGAGGCGGAGGATGTGCGTGCCAGGGCGCCATGCGCGCCGCAGGAGGTCCGGTCCCGTGGAGGACGTGGGTGCGCTGGGTGCGCGCACGATGGGCGGCGTGCCCGGTCGCTCCGGGAGCTCGCGGATGACCTTCAGCGGCGAAGCAGTCACGAGGAAGGACCGCCGCTTGCCCGCCCACCGCCAAGCCGCCCAAGGCGCGAGCCCTACCAGCTCGGGCTCTGGGCCCCACCCGACGGCTCTCTCGATCGCCAGCAGCGCCGCCCCCGTCGCCGGTTCGGCGGGGAAAGCTGTCACCCAGGCTCGCACCTTACGGCCGTGGAGCGGCACGCTTACAACCGACCCGGCCCGAAGGTCGCGAGCCAAGCTGGCTGGCACGGAGTAGTCAAATTCCTTGTCGAAGCCCGCTACGTCGGGAAGGGCACGAGCGACGAGCACGCCCGCCTCCCCGCTTGGCGGTGTGCTCAAGTTGCTAGAGGCCAACCGCCTGCTTGAACTCGGGCAGCCGGCTGGTCACTTCCCAAGTCAGGTCCTTGTCGGGCCGCCCGAAATGGCCGTAGGTGGCGGTGCGCTGGTAGATCGGCCGGCGCAGGTCCAGGTCTCTGATGATCGCCGCCGGCCGGAGGTCGAACACCTCTTCGACCGCCTTCTTGAGCTTGGCAGGGTCGACTTTTTCGGTACCGAAGAGCTCGATCATGAGCGAGACCGGTCGTGCGACACCGATCGCGTACGCGACCTGGACCTCGCACCGGCTGGCAGCGCCCGAAGCGACAACGTGCTTGGCGACCCAGCGGGCCGCGTAAGCGCCTGAGCGGTCGACTTTGGAGGGGTCCTTGCCCGAGAACGCCCCGCCTCCGTGGCGCGCAGCGCCTCCATAGGTGTCGACGATGATCTTGCGACCGGTGAGGCCGGCGTCGGCGCTCGGCCCTCCCCTCTCGAAGCGGCCTGTCGGGTTGCACAACAGCTCGTAGCTGTCCGAGGCGTACTGAGCCGGCACCAGCGGCTCCACGACGTGGTCCCGGAGGTCTGGTTTGAGCAGGGTGCCCAGGTCGACGCCCGGGCGGTGCTGTGCCGAGACGACGACTGTCCTCAGCCGGACAGGGCGGCCGTCTTCGTACTCGAAGGTGACTTGGGTCTTCCCGTCGGGGCGCAGGTAGGGCAGGACGGCAGCTTTTCGGACTTGAGCCAGGCGGTGCGCCAGGCGGTGGGCCAGCCAGATCGGCACAGGCATCAAGTCCTCGGTCTCGTCGCACGCGTAGCCGAACATCATCCCCTGGTCGCCTGCTCCCTGGCTGAAAAGGACATCTTCGCCGCTCGCGCCCTGGCGCACCTCGTAGGCGTTGTCGACGCCCATGGCGATGTCCGCTGACTGCTGGCCGATAGAGACTGCGACCCCGCATGTCAGGCCGTCGAAGCCCATTTCGGAGCTTGTGTAACCGATCGAAGAGACAACCTCGCGGACTATCTGAGGGATTTCCACGTAGGCAGAGGTTGTGATTTCGCCTGCTACAACGACCAGGCCGGTCGTGAGCAGCGTCTCACAGGCCACTCGGGCCCCTGGGTCCTGGTCCAAGATCGCGTCGAGGATGGCATCGGAGATCTGGTCCGCCATCTTGTCCGGGTGGCCCTCGGTCACAGATTCCGAAGTAAAGAGGGAACGGCTCATCTTTGGGCCCCTTTCGCCGCCGGCGGGGCGGACTTGTTGAGCAGCTCAGCTATCGCGTCGACGAGGGCGGAAGCCACGACCTCTTTGCGGACAAGGCCGAGGTCGGTCTCCGACTCCCGAGACACGATAACAGCGCTGCTCAGGTCCTGACCGAAGCCGGCCTCGGGCCTGCCGACGTCGTTGGCCACCACGATGTCCGCGCCTTTGGAGGCGAGCTTGGAACGGCCACGAGCTACCAGTTGCGCGCCCGAGGCCGTTTCCGCCGCGAAACCAACCAGGACTTGGCCTGGTAAGCGGCGGGCGCCCAGCTCCGCTAAGACATCCTGGGTCGGGACCAGCTCGACCACCAGTGGCTGGGAAGCCTTTTTGATCTTGTGCTCGGCGGGCGCGGCCGGACGGTAGTCAGCGACCGCGGCAGCCATGACTACCACCCGAGCACTGGCGGCCCTGCCCAGGACAGCATCAGCCATTTGGGCCGCCGTCTGGACCGCGACAACCTCTGCGCCATCGGGTGGCGCCAGCTCGCTCGCCGTGACGAGGGTCACTGAGGCGCCTCGCCGGAGCAGCTCAGCCGCGATCGCGTAACCCTGTTTGCCAGAACTGCGGTTCCCAATGTAACGGACAGGGTCGAGGGGTTCCCGAGTGCCACCCGAACTGACGACAGCCTGTACACCCGAAAGGGGGCCATGGACGTCACCGGCGCCTAGGACGATAGCGGCCGCTGCTTCCACGATGCGCCCGGGCTCCGGCAGGCGCCCCTTGCCGGTGTCGCCACCTGCGAGGCGGCCTTCTTCGGGCTCGAGGACTGCTACCCCCCGCTCGCGGAGCACCTCGACGTTGTGCTGGACCGCGGGGTGCTGCCACATCTCAGCGTGCATAGCAGGGCAGACCAGCACCGGCGCCCGGGTCGCCAAGAGGGTGGAGGTAAGCAGGTCCGAGGAGATCCCAGCGGCGTAGCTGCCGATCAGGCGGGCGGTGGCGGGGGCGACGAGGACGAGGTCCGCCTTCTGGCCGAGCTCGACGTGGGGCACCGTGGCTCCTTGCTCGTCTTCGGGCCGGGGTGCCCCAGGGCCGTGCGAGCGGAACAGGTCCGTGCGGGCAGGCTCGGACGCTAAAGCACTGAACGTGAGTGGGCCGACAAAGTGAGTCGCGCCACGGGTGAGGACGGGGGTCACCAAGCCACCGGCGCCCACCAGGCGCCGGCATACTTCCACCGCCTTATACGCGGCTATCCCGCCACACACGCCCAGGACGATGCGCTTGCCGGCGAGCGGCCCCGGGACGCTCACGAACGGGCGCCCGGCTCGGTTCGCTCAGGTCGCCGTTCAGGGACGCTCGTCGGCAACCTCGTCTTGCGGCTCTTCCTCGGGCGCGACCCGGTGGTAGGTGATCTTGCCGGCAGCGATCTCGTCAAGGGAGATAGAGAGAGGTTTGCGCGAGATGGAGGTCACCTGCGGTGGGACGATCGAGCCGAGACCTTCGCCTAACTGGTTGAAGTAAGAGTTGACCTCGCGGCCGCGCTTGGCAGCGAGGCTCACGAGGGTGTACTTGGAGTCAACCTTTTCGAGGAGGACCTCGATCGGCGGGTCCATCATGGTCGGCCGGCGCTCTGCCATCTGAAAAACGCTCTCCTGTCCCCTTGCGGGCCCGGGCCGCGGCTAGGTCGGCCGCGCCACAACCCCGCGCGCTTGGCGGTACCGGTCAACTATACCGGCGAGCTCGCTCGCCGCCCGTCCGAGGTCGTCGTTGACAAGGACATGGTCGGCCATCTCCCGGCCCACCTTTTCTTCCTCCGCCCCTACCGCGAGGCGCCTGTCGATGCTTGCCTCGTCGTCACCGCGCGCCCGTAGCCGTTGTGCCTGCACCTCGCGCGAGGGCGCAACCACCAGGACCAGCACGGCCTCGGGGTAGCGAGCCTTGACCTGGCGAGCGCCATCGACCTCGATCTCGAGCACGATGTCGTGGTCGGTTGGCGCTTCCAGGGTCGGGGTCCCATAAAGCTCGCCGTTGCCGGCAAACTCGGTCCACTCGACGAAACCACCCGAGCTGACGCGCTCGACAAAGGCGTCGCGCGTCGCGAACACATAGGCCGTCGCGGGCTCAGCCGGCCTTCGTTGCCGGGTCGTCCACGAGCGCGAGAGCCAAAGGCGTTCACGCCGCCCTAGGAGCTGTCTGACCAGGGTCCCTTTGCCCACTCCCCCAGGCCCGAAGACGACAAGGACAAGCCGCTGCCGGCTTTGTGCGGCACCTCCAACGAGCGCCGCCCCTTGGGTCAGGAAGCCCTGGCCCGGAACGTCAGCCGAGCTTTTCGAGCAGCTTGCGGCGCTGCTGCTCCCCGAGCCCCTGGACGCGCCGTGTCTCACTGATACCGACCTCGTCCATGGCCCGGCGCGCCTTGACCTTGCCGAGCCCGGGAAGGCTCTCGAGCACGTTGATCACCTTCATCTTGCCGACGACCTCGTCGTGCTGACCCTGGTCGAGGAGCTCCTTCAAGGACACGGAACCCATCTTGAGACGGTCCTTGAGCTCGGCGCGTTGCTTACGGACGGCGGCCGCCTTCTCGAGCGCGGCCTGCCTTTGGTCTTGGGAAAGAGCGGGCGGCAGAGGCATGGAGCGCACCCTAGCGCGTCGGCGCACTCGCTTGCGTCATCTTGAACAGAAATTGCTGCCGCCACCGCCACAGCAGCCGACCTTGGGGGCAGCGCTAACCTGCTACGCCCGCCGCGACAAGCTCGGCGACGATCGTCTCGGCAGCTTCTTCGGGGACCTCGGCTTGGGTGACCGCACGGCCAATGACGAGCAGGTCGGCGCCTGCCCGGGCAGCCTGGCTGGGTGTCGCGGTCCGGGCTTGGTCATGTGCGCCGCTGCCGAGGAGCCGGATCCCCGGCACAACCTTTAGTAATTCAGGTGCAACTTCGTTCGCTACGGCGAGGTCCGCAGCAGCGCAAACGATCCCGCCGCAGCCCGCTTCGACCGCAGCCTCAACCCTGTCCCTCAGCAAGGCGGCGGGGGCGTCCACTTCGCTTGTCAGTACGGTGATCCCCAGCGTGACCGGTTTTGGGAGCCCGGCCCGTTCCGCTCCTTCGGAAAAGCCCTCCACGCCGGCTCGAAGCGTGCTCGCCCCGGCGGAGACATGGACCGTGAGGTACCTGGCGCCGAACGCACCCAGCACGACCGCTGCTTTGCGGGTCGTCGTCGGGATATCTGCCAGCTTGAGGTCAACAAAGACTTCGAAGCCCTCATCAACAAGAGCAGCCACGACCGATGGGCCCGACGCACTGAAGAGCTCGAGGCCCACTTTGGCTACCCCGAAGTAGTTCTTGAGCCGCAAGGCCCAGCGCAAAGCCTCCACGTTGTCGTCAAAATCCAGCGCCAACGCCAGCCGGCGACGCAGGTCCTCGTTGCCCCCACTGCCCATCAAGCCCTCACCGTCCACTCGCAATTTGCCGTTGCCGTTGCGCCACGAAAGTGCCCTCACAGTGCCGCGATCATACAAAGGGCCCAGTTTTGTGGGCGAGATGTTTTCAAGGCCACACAGCCTCCAGTTCACGTAGCACGCGCAACGGGGCCCGGGGGTCAACGAAGGTGGCCGTACCTACCTGCACCGCCTGGGCACCTGCGCGAAGCAGTTCAGCCGCGTCTCGCCCGGTCATGACGCCGCCCGCCCCGACAATGGGGGTAGCTGGGAAAGCTTTGCGGCATTCTTGAACGGCCCGCACCGCGACAGGGTGCAGCGCTGGCCCTGAAAGGCCGCCCCCTCCAGCTCCCAGGAGTGCTCTCCCCGTCAAGGGGTCAACCGCCAGCCCCATCAAGGTATTTACCAGCGTGAGCGCCTCGGCGCCGTTCGCGACAGCGGCCTCCGCGATGGGCCCCAGGTCCGTCACGTTCGGGCTCAGCTTCGCCCATATCGGCAACCCGCTCCCATCCAGGCCTGCCCTGAGGGCCGAGATCGCCGCCGCAGTGGCTCGCGGTGAATGCGCGAACATTCGTTGACGGTCCTCGATGTTCGGGCAGCTGATGTTGGCTTCGACGGCTACAACGTTGCCGAGAGCGCGCCCGCGGGTGCGGGGACGGCCGGCGAGGCCGGCCATGAGGCGCCGGCCCACTTCCCCAAAGTCTTCCCCACTTCTTCCCCAAACGCTCACCACGACACGGGCACCGCTCTCCTGCAAGCGCGGGAAGTCATCGCGCAGCCACGCGTCGACCCCGGGGTTGTGGAGCCCCACGCTGTTGAGCATCCCCGAGGGCAGGGGCGCCAACCTGGGCGCCGGGTTGCCCTGCCAGGGCGCCGCTGACAGCGATTTCACGACCAGGGCACCGAGCAGGGAAAGGTCGAAGTAAGCAGCGAGCTCGGCCCCGTGCCCGGAGGTCCCCGAAGCGGTCATTACGGGGTTGGGGAGGACAACCGAGCCGACCGTCGCCGCCAGCCCCGAGCCAGGGCCACGACCGGCAACCTTGGAGCCAGCGCCAGTCACTCGCCCCGGCCCGCCGGCCCCCCGCCGGCATGGTGCTCCTGAAGCGACTTCACGATGAAGGGCCGCTTCGCTCGCTCGGCCACCCCAGCTGCTGCGGCCCGAGCCGCGGCCACCGTCGTAAGGAGAGGCACCTTGTACTGCTTCGCAGCACGGCGGATATAGGCACCGTCGGCGCGCGGCCCGCGCCCGCGTGGGGTATTGACAACTAGCTGAACCTTGCCCGACCGGATGAGCTCGACCGCGTCGACCCCCGTGTTGGCCTCCGTGGGCCCCTCTGTCGACCCCTCGCCGGCAGGCCATCCCCGCCCCCCGGGCGCAGCCACCTTTGCCACGACGGTCCCCACAGCCACGCCCGCCTGGCGGAGGAACGCCGTCGTACCCGAGGTAGCCGCGATGCTGAAACCGGCTTCGGCAAAGCGCTTTGCGGCTTCCAGGCCTGCTCGCTTGTCCCGATCGGCAACCGAGAAAAAAACAGTCCCCCCACCCGCAAGGTTGTCGCCCGCGGCGACCTGGCTCTTGGCGAAGGCGAGAGCGAACGAGCTGTCGATCCCCATTACCTCCCCCGTCGAGCGCATCTCCGGGCCAAGGAGGCTGTCAAAACCGGGGAACCTGTCAAAGGGAAGGACGGCTTCCTTCACGCTCACGAAGCCGCTCACGGGTGCCCGGACAAGCCCTTCGGCGCGCAACCCGGCGATCGTGGCGCCGGCCATGACGCGCGCCGCCACCTTGGCCAGGGGGACGCCGGTCGCCTTGGAAACAAAGGGCACTGTGCGGCTCGCCCGCGGGTTGGCCTCGATCACATAAACCTGGTGACTGGCCTCTGTGCCCGGCGAACGCTGCACGGCGTACTGGACGTTAAGGGGGCCTTTGACATCGAGGGCATCTGCGATCAAGCGTGTGTAGCGCTCAATGACCTCGATCACAGACGAGCTCAGTGTCGGCGGGGGCACGACGCAGGCACTGTCCCCCGAGTGCACGCCGGCTTCTTCGACATGTTCCATGACGGCCCCGACCAAGGTCTCCCCCAAGTGGTCGCGCACCGCATCGACATCGACCTCGGTCGCGTCCTCCAAGAACTTGTCCACAAGGACGGGCCGTTCGGCGGAAAGGCCTCCTTCTCGGCCGAGAGACCCCGAGGCAGCCAACGCCCCCATCGCCCGCGTGAGGTCTTCTTCGCTGTAGACGATCTCCATTGCCCGCCCGCCCAGGACATAACTTGGGCGTACCAGCACCGGGTAACCGACTTTGCCCGCAATTACGAGAGCTTCGTCCACGCTGCTCGCCGTACCTCCCGCCGGTTGGGGGACCTGCAGGCGCTCGCAAAGCGCGTTCCAGCGCTCGCGGTCTTCTGCGACGTCGATGGAGGCGGGCGAGGTCCCGAGCACGAGGTTGGCATCTATGGCCGAAGAAAGCTTGAGCGGTGTCTGCCCCCCAAGGGCCACCATCACCCCAGCGAGCTGGCCCGTAGCCGCTTCCACGTCGAGGACATTTTGTACGTCCTCGCGGGTGACGGGCTCGAAATAAAGACGGTCGCTCGTGTCGTAGTCGGTCGAAACCGTTTCGGGGTTGCAGTTGACCATGACAGTTTCAAACCCCGCGTCGTGCAGCGCAAAGCTGGCCTGCACGCAGCAGTAGTCAAACTCGACGCCCTGTCCGATGCGGTTGGGCCCCGAACCGAGGATCACGACTTTGGGCTTTTGCGAAGGCCTCACCTCGTCTGTGTCTTCGTACGTCGAGTAGTGGTACGGAGTCCTCGCTGCGAACTCGGCGGCGCAGGTGTCCACGGTCTTGAAAGTTGCCCTCACCCCGGCGGCGAGGCGCGCAGCCCGCACTTCGGCCTCCTCCTGGCCCCACAGGTAAGCCAATTGAGCATCGGAAAAACCCAAGCGCTTGGCCCTCTTCCAATCGCGCCTTGTGAGGCCACCAGTGCTGCCCAAGTTCGCGAGATGGGCGCGCTCGTTACATATGAGGCCGATTTGGTCGAGGAACCAAGGGTCGACGCCGCTACTGTCGTGCAAGCGCTCGGCCGGCACTCCCCGCCGTAGCGCAGCTTCCAAGTGGAACGGCCTGTCCGGGGTAGCCACCGAAGCCTTGGCGACGAGCTCATCGTCGCTGAGGCCTTCGTAGAGCCTTTCGGCTCGGTCGCAGTTGAGCCCGGCCCGCCCGGTTTCGAGCGAGCGGAGCGCTTTTTGCAACGACTCCGGGAAGCTCCGCCCGATCGCCATCGCCTCTCCGACCGACTGCATCCGGGTCCCGAGGACCTCGGGCACGTCGGGGAACTTTTCGAAGGCCCACCTCGGCACCTTTGTCACCACGTAGTCAATCGTGGGCTCAAAACTGGCAGGGGTCTCGCCTGTGATGTCGTTGCGGATCTCGTCCAGGGTGTAACCGACCGCGAGCCTTGCGGCGATCTTCGCGATCGGGAAACCCGTCGCCTTGGAGGCCAGTGCGCTCGAGCGAGAAACCCGCGGGTTCATCTCGATCACTACCATCTCGCCGTTGGCCGGGTTGATCGCGAACTGGATATTGGAACCACCCGTCTCGACCCCGATCCGCCTGATGCAAGCAAAAGCGGCGTCGCGCATCTTCTGGTACTCGACGTCGGAGAGCGTCTGGGCCGGTGCGACAGTTATCGAATCGCCGGTATGCACGCCCATCGGGTCGAAGTTCTCGATCGAGCAGACGATCACGCAGTTGTCCATCCTGTCGCGCATGACCTCCAGCTCGTACTCCTTCCAACCGGCTATCGAGCGCTCTACGAGGACTTCGCTGATGGGGCTCGCCTCCAGGCCATTGGCCGCCGCCGCCTCCAGGGCCATTCGGTCGTCGGCGATCCCTGTCCCCCCGCCGCCGAGGATGTACGAAGGGCGCACGATGACCGGGAACCCCACCCGCTCCCCTATCTCGAGCGCCTCAGAGACTTTGTACGCGAAACCCGAGTCGGGCACGGCGAGGCCGATCTCGGTCATGGCGGCGCGGAAAAGACCTCTGTCCTCTGCTGTGGCAATGGCGTTCGCGTTCGCGCCGATCATTTCCACGCCGTAGCGTTCGAGGGTACCCAGTTCGTGGAGCCTCATCGCCAGGTTGAGCCCGGTCTGCCCACCGAGGGTCGGCAGGAGCGCATCGGGGTGCTCCCGTGCGATCACCGCCTCGAGGATCTCGGGGACGAGAGGCTCAATGTAGGTTCGGTCGGCTACCTCGGGGTCGGTCATGATCGTCGCCGGGTTGGAGTTGACCAGGACGACCCTGTAGCCCTCCGCCTTCAAAGCCCGGCAAGCCTGCGTGCCTGAGTAATCGAACTCGCACGCCTGCCCGATGACGATCGGGCCCGAGCCGATAACAAGGACAGAGCGGATGTCTTCGCGCCTAGGCACTTCGGCGCGCCCCGTTGGCGCCACTGCGGCGCATCAAGCTTGCGAACTCGCCGAAGAGGTACCGGGCATCGTGCGGCCCTGGCGCCGCCTCGGGGTGGTACTGGACGGAAAAAGCAGGCACTTCCTTGCAAGCAAAGCCTTCGATCACCCCGTCGTTGAGGTTGATATGGGTGATCGCAACGGGCTCGGCAAACGTGCTCTCGGCAACGGCGTAGTTGTGGTTCTGGCTCGTGATCTCAACGGTCCCGCTGGGAACCCGCTTGACAGGGTGGTTGCCCCCGTGGTGGCCGAAAGGCAGCTTGTAGGTGGACGCACCAAGGGCCTGCGCCAACACCTGGTGGCCGAGGCAGATGCCGAAAACGGGGACCAGCCCGAGCAGATCCGCGACAGCTTTGGTGACTGGGGCCAAGGCCGCCGGGTCCCCCGGGCCGTTGGACAGGAACACCCCGTCAGGGCCGAGGGCGAGCACTTCCTGGGCGGTAGTACCGGCCGGCACCACCGTTACCCGGGCAAGCTCGCCGAGATTGCGGAGGATGTTGCGCTTGATGCCAAAGTCGTAGGCGACAACGTCGAAAGGGCCGTCCCCGGTCTGGTACGGCTCGTCGGAGGTGACTTCGGACACGAGGTCACGGCCATCTGTGGGGAGCGCTGCCTTGGCTGCCGCAAGGAGAGAGCTCTCCTCAAAGGCACCTTCTTCACCGTCGACTGGGCCGAACGCGCCCGGCATTGCGCCTGCTTCTCGCAGCTGGCGGGCTAACCGCCGCGTGTCGGCTCCTGCCATGGCGGGCACCTCGTGGTGCAGGAGAAAACCAGCGAGATCGGACGAGGCCCGCCAGTTGCTCGGCCGGGACGTCATCTGGCGGACGATCACTCCGTTGCAAAAAGGCCGGCGGCTCTCGTAGTCCTCGGGCGAAACACCGTAGTTCCCGATATGAGGGTAGGTAAAGGTGATCATTTGGCCCGCGTAGGACGGGTCTGTTATCACCTCTTGGTAACCAGCCATCACCGTGTTGAAGACAACCTCGCCCGCGGCCGGCGACACCCTCGCCCGCTGACCGGGGAACCCAAGTACTTCGCCTTCGAACAGCGAACCATCCGCGAGCGCGAGCAAGCCGTCGCGCCAGGTCGGCGCTCTACGGCTCATCGTTGGGGCTCTTCGTTGACCACCACTGGCTCCCCCGCCAACAAGGTGTGCCGCACCTTGCCTTTCAGCCGGCGCCCAGCGAAGGGAGTATTGCGGCTCCGGCTCGCCATTTGCTCTGGGCGCACGACCCACTCTTTCGCGAGGTCGACCACGCACAAGTTGGCGGGCGCCCCGGCCACTATGGGGCCTCCATGAGCCGGGTGGAGCCCGGCGATCTTGGCGGGGGACCAGGACATGAGCGCGAGGACAGTGCCGAGCGGGAGCTGTAGTTCAGTCAGGCAAACCGACAGCGCCGTTTCAAGGCCGACGACGCCGGGGGCGGCGTCGCAGATGGAGGTGTCCTTGGCCTCAGGCGGGTGGGGCGCGTGGTCCGTTGCGATGGCGTCGACCGTGCCCTCAGAAAGGGCCCCCCGCAAGGCGACCACGTCGCGGAGAGTGCGCAGCGGTGGGTTGACCTTGTAAACAGTCTCGTAACCTCTCAGGGCCTCCTCGGTGAGGGCCAGGTGGTGTGGGGTCACCTCCGCCGTCACGGGGACGCCGGCGGCTTTTGCAAGGCGTACCGCTTGGAGCGCGTCCGCCGTCGTGACGTGGAGGAGGTGGAGCCGGCCGCCGGTAAGCCTCGCGAGGGCGATGTCGCGCAGCACCATTACCTCTTCTGAGACCGCTGGGCGGCCCAGGAGCCCGAGAAGGCTGGAAACTTGGCCCTCGTTCATGCAGCCGTTGCCTGCCAGCGAAGCGTCCTCGCAATGGTCGGCGATGACGGCACCGAGAGCTGTCGCGTACTCGAGGGCGCGCCGCATGAGCGCGGCGGACTGCACGCCGGTGCCGTCGTCGGTGAACACCCGGACGCCCATGGCAGCCATCTCCGCCATTGGGGCGAGCACTTTTCCTTCCCGGCCAACCGTTATCGCCCCCGCCGGGCGCACATCGCAGCAGGCCGACTTGGCCAGCTCGAGGACCTGGCGGATGACCGCCGCACAGTCTGCTGCAGGTTGGGTATTGGGCATCGCGACGACAGCGGTGTAGCCGCCGAGAGCAGCCGCCCGGGAGCCGGTTTCGATCGTCTCCGCCTCCTCCATGCCGGGCTCCCTCAAGTGAGCGTGGAGGTCAACCAGGCCCGGTGCGACGGCACAACCTTCTGCGTCGAGGGCGAGCGCGCCCGGCGGGGCCTCACTGCTTTGCCCCGGCGCCTCGACCGCGACCACGACCTCGCCTTTGACCAGTACGTCGGCGAGCCTCGAGCCCGTCGAGTCGACGACCGTCCCGCCTCGCAGGAGCACTTGGCGTTCACGCGCCAACCGGGGCCCCCGAACCGAGGAGGAGGTAGAGCACCGCCATGCGTACCGCCACGCCATTGGCTACTTGGGTGGTGATGACCGAGGAAGGGCTGTCCACGACCTCGGCGGCGATCTCGATGCCGCGCCTGACGGGGCCGGGGTGCATCACCAGGGTGGAGGGGCCAAGCAACCGGGCGCGTTCGGCAGTCAAGCCGTACAGCGCCGTGTACTCGCGCACGGACGGGAGGAACTGCTCGGTCATGCGCTCGTTTTGCAGCCGGAGCAGGTACGCGACATCGCACTTGGCAAGGGCTCCGTCGACGTCGTGGCTGACCTCGGCGGGCCAACCTTGTACCGAGGGGGGCAGCAGCGTGGGCGGAGCCACGAGTGTCACCGAGGCTCCGAGGGCGGCAAAAGCGATCACATTGGACCGCGCGACGCGGCTGTGCCGGATGTCCCCGATGATCGCCACCTGGAGGCCGGAAAGTACTTGCGGCCTTCCCGCTTTGGCACCGAAGCGGCGTTCCCGTTCCCGGCTGATCGTGTAGCAGTCGAGGAGAGCCTGGGTCGGGTGCTCGTGGGCGCCGTCGCCGGCGTTCACGACCGAGGCGTCACCTACCGCTCCCAGCCATCCTGCGACCTGGGCAGGTACGCCGCCGCAGGAATGGCGCACCACGAACGCGTCCACCCCCATCGCCTCGATGGTGAGCACCGTGTCTCGCAGCGATTCGCCTTTGTTGAGCGAGGAAGATGAGCCGGCAAAAGTCATGACGTCGGCAGAAAGTCGTCTCGCCGCTGCCTCGAACGAAAGGCGCGTCCTCGTCGAGTCCTCAAAAAACAGCGAAACGACAGTCTTTCCCCGCAGCGCAGGGACTTTTGGGATCGGGCGCGCACCCACCTCCACGAACGAGTCCGTGAGCCTGAGGACCTCGTCGATCCCGAGCGCCCCCAGGTCGGCGACGCTCAAGAGGTGCCGAGGGGTCACTTGGCAACCTCGGGCCTCAGGGCGCCGCCCGAGGTGCCGGGCTCGACCGCAGCTATCACGTCCCCGAGGACGACGCCCTGGGGGCTCACGTCCACCATCTCGGACCGCCGCGTAGGGAGGTTCTTGCCTACGAAATCGGGGCGCACGGGCAGCTCCCGGTGGCCCCGGTCAACCATGACCGCGAGCTGGACGGCTGCCGGCCTGCCGAGGTCGGAGAGCGCGTTGAGAGCGGCTCGCACGCTCCGGCCCGTGAACAACACGTCGTCGCACAGCACCACGATGGCCCCGTCGAGCGCGACGGGGATCTCGGTGGCACCAACGGGCAGCACCGGGCGCATGCCGATGTCGTCGCGGTAATAAGCGATGTCGAGAGTGCCAACCGGGACTTGTGCTTGGGTTACCGAACTGATCACGCTCGCGAGCGCCGAGGCGAACCACACGCCTCCGCCCTGCAGGCCCACCAGCACGAGGTGCTCGGCACCTCTGTTGTGCTCGATCACCTCGTGAGCTATCCGCCAGGTCGCTCGCTGGACGTCACCGGCGTCCATGACAACGGCTCGACCTCGGAACGCCGCCCCCGAGTTCGCGTGGCGCTCACGCTCGGCCAACCGTCTGCTCCTCTCTCCCGTGCCAGCCTCGCTGGACCAGCTTCACGGTTGAGCTTCGAGCTTATCCTCGTCGGGCCGGAGCTGATGAGCAATGGTCGCGAGCAGCCCATTGACAAAGCTGCCGGAATCGTCGGTGGAGTAGGACTTGGCGAGTTCCACGGCCTCAGAGATCACCACGCTCGTCGGTACATCGGGCTCCCATCCGAGCTCGAACGTCGCCATCCGCAGCAGCGCCCTGTCCACCACGGGCATGCGGTCAAGGGACCAGTCGATCGCGTGACGGGAGATGAGCTCGTCGATGCGGTCTTGATGCTCCTCGACCCCACGGGCGAGGGTGGTCGCGTAAAGCTGCGGCAGCACCGGGAGCTCGGCGAGCACCTCGCTCACCTTTTGCTCCTTCAGCTCCGACTCATAGAGCAGTTCGAGGGCGCGCTCGCGCGCCTCGCGGCGGCTGCCGAGCCAGAACAGGGCTAGCTCCCCACGCGGGTCAGGTACTCTCCGCTTCGCGTGTCGACCTTCACCTTGTCGCCGATGTTGACGAAAAGCGGCACCTGGACTGTGATCCCTGTCTCGAGGAGAGCGGGTTTGCGCGCGCCCGAGACCCGGTCGCCCTGGAGGCCCGGCTCCGTCTGGGTCACCGCAAGTTCCACGGCCGCAGGCAGGTCTACCCCGATGATCTCGCCCCCGTAGAACTGCAGCAGGGCCGAGTCACCTTCCTTGAGGAAGTTAGCGGCGCTGCCGAACGCTTCTCTCGGTGAGCTCAACTGCTCGTAATCGCTGTTGTCCATGAAGACGTAGTTCCCGCCGTCGCTGTAGAGGAACTGCATCTCCTTCTTTTCGATGATCGCCTGGTCAAGCTTTTCGTCCGCTCGATAGGTGCGGTCGATAACGGCACCGTTGCGCATGTTCTTCAGCTTGGTACGGACAAACGCCCCACCTTTGCCCGGCTTTACATGCTGGAACTCCACCACCGAGAAGAGGCCCTCAGGAAGGTTGAGGGTCATGCCGTTTTTCAAGTCGTTGGTAGAGACTGCTGCCACCTGGCGCCTCCTGTCATAGGTTTGTAACTCGCCGGCCGTAGCCGGCCATCTTTGGCGCTCGGCCCTGGCGCCGGCCAGCCCAACTTGCTGCAGCAGCTCGCTGGGAAAGCTTTGGCGACATCGTCAGGAGCTCGCAACCGGCATCTGTCACCAAGACTGTGTCCTCGGTCCGGGCGCCGCCGAGCCCAGGGATGTACACGCCGGGTTCGACGGTCAGCACCTGGCCAGTCGAAAGTATATCTTTTGACGGCTTGGCGAGTGATGGGGCCTCATGTATTTCCAGGCCGACACCGTGGCCCGTGCCGTGGACGAAGAAGTCCCCGAGCCCCGCTGCCTCGACCACCTCCCGGCATGCCCGGTCAACCTCGCCCCCTGAGGCTCCCTCGCGCACCGCTGAGAGACCAGCGTCCTGGCTAGCAAGGACCACGTGGGAGATCCTGGCGAGCTCGCCCCGGGCTCGCGCGACTCCCGCGCCGTTCCCCCCCGGCGCAAAGGTCCTCGTCATGTCCGATCGGTAACCCTCGACGCGGGCACCGAAATCAACTACTAGGAGCTCCCCAGGCCGGACGCGCCGCGGGGAAGGCGAGTGGTGAGGGAGAGCTGCGTTGGGCCCGGACGCGACGATCGTCTCGAACGCCAGGCCCTCCGCCCCCAGGCGGCGCATCTCGGCATCGAGGGCCACGGCGACCTCCACCTCGCTCGGGCGCTCCTCGAGCATGCCCTCGACCGCCGCGAGCGCTCTGTCGGCGATTGTGCAGGCGGCCGCTATGCGCGCGACCTCGCCCGCGCATTTGCGCTCCCGCAGGCGTTCGACAAGCCCCATGGTCGGCACGAGTGCCTTCCTCCTGCCCCATCCCTGTTCGAGAGCGCGCTGGCGCGCCCAGCTCACATGCTCGGCCTCGACGCCCACGGTGCCGAACGCTGCCGTCAGGTCGCTCAAGAGGTCCTGCTGCTCGGCAACCGGCGCCGCTTCTAGGCGTGCGGGAGCACCCGAGCGCGCCAGTTCTTCCTGTGCTTGTGCCTGGTAACGGCCGTCAGTCACAAGGATGACGTCCCCCGGGGTGAGGAGGAGCATGGCAGCCGAGCCGCTGAAGCCCGTCAGGTAGCGCACGTTGACGACCTTGGAAACCAAGAGCGCCTCGCAGCCCGCTCCCTCCATGGCCGTCCGGAGCGCGTGGGCGCGCCCGCGGTAGTCCATCGGCGGCAAGGCCTTTGCCAAACTTGCCTGAGAAGCGCTCACCCTGGTCATCGTGGCACGCTTGAGCGGGTATGAGCGACACCCCCACTCCCGTCCCGTCTGGCCAGGCCGAGCTCAGCCAGGCACGGCCCAGCCAGGCAGGGCCCGCACAACGCCCGACAGCGCGGCTGCTCCTCTCCGCTCCCGACCGCCCGGGCCTGGTCGCAGCGATCGCCGACTTCATCTACCGCAACGGCGGTGACGTGACCCAGGCCGACCAGCACAACGACGAAGAAGAGGGCATGTTCTTTCAGAGGGTCGAGTTCCGCTTGGAGGAGTTCAACCTGAGCCGGCACGAACTGCGAGAAGCCCTGGCTGAGGTGGCCGGCCCTCTCAACATGCGCTGGACCGTCCGCTACTCGGACGAGGACAGACGGGTCGCCGTGCTCGTCTCCAAGCAGGCGCACTGCCTCGTCGACCTCCTCGGCCGCTGGCACTCCCAGGAGCTGCCCGGCCGCCCGGTGCTGGTCGCCTCAAACCACTCAGACCACGCTGACCTGGTGGGCCATTTCGGGATCCCCTACCACTATTTGCCCGTGGCCCCTGAAGCTCGGCCTGCACAAGAACAGCAGCTGCTCTCCGTCCTCGAGGCCGCCGACGTGGAGCTCGTGGTGCTCGCCCGGTACATGCAGATCCTCTCGGGCAAGGTCATCGACCGCTACCCGGCACGGGTGATCAATATTCACCATTCCTTCCTCCCGGCGTTCTCCGGGGGCCAGCCGTACCACCAGGCGTACGCACGGGGTGTGAAGCTCATCGGGGCGACTGCGCATTACGCGACAGCCGAGCTCGACCAGGGGCCCATCATTGACCAGGACACGGCCCGCGTCTCCCACCGCGACGGCGTAGCCGACATGGCGCGGGTGGGCCGGGACCTAGAAACAGTCGTGCTGGCCCGCGCTCTCCGCTTGCACCTCACCGACCGGGTCCTCGTGCACGGGCGGAAGACGATCGTCTTTTGACACTGAGCGTTAGTGGCGCGAGGTACGCAAGAGCGCGGCGACAGCCTCGACAGCGAGCCGGTAGCCCTCGCCCCCGAAACCGGCGATGACGCCCGTCGCGACAGGGCCCACGACCGAGTTCCGGCGCCAGGGCTCGCGACGTCCCGGGTTGCTCAGGTGGAGCTCTATGACCGGCCCGTCGAAAGCTGCCAGGGCATCGTGGAGCGACCACGAATAGTGCGTGAGCGCGCCTGGGTTGACCACGATGGCCGCCGCGCTCGCACGAGCGTCATGGATGGCCTCGATGAGGGCACCCTCGTAGTCGGACTGCACGTGGCGCACGCCGAGGCCGTGCTCGGCGGCGGTGATCGTCGCTTTGGCAACGTGGTCGGCGAGGGTGTCCTTGCCGTAGATCTCCGGCTGGCGCTGCCCGAGCAGGTTCAAGTTCGGCCCTGATAGCAAAAGGACGACCGAAGCCGGCTCGACCTCGGGCTCCTCGGGCGGCCGGCGCCGGCCACCCTCGTTTGCGCTCTCTTGGAGACCGGAGACGACGGTCAGTTCGGGACGGTCCGAAGGCTGGTCTCGTACCACTGGGCCTCCTTAGTAGCGACGGTAGACGCCTCCTCGGTGTCCTCAAGTTCGCCTTCTTCCGAGCCGACTCTACAGAGGGGAAACCCGCAGTGGGGAGAGATCCCAGAAGACGGAGTAACCAGGTGCGTTTCCAAGAGCTTCGCGACGACGATGGCACGGTCCTGGCCCGGGGCCTTCACCAATCGATCGCAGTGGTGTCAGCGAGTGCGCCCGTGAGGGAGGTGATAACCGCTTCGGCGCGATCCAAGCCTGGGTGCGTCATAGTCAGCGTCGCCGACGTCGACGCGGAGGCATTGCGAGCCGAGGAGCAGGCTGAAAGAGATCACGAGGAGGCGGTCACCGGCAAAAAAGCCAAGGTGGCAGATGCTGGACGCGCGCTCGAGGAGGCTACGGAGGTGGCGGCAAAGACCGCGCACGCAACCTCGGTGGCGGCGTCGCACCTCTCCCGCTTCGACGACCTTGCGAGCACCCTCGCTTCGGCACAGGAGAGCTACGAGGCGGCCGTCCGGGCGGACGCGGAAGCTGCCCGTTCCCTCGCGGCAGCCTTGGCTGAGCTCGACCGCACATTGGGCCAGCGGCATAGCGCATCGACCTCGCTCGAACAGGCACGCAAGTCGCGAGAAAATGGCGTCCCCGACGCCGTGATCCACCAAGCCCTCAACCTTCAGGCCGCTTTGGCCAGGGCGGAGGCGGACCGTTACGAGGCAGTGCAACAGGCCGACGAGACGAGCCGTTCGGCGCGGGCGGCGACGCGGGAAGCCCTTGACAGCCTCGAAACGGCCCTGAACGCGCTTACGGCAGGGATCGCCCGTATCAGCTCCACCCCCCCGACGTGGGGCCCTGGGGTCCCACTGCCCGGCCTCATCGGCAACTATCGCGACCACCTCGCGGCGGAGCTGACCTCAGCCCAGGAAGCTGAGAACCACGCCAAGAGCGCGCTAAATGAAGCTTCCGAGCGGCTCGAGCAAGAACGCGGTGACTTGGAAGATCTTTCGGCGGTTTCGCTGCCCCTCCTCGAGCCACACGAGACGATTGCGCACTGGGTGACCAGCGAGCACTTCGACCAGGATTGGGCGGTCTTCGCTGAGGACGCCTTCAGCAGCTTTGGCGCAGAAGGAGCCGCGTCGTTGATAACAGCGCTTTCGGCTCGCGGCTGCCAGGTCATCTACCTCACAGACGACCCAGACGTACTCGGCTGGGCGATCGCTCTGCCTCACGAGGTCGGTGGTGCGAGCACGGTCCCCTTTGCGAAATCGCGCTCTCTGGCTTCCGTGGGCAGTTGAGGAACAACACGTAGGACAAGGTCAGATCCCGACATGAAGCTCTGGCTGGTGCCACCACAGGCGGCACTCCAGGCTACGAGCACGCACAACACGTAAGAAAGGCTCCCGTGTTCCGGCACATTCGATCCAAAATGATTGCGGCCTTCGCTGTGCCGCTGGCGCTGCTTGTCGCAGGAGCTGGGCTTGGGGCCTTGTCGAGCGCCAACAAAGTCAAAAGCATCGACCAACAGACCTCCCTGTCGGCGGCGGCTGCCGCCTCGGTCCCGGCGGTCCAGGCTCTCGAAGCCGAAAGGGCTTACGCCGTGCTCGCGTCGCTTGCTGCGGCCGGCTCCGCGAGCCTGCCCGGGGCCCTCCGTTCGCTCTCGCCCGAAGCGGCCGGGTTCGGCACCACGGCAGTTGGTCTCGAGGCCGAGACGATGGAGGCCCTCTCTGCTTTTCAGGCAGCGACTAAGGCGACGTCGCAAGTGGCCGGTGACCCGTTCGTGAGCGCCTCACCCTCACCTCAGCCTTTGACCTCGTTGCGGAGCTCCTGGGGCAGGGCCGGCTCCGGCCCAGCTGCAGTCAGCACGCAAGCTGCCGAGGCCCTCCTCGTGAGTACCTACAACGGTTACACAGCGCTCATCGACAACATCGTCAACGCCGACGAGTCGGCCGCCCTTGACGTAAGTGACACCACGTTACGGGCCGGCGTAGAAGTTCTCACCACAAGCCTGTCCTACGCCGAGGCGCAGTGGCAGGTTGCCCAGGACCTTGCGCTTGCTGCGATGAGCGGCGGCGCAGGCCAGGCGAAGTCGCTCGACCAAGCGAAAGAGGACCTCGGGGCCGCGCTCGCTTGGCGCTCCCGCCTGTCGGTGCTTTCGACCGGTTCCTTTGCCAGCACCTTCAGCGTCCCTGCAGAACGACGTGTGGACCTTGCCCTCGCTTCTGAGCTCGCAGCACCCTCAGCCGCCAGGCTCGCGAGCCTGTCACCTCTCATCAGGGACCTGAGCGGCGCGGTGGCTGGAGCGGCGACGAGCGGCTCCTCGGCACCGGCGGCGCCCGCAGAGGCCCAAACCGTCACCGTGATAAATCAACGAGCCAGCTCTCTCCGCCAAAACGCTTTCTTGGAAGCGATCTTCGTCCTTGTCCTGGACGGCAGCGGCGTGCTCGCCGGGCTGGCGCTCGTGCTCCTCGTAAGCCGTTCCGTGGCGAGGCCACTGGTCGACCTCGTCCGCCAAGCCGACGAACTGGCAAGGACGGCTTTGCCGGCAACGGTCCACGCCATCCTCGAGGCGGGTGCTTCGAGCGAAGAGCCACCGGAAGTGCCAACGGTACGCGTGGAGAGCAACGACGAGGTGGCGGACATGGCCCGCGCTCTGGACGCCGTCAACAAGACGGCCGTGGACCTCGCACTCGGGCAAGCAGAGCTGCGCAACAACCTCGCCGAGGCCTTCGTCAACTTGGGGCGGCGCAACCAGAACCTCGTCACCCGCCAGCTCGAGTACCTGAGCGAGATCGAGCTCAAGGAAGCAGATCCTGAGTCCCTGGAAGAGCTTTTCCGGCTCGACCACTTGGCCACCCGCATGCGCCGCAACGCCGAGTCGCTCCTCATCCTCGCCGGGAGCGGGCCTGCACGGCAATGGAACCAGGCCGTGCCTGCGATGGACGTGGCCCGAGCGGCCTCAGCCGAAGTCGAGGATTACAAGCGCCTCCGGCTGCACCATTTCGACGCCGCCCTCGTGGCGGGCGCAACCACGACCGACCTCGTCCACATACTGGCAGAGTTGATCGAGAACGCTCTTACTTTCTCACCCCCTGCCTCCACGGTGGACATTTACGGCCGCTTCCTCGAAGGCGCTTACGTCATCGTGATCGTCGACTCGGGGATCGGGATGTCGCCCGAAGATCTCGAGACCGCGAACCGCCGTTTGGCAGGCGAGGACAAAGCCAACAAGGTCCCTGGGCGTTACCTCGGCCACTTTGTGGCTGGCAAATTGGCGTCACGCTACGGGATCGCGATCGGGCTGCAATCCTCGCACTCGGGTGGCGTGGTCGCTCGCGTGAAGCTGCCGACATCTCTTATCGAGGAACCAGTACCGGACCTGTCGGCCCAGGCCGAGCTACCCGCTGCGCCGGCGAGGCCCCTCAGCAGCAAGGCAAACGGGGCAGGGCCCACGCCCGCCAGCCTCCAAGAGCCGCTTCCCCCGCCCGCTGTTCCCAGCAGCGAGGACGTTGAGCCGCCTGGCGCTCCTTCCTACGAACCACCGACATACTCCCCGCCCTACCCTGTGCCCTCCTCCTTCCAGGTTCCCCCGGGCCAGGGCGCCCTCGAAGAGCAGGCCCTCGACGATCTTTTCCCCGAGGATGGTGTCCCCGAGGATGGTGTCCCCGACGAGGCTGCGCTCGACGAGCCTGCGCCCGAGGAGGAGTTGCCATCCGAAGAGGTGGCCGACGCTCCTGCCCCGGTCGCGGGCCAGACGCTTAGTGACGCCTTCACCGCTTGGGCGCAAGAGTATGCCAGCTCCGGTGCCCCCGATCACCTCGCCGAAGCGGTCGCTGACGACGAGCCCGCTCCCGACGAGGACAACCAGTCGCGCTGGGACCCCCTCGCGGCGCGGCCCGACAGCGCCCCAGGGACGTTTTGGACTGCCCCGAAAGTTGGTACAGGAGAGCCTTCGAAAGCCGCCAGCGCTCCGGAGAGCTCCTTGAGCGGCGCCGCCCCTGCCGCGGCCACCGCCCCCCTTTCGCCCCCGCCAGGTCCTCCGGCGCCCGCCGCGATCCCCGCTCCGGACTTCGGGATCCTCTCGCCGCTGGCCGCCACCAACGCGATCGGTGGCGCACGACCGACCAGCCCTGGTTGGGACGTCCTGAGCTCTCCCAAGCCGGCGCCGAACGAGGAACCTCAGGCCCCACCGCACTTCGCTGCACAGGCCGCTCCCTCGACCTCACCAGCCATGGCGCCCCCAACCCCAGCGCCCGTGCCCTCAGCTCCCCCGGCGCCACCGCCAGCCTTGCCCGCTCGGGCTCCGCTCT
>Ga0335074_10001735_pt1 | contig 29443 bp, 31 predicted proteins | sample Lox_Sample_23_FD_206715 | JGI IMG/M metagenome (GOLD analysis project Ga0335074, IMG submission 206715) | Soil microbial communities from Loxahatchee National Wildlife Refuge, Florida, United States - Lox_Sample_2.3 | ecosystem: Environmental > Terrestrial > Soil > Wetlands | place: USA... | reverse complement strand
CGCCCGGGGCGACCGGGCGCGGGCCCTCACCGACCCGCTCGATCTGGCCGCCGTCGCCGAGGACGCGCTCGAGGGGCGGTCCGCCGACGGCGTCACGACGACCACCACGCTCGACGAAGCCCCGGTGACCGGCGACGGAGTGCTGCTCGAGCGGCTCGTCGCCAACCTGCTCGACAACGCCGAGCGGTACAACATCGCGGGCGGCACCGTCTCGATCTCGACGGCCACCCGCGACTCGACCTCCGTCCTGCGCGTGCTCAACACCGGACCGGTGGTTCCCGCCGACATGGTCGAACGCCTGTTCCTGCCGTTCACCCGGCTCGACGACCGCACCCGTCACGAGGGTTTCGGGCTGGGCCTGGCCCTGGTGTCGTCCATCGCCACCGTCCACAACGGAACCGTGCACGCCACCGCCGTGCCCAGCGGGGGCCTCGACGTCACCGTCCGCCTGCCCCGGCGCGTCACCGCCGTCACCCCGGCGTCACCCGCCATCTAGCGGCCGGACCGACCCCGTACTACGTCACGATCTACGGCCAGGCAACGGGAGCCGAGCTCGCGATGACCTATTCCGGGACGTCCCGTTCCAGGACGTCCCGGCGGAGCTGGGGGAACACCTTCGACACCTTGCCGAGCAGGTAATCGCCGTAGGTACCCGTGAAGGCGCGCAGGTCCTGTCCGTCCCAGCGCCGCCGGCCGTCGTCGCCGGCGGCGGCCCGGTCGGGGAGCGGCGGCACCTCGGCGCCGAATCCCGGGTCCAGGAAGAACGGGAACGAGAGCCGGCCGTGGCCGCTGACGTTGCGGACCCGGTGCGGCGTCGACCGGTACCAGCCGCCGGTCAGGCGGTCGAGCATGTCGCCGATGTTGCAGACCAGGGTGCCTGGGATGGGCGGGGCGTCGATCCAGCCCTCGGGCGCGGCGATCTGCAGGCCGCCGCTGTGATCCTGGGCGAGCAGGGTCACCAGCCCGTAGTCGGTGTGCTCTCCCACTCCCCAGTCCTGGGTCCCTGGTGGTGACGGCGGGTAGTGGAAGATCCGGAACAAGATCGTCGGGTCCGCGGTGTACCCGGTGGCGAAGTACCCGGCATCCAGGCCGAGGCTCAGCGCTATCCCGGCCAGCACGGCCTGGCCCACGCCGGTCAGCGCGTCGAGGTAGGCCAGCACCAGCGCGCCTAGCCGGGGAACCTGCCGGGGGAACAGGTTGCCGCCGTGCAGCGGGACGCCGGCCAGCACCCGCGGGTCATCTTCCGGCAGCTCGGCGCCGAAGTACAGGCCCTCCTTCAGATCCGGCCGTCCGGAGGTGAGCTCGGCGCCCACCGGAAAGTACCCCCGCCAGGCCCGGCCGCCGCGCTCCATCGCGATCTCCAGCTTGTCCGCATCCGGCAGGGCGAAGAACTCGGCGCTCGCCTCGGCCAGCTGGTCCAGCAGCCCGGCCGGCACGCCATGACCGGTGACGTAGAAAAAGCCGCGCTCGCGGCAGGCCGCCTGGATCTGCCCGGCCGCGGCCGCCCGCGCCGCGCCCGGCGCGCGACCGACCAGCGGGCCCACGTCGATGACCGGCAGCGCGGCCGGCGGGCGGCGCACTAGCGCGCCCGCGGGCGCGGATGCCCCGGGCTCCGCGCGCCGGTCTTCGGGCGGGTCCGCCGCGCGGCATGGTCGTGGTCCCCAACGATCAGGCGTTCCAGCCGGGCCCGTTCGTCGTCGGAGATAGCGGCCGGTGACCTGCGGATCAGCTTGATGACCTGCGTCGTCGAGGCGGTGACGTACACCGTCGGCTCGCTGCAGCTCCCGACCCGCGAGCGCTCATGAGTCAGCAGAACCATTCGCTGTATGCGGACCGGGTGCCCTCGCGAGCGAAGAAAACCCTCGAGCTGATCGGCGGGCTGATTGAGCTGCTGGCTCGGCGAGCGCCCTTTCTTATCGGCCATCTCGCCTCGCTCGACCGGGTTGTTGTACTTGTCGTACTTGATGTACCACCAGCGGTCACCGGCGCAATGCACGGTCGCGTTGCGGTGCTTGCCCTCGATCGCGAAGAGTCCCCGCGAGCCCAGGAGCAGGTGGTCGATCTCGCCGCGGCTGTTGCGGTAACCGCGCAGCAGGACCCAGTCGTCACCCAGGCTCTCGCCGAGGCCACGTTCAACCCGTTGCTCGCCTTCGATTCCGGCCGTGGCAATGGCTTCCCGGTCGGAAGGGGGCTGGCGTGGCCGTGGCGGCGCGGGCGCCAGCCGCCGCTCCCGGCGCACGGCCAGGGAGCCCCTCAGCCAGGCCCACCAGCGGTGCTGGGCGCGCGCTTGGTCGCGCGCCCGGACCGCCCGGCCCAGGCGTTGGCCATGCCGCGCGAGCGCGGTTTCGAACCTCCGCCGCTCGGCATGGTCCTCGGCGCCGCGGCGTTGTCGCGCCTCGCGAAGCAGCAAGGACGGGTGATCTGACAGCTCCACGACCCGCATTCTTCGATAGATACTCCCGGGCCAGACGCGCTGTCCACGGGAGGGGACAACACGTGCGCCTGGTCGCCGGGCCCGGGCACCACCACCAGCGCGGCCGTCACCGGCGTCATCCGCCGAGCGACCACAGGTCGGTGCGCTCGTCGGCCAGCACCGCGGGAGACGGCCGGGCTCTCGCCGAGACCAGGCGGGCGCAGGCCGCCATCTCGCCGTCGGTGTCCAGCTCGGGATCGCCGCCCCGGTCGAGGCCGACCGCCGCCCGCACCACCCCGTCCGCCAGGTAGAAGCCGACGAGCTTGCGCTCCTCGACGCTGCCCCGGACCACGAACGCATCCCATGTGGTCACGTGGCCGACGTACTCGATCTTGTGCTCGTACTGATCGGACCAGAACGTATAGAGGTAGTCGTACGGTTCGGTGGAACCGAGCATGGACCTGGCCACCGCCCGGCCCTGCTTCTCACCGTTGTTGTAGTGCTCCACCCGGACCCGCCCGAACAGCGGGTGCAGCTGGTTCGCCACGTCACCGGCCGCGTAGACGTCGGGCGCGCTGGCCCGGCACAGCTCGTCGGTCAGGATTCCGTTGTCCTGCTCGATCGCCGCCGGGGGGACGGCCGGCTCGATGCCAACGCCCGCCACGACGAAGTCGCACCCGATGCGGTGACCCTCGGCGGTCACCACCGCCTCCACGCGCTGCGCGCCCTCCAGGGCGGCGACGTGCTCCCCGGCCCGCAACTCCACGCCCTTCTCGCGGTGAATGGCGCCGATCAGCGCGCCGACCTCGTCGCCGAGGACCCGGCCGAGCGGGACCTGGCCCGGGAAGACCGTGGTCACCTGGACTCCGAGCTGGGTCAGCGAGGCCGCCACCTCGCAGCCGATGAACCCCATGCCCACGATCACCGCGCGCCGGCCCGGCCGCGCCTCCTGCTTGATCGCATCGCACTCGGCCACCGTGCGCAGGTAGCGGACCCCGGGCAGGTCCGCCCCGGGGATCCGGAGCTTCCGGTTGCGGCCGCCGGTGGCGATCAGGAGCTTTTCGTAGCCGAGCTCGGCCCCCGACTCCAGGGTGAGGGTGTGCCCGGCCGGATCGACGGCGGTCACGCCGGTTCCGCGGCGAAACTCGACATCGTGGTCGGCATACCAGCCGTCCGGCCTGACGTACCAGCCGTCGAGATCTTCCTCCGAGCGCAGGTAGGTCTTGGACAGCGGCGGGCGGCCGAACGGGACGCCGCGTTCGCGGCTGATCAGCACCACCGGCCCGGAGAACCCCTCGTCCCGCAGCGTCGCGGCCGCGTTGCCGCCCGCGATGCCACCGCCGATGATCACAATCCCGTTCCCCGACGACCGCTGAGCCACGCCCCATGTTCTCCCCGCTGACGCGGTCCGGGGAACGAACCGCGCCGAGGATCTGCCGACCAGTGTCTTTTACGCCCCGGTACCACGCGCGCTGGAGAGCCATGGGTCTACGGCGGATCCGGGGGAAGGATGGAGGGTGGTCGCGTTGCTGAGCGCCCGCACGGGGCGCTGCGCAGCACGGAGACTTGGTCTATCGTTAGGAAAAGCTCGCGAAAGAGGACGAACCTGATGACCGTCCTGCTTGGCCGCCGCGAAACGTTCAATGCCGCGCATCAGCTCTACGACCCGGATCTGCCCGATGCGGAGAACCAGCGCTTGTTCGGGAAGTGCGCGAACATGCACGGGCACAACTACGTCCTCGAGGTGGTCGTGGGCGGCGAGGTCGATCAGGCCAGCGGCTACGTCTTCGACCTGAAGACGCTGTCGGACGTCATCAGCAGGCAGGTCATTCACGATGTGGACCACCGGAACCTGAACACCGACGTCCCGTGGCTCAAGGGGCTGATCCCGACCGCCGAAAACCTGGCCCAGGCGTTCTGGGAGCGGCTGCAGCCGGAGCTTCCGGACGGGCTGCTGCGGTCGGTCCGGGTCTGGGAGACCGACAAGAACTGGGCTGAAGTCGGTGACCAGGCCTGAGGCCTCGGCCCGGGCGGGCATGACGGCGTCCGGCCCCGCGGACCGGGCGGCGCGCGAGTTGCGGAACCGGTACACCGTCGCCGACCTGGGCGTGTTCAGCCGCGACGAGGCGAGCCGGTTCGTCTCGAGCGGAGACGGCGATCCGCGACGTGACGCGGTCCTGGCCTGGGAACTGCTGTACCGGCTCGAACCGGAGCTCTACGACCGGCTGGTCAGCGCCGAGCGGCTGCATCCCGGGGTCGTGGGGTGGCTGCCGGCCGGCGTGGACCGGATCGCCGAGGTCGGCGCGGGTACCGGGCGGCTGACGATGGAGCTCATCGCGCGCGGGCGGGACATCGTGGCGGTCGAGCCCGCGCGGCCGTTGCGGCGGATCCTGCGCCGCAAGCTCGCGGCGGCCGACGACGGGGACCGGGTCCGGGTGGTGCCCGGGTTCTTCGACGAGCTGCCGCTGCCCGACGACTTCGCGGGCCTGGTCGTCGCCTGCTCGGCCTTCACCCCCGCGCCCGGGCACGGCGGCGACGGCGGCCTGGCCGAGATGGAGCGGGTGTGCGCGCCCGGCGGCTGCGTGGCGATCGTATGGCCGAACCACGTTGACTGGCTCGCCGCCCGCGGCTACCGGTACGTCAGCTTCCCGGGACCGATGGCGGTGGAGTTCGGCAGCGATCACGAGGCGGTCGAGCTGGCCGAGATCTTTTTCCCGGAGGCGGCCGGCGAGATCCGGCGACGCGGCTCGCGCACCGTCTCGTTCGAGGTACTGGGCATCAATCCGCCACGCGACCTGGCCTTCAAGGTGCTGGCGGGATGAAGATCGCGCTCATGGCCCCGCTGGTGACGGCGATCAGGGAGCCCCAGCGCGGCGGTTCGCAGGCGTTCGTGTCCGATCTGGCCCGGGGCCTGGCCGGCCGGGGCCACGAGGTACATGTCTACGCCGCGTCCGGGTCCGACATCCCCGGGGTTGACGTGATCGACACCGGAGTGGATCCCGGGTCGCTGGCGGGCACGTTCTACCGGGCGTCCGGGCCATCGCCGGGAGCGCCGGAGGGGGCCGCGGCCGCCGCGGAGTCCGCGTTCGCTGCCGCCTACGCGGCGATGCAAGGCACCGGGTACGACGTGATCCACAATCACGCCTTCGACGCGCCCGCCGTCCGGCTCGCGGCGCGGCTGCGCGCGCCGGTGGTGCACACCCTGCACCTGCCGCCCGACCAGGCGGTGTCGGCCGCGCTGCGCGATGTCGCCCGGGGCGGCAGGCCGCCGGCGGTGGCGGTCGTCTCAGAATTCCAGGCCCGCGCCTGGCGCCGGGTGATCCCGGTCGACGCCGTCCTGCCCCCGTACCCGCCGACCGATGTCATTGCCTGGTCGGCGGCGGCCGGGCCGGGCGCCCTGTTCGCGGGCCGGCTGAGCCCGGAGAAGGGCCCGGCCGAGGCCATCGACATCGCCCGCGCGGCGGGCGTGCCGATCGACGTCTACGGCGACGTCTACGATCCGGTGTACAGCCGGGAACAGGTCGACCCGCGGCGAGACTGGCCCGGGGTGTCGGTCCGGCCGGGCGTGCCCCGCGCCTCGCTGTGGCAGGCTATGGCCCGGGCGGCCGTGGTCTTGTGCCCGTCTCGCTGGGACGAGCCGTTCGGGCTGGCCGCCGCCGAGGCCCAGGCGTGCGGGACGCCCGTGGTCGCGTTCCGGCGCGGCGGACTCAGTGAGGTGATCATGGACGGGGCAACCGGCTTCCTGGTGCCGCCCGATGACGTGCGGGCCGCCGCCGAGGCCGTGGCCAAGGCGGCCGGGATCTCCCGGCCGGCCTGCCGCGAGCACGCCGCGGACCATCTGGACCTGGGCCAGAGCCTGGACGCGCACGAGCGCCTCTACCGGCGGGTGGCCGGTGGGTGAGTCGGCGGCCGGGCCACCGGTGGGTGAGTCGGCGGCCAGGCCACCGGTGGGTGAGCCGGCGGCCGGGCGGCCCGGCGGCGCCCCCCCGGGTTCCTCCTGGCTGACCGGACGGCTGGCGGTGGTCACGGGGGCCGGCCGGGGGATCGGCGCGTCCACCGCGGTCGCGATGGCGGCCGGCGGCGCCCACGTCGTGCTGGCCGCCCGGGACCGCCGGGCGGTCGGCCAGGTGGCCGGCCGGATCAACGACGCGGGCGGCCGGGCCACGCCGGTGCCGACCGACGTGAGCGACGAGGCCGCGGTCGAGCGCCTGTTCGCCGAGGTCAGCGAGATCGGCCCGGTCGGCGCGCTGGTCTGCGCGGCCGGGGTGCTGTCGGCCGCGCCGTTCCAGGAAACGACGTCGGCGATGTGGGCGCAGACGCTCGGGGTCAACCTGACCGGCACGTTCCTGTGCTGTCGCGCGGCCTTCATCGCGATGGCGGCGGCCGGCGGGGGCCGGATCATCACCTTCGGGTCGCTGTCCGGTGTGTACGCGACCGAGAAGTTCCCCGGGCTCGCCGCGTACAACGTTTCCAAGTTCGGGGTCATCGGGCTCACCGAGGCGATCGCGGTCGAGGGCAAGCCGCACGGCATCAGCGCCATCTGCCTGAGCCCCGGTGCCGTCGACACCGAGATGCTGCGCCGGGCCAATCCGGCGCTGCGCCCGGGCCTGACGCCGGACGACGTCGCGGACCTGATCGTCGCGCTGCTGGACAGCCGCCTGGCCCCGGCCAGCGGCGCGAACATCCCGCTGTTCTCGAACGCCTGATGGCCGTCGCCCTCCTCGCTGCCGGACGTGCCGTCGACGACGTCGCCGCGCCGTAGCGCGGGCTCCCAGGGCGGTGCCCTGGGCCACCGGGGCGTCCCGTCAAGCCAGGCCCGGCAGGCGCTGGTCATTCGCGGGCGCCCGACGGGCGAGGCTCGCGGGCCAGGGGCCGGCTGGGCCGGCCCGGGTTCGGCCGGGAATCGGTCGATGGCTCTGCTCCCTTCGTGATGACGCGCTGGCGGCGGCCGGGCCACCCGGCTCGACCGGCGGCGAAGGCGCGCACGAGCCAGCCGGAGCGTCCGGCCAGGACGGGGCCGAGGACGGCGAGAACGAGGACGTAACCGGCGATGAACGGGGACATGCGGCGGTCGAGTCCCGCGCTGGCGGCCATGGCCGCCAGGATGAGGGCGAACTCGCCGCGGGCCAGGAGGGTGGTGCCCATGTCCGCGGCGGGCTGCAGGCCATACCGGTACTGGCGGGCCACGATCAGCCCGGCGGCCATGTTCATGAGGACCGTCAGCGCGGCGGCGGCAACGACGGGCCATGCGACCGAAGCGATGTCGCCGGGGTCGATGGCCAGCCCGAACGTGAAGAAGAAGATCGCGCCGAAAGCATCACGGAGCGGATGGACCAGCTTACGGATGCGCCGGCCCGACGACGTGCCGGCGAAGATCAGGCCGACCATGAACGCGCCGATGGCATCGGCGACGCCGAGGGCCTCGGAGATGCCGGCGATCAGGACGGCGGCGCCCAGGAAGTTGATGACCAGGAGTTCGTTCTCGCGTATCGCGATCAGCCGCCCGATCAGGCGGGTGCCGTAGCGGGCGACGGCGAACAGCGCCAGGAGGAAACCGAACGCCCGGGCCCCTTGCAGGACGGTTTCGGTCAGCCCCTGCGCGCCGCTGATGACCGGCTGGAGCGCCGCGAGATAGAGGGCGAGGAACAGGTCCTCGACCACGATGACCCCGAGGATCAGGCGCGTTTCCAGGCGTCTCATACGGCCGAGATCGATGAGGATCTTGGTGACGATCGCCGACGACGAGATGCCCAGGACGCCGGCCAGGACCAGGGCCTCGCGCGCGCCCCATCCCACGGCGAAGCCGAATCCTGCCCCCGCGCCGACGTTGAGCAGCAGATATATTCCACCCGACGCCAGCAGTCTGCGGCCGCCGCGTTTGAGGTCGTCGAGGTGGAAGCTCAGGCCCAGGTAGAACAGCAGGAGTACCAGCCCGAGCGCGGACAGCATCTCCAGATCGTGGGGGTCCTCGACCAGGACGACACCGGGGGTGTTGGGGCCGAGCACGATGCCGGCCAGCATGAACAGCGGGATCGTCGGCAGCCCGATCCGGCCGCCGATCCGGGCGAAGAATGCGGCGGCCAGGAACGCGCCTCCCATCGCCAGCAGGGTGTCAGCATGTCCCACAGGGTCACCGCCTCTCATATCCGGGTAAGCGACGCTGCTCACAGGGTGGTACGGGTGTGCGTGCCGGGGCCGGCCCCGCGTTGGCATGCGGCATCCGTCCAGGCCTGGGCAGTGGATCAGCCCGGCGTCACCCGTCGCCGGGGTGGTGCCGGGCGGTCGAGGGCGCGGCGAACATATGCCCGGCCGCCCCGGCGACCACGATCGCGGCCACGATCAGCAGGCCGTCCGGCAGCAGCGTGCCCGTGACAAGGAGCGCGCCCGCTACGGCTAGGACGATCCAGGCCCGGCCGCGCCGGTATTCACGCGGCGGACACGGCCGTCCGGAGCCAAGACCGCGCGCGAACCGCGGATCCGTCCGCTCCGTCTGCGCCTCGAGTTCCGCGAGTGACCGGCAGTCGTGGTCGGTCATTGCGTCCCCTTAGGCCGGGCTGCATCGGTGCTATCTCTACGATCGCCCGGACCCCGGGGTGCACGCTATCCGTGCTGCCCCCCATATCTGCTGGTGGCGAACCTGTATCTGGTAATCATCGGCGGGATGCCGGCACCGTCACCCGGCCCGCACGGGTCATAGTGGAGGGGAGACGACATGGCCAGCGGGGGGTGCGCGGTGCCGTTGTTCTGGCGGATATTCCTGCTTAACGCAATTGTCCTGGTCGTGGCCGCCCTGCTGCTGCTCGGCCCGGTCACCGTCTCAACTCCGGTGCTGGTCACCGAGGCCGCGGTGCTCGTGGCCGGGCTGTCCGCCATGCTGATCGCCAACGCCGTCGTGCTGCGCGTCAGCCTGGCGCCGCTGCAGCGGCTCACCCGTGCCATGTCGACCATCGACCTGCTCCGGCCCGGGCGGCGCCTCGAGGCCGGCGGCCGACCCGAGATCGCCAAACTGATCACCACGTTCAATGCCATGCTCGACCGCCTGGGAGCGGAACGGGCGGCGAGTGCGGCGCACGCCCTGTCGGCCCAGGAAGCCGAGCGGCACCGCATCGCACAGGAACTCCACGACGAGGTCGGCCAGACCCTCACCGCGGTCCTGCTCGAGCTCAAACACGTGGCCGATCATGCCGCACCGCCAGTGCGCGGCGAGCTCCGCGAGGCGCAGGAGACAACCCGCGCCAGCTTGGACGAGATCCGCAGGATCGCCCGCCGGCTGCGGCCCGGCCCGCTGGAGGAGCTCGGCCTGGCCAGCGCGCTGAGATCCCTCGCCACCGAGTTCACCACCCCCGGGCTCGCGGTCACATGCCATCTCGATCCCGGCCTGCCCCCGCTCGGCCACGAGGCCGAACTCGTCGTCTACCGGGTCGCCCAGGAAAGCCTGACCAATACCGCGCGCCATGCCGCGGCCCGGCACGCCCGGCTCACCCTGCACAGCATCCCGGCCGGCGTGCGGATGCGCGTCGGCGACGACGGCCGCGGCATCCAAGGGATGCCGGAGGGCTCCGGCATCCGCGGCATGCGCGAACGAGCCCTGCTCATCGGCGCCGACTTCGAGCTCACCAGCCCGGAAGGCGGAACGGAAGTGCGACTGACCATTCCACTGGGCGACGGGAGGCGCGGACCATGACCGACGCGGCGGCGACCCGCATTCTGCTCGCCGACGATCACGCCCTGGTCCGTCGTGGCGTCCGTCTCATCCTCGACAACGAACCGGGCCTGACCGTCGTGGCCGAAGCCGGTGATGGCGCCGAAGCCATCGGCCAAGCCCGCGCTTACCACCCGGACCTGGCCATCCTGGACGTCGCCATGCCCCGCATGACCGGCCTCCAGGCCGCCCGTGAACTCTCCCGCACTCAGCCGGAGCTGCGCATCCTCATGCTGACCATGCACGATAACGAGCAGTACTTCTTCGAAGCACTCAGCGCCGGGGCCTGTGGTTATGTCCTGAAATCCGTCGCCGACCGCGACCTCGTTGACGCGTGCCACGCGGCCATGCGCGGCGAGCCGTTCCTGTACCCGGGTGCGGTCAGCGCCCTTATCCGCGACTACCTCGGCCGGGTCCGCGATGGCGATGCCATCCCCGGCAAGGCCATCACTCCCCGCGAGGAAGAGATACTCAAGCTCGTGGCCGAAGGCCACACCTCGCAACAGATCGCCGACATTCTCGTCATCAGCGTCAAAACCGTCGAACGCCACCGGGCCAACCTGCTGCAGAAACTCGGGCTGAAGGACCGCCTGGAACTTGCGCGCTACGCGATCCGGGTTGGATTGATCGAGCCCTAGACGCATGTGCTTCGTCGTCGGGGGACGACCCAGGCTTAACGGACGGCGGTTCGAGCTGTCGCGATCCGCTCGGTCAGCTCCTGCAGGATGCGCAGCGGCTGGCCGGGGAAGATCTGCCCCATGGCCCCCGGCCACTTGACGCCGGAACTGGTCAGGATCAGCACGATCGGCCGGCCGGGGGCAGGCCGGTCGGCGGGCGGCAGCGCCCGCAAGCCGGCCAGAGCCACGGCGGAGGCCGGCTCGGCCAGGTAGCCGTGACCGGCGAGCCGGCGCACCGCGTCGACGATCGCCTCCTCCGGCACCGACACGGCGGTCCCGCCCCAGCGCTGCAGGGCGGCGAGCGCATGCCGTCCGGTGCATTCGTCGGCGACCGACAGCGCCAGCGAGTGGGCATCGGGAACGTGCACCGGGTGCCCGGCAGCCAGGCTCCGGGCCAGCGGGTCGGCCTGGTCCGGCTGAGCGGACACGATCCGCGGCATGGGCGCCCCGGTCAGCTCGCTGATCTCGGCAAAGCCCTTGGCAATGCCGTACAGCGTGTCCCCGCTCGCCGTCGGCACGATCACGGCCGCCGGGATCTCGCCGAGCTGCGCGGCCACCTCGAGGGCGATGGCCTTATATCCCTCGACCCCGTACGGATTGGACCGCCCGGACACCTCGGGGTCCATTCCGGTCGCCGGGAACCAGCCGTCGTCCACCAGCTCGATCAGGGCCTGACGGGCCTGCGACGGCTCAACCTGGACCGCGAGGCCGCCGTACGCGGTGATCATCTGCATGGTCACCGGCGAGGCCAGCGGATGGCAGAAGACCACCGACGGCAGGCCGGCCGCCGCGGCGTGGGCGGCGGCCGCGGCGCCGTGGTTGCCGGTGGTGGACGTCACGACGCCGCGCGCGCCGGTCAGCCGGGCGGCGCCCACGGTTATCTCGTGCGTCCGGTCCTTGTGTCCCCAGGTCGGGTTCAGGCTCTCGTTCTTCAGGTAGACGCCGGGGCCGATCGCGGGTTGCGGAACCAGCGGGGTGACCGGCCGGCCGAGGCTGACCATGGCGTCCGGGCCCATCGGCACCCGATGGCCGGCGAGCCAGCGCAGGGACCGGCCCAGGTCGCGCGGGGCTTCGCTGTCGGGCCCGTAGACGACCTCGAGCGGGCTGGGGCCTTCGGCGCTGGCGCAGCGCGGGCACCCGGCGGTCACGCCGACGACGTCTTCGGGCCGGTCGCCGCCGCACTCCGTCTCGTAGTCACAGAACATGCAGCGCAGCTGCGCATGCGGATTCCACCCGCCGGCCCACCCCGCTGCGTCGAGCCGGATCCCGGTCCGGTCCGCCACTAACCCTCCTCGTCCTGGCGCAGGGCGTCCTGGCGCAGCTGCTCGGAGTCCTCGAGGTGCTCGCGCATGGCCGCCGCCGCGGCATCGGGGTCCCGGGCCGCCACGAGGGCGACCAGTTCCCGGTGGGATCGCAGCTCGGCATGGAGCTCGGCTATCGACGGATAGAACGGCACCTGGTGCTCGAGCAGCAGGTGCGCGATCAGGTCGAAGACCGGGAGCAGCACCTCGTTGTGGGCCACCCGGACGATGTTGCGGTGAAAGATCACCAGGCGCCGCCAGACGTCGGGCCGGTCGTGGGCGATGTCCGACTCGATCTGGTCGAGCGTCGCCCACAGGTCGGCGATGTCCGCGTCGGTGGCCCGGGTGGCCGCCAGCCGCATCGCGCCCACCTCGATGATCTGCCGGGTCTCGTGCAGGTCGGGCAGCGTCCGGTTGGCCAGCAGGTCGCGCAGGGCGGGCAGCCGGGACGGATCGGACGGCGGTCCGGCCACGAACGTCCCGGCCCGGCCGCGCGATTCCAGCAGCCCGCGGGCGATCAGCGCCTTCTTGGCTTCGCGCACGGTCGAGCGGCCGACCTGGAGGGCCTCGGCCAGGTCCGGCTCGGACGGCAGCCGTTCTCCCGGGCCCAGGCTTTGATCGAGGATCAGGGCTTGCAGACGGTCGAAGACGAGGTCGGTCGCCGACTGGATCTGTACCGGCCGCAGCAGCCTGGAATGCCTGCGGCTGTCTCCCGCATCAGATGACTCCATGTCCCCTCGCCAGCCACCCCCACGGCCTGCCTCTTGTCTGCTAATCAGATGTTCACATACAAGTCCGCCATACGTCCAGCTTGTTCGAGAAAAACATGATCTTGGCTTGACTTTCATGACCAATATGCGGAACATCAGACAAGCAGAAGTTCGACCCAGAGCCCGGCTCGGCGAGCACGGGCGACCCTCACCGGCGAGCGCGGCATGGAGGCGCGGGCATGACGGTCAAGTACCGGCTGGAGCAGATGACGTGGCCGGAGGTCGCCGAAGCCGTCGAGGCCCGGCGCATCGTCCTGCAGCCCGTGGGGGCGATCGAGCAGCACGGGCGGCACCTGCCGGTCGACACCGACAACCTCATCGCGTCGGGGCTTTCCGAGGCGGTCAGCCGGGCGAACCCGGGGGAGTACGTGCTGGCGCCGACGGTGCCGTACGGCTTCAACGATCACAACATGGAGTTCCCCGGCACCGTGTCGATCCGGCCCGAGACCATGCTCGCCTACCTGGCCGACACCGGCCGCAGCTTCGCCAGCGCCGGTTTCCGGCACATCGTGTTCGTCAACGGGCACGGCTCCAACGACACGATCGTCGAACTGGCCGCGCGCCGGATCACCAACGAGACGCCCGCCCGGGCCGCGATGACCAGCTCCTACGCGCTGGCCGCCGCGGTCGTTGGGCGCGAGCCCGGGCTGCGCACGTCTCCTCCCGGCGGGGTCGCGCACGCCTGCGAGTTTGAGACCTCGCTGTACCTGCACCTGGCCCCGGAGCTGGTGCGCACCGAGCTGATCAAGGACGAGATGCCCGAGGGGTTCCCCGACTGCATCGATCACGACTGGTGCGGCGGCGGCCCGCTGACGTTCATGACCTGGTACAGCCAGCGGACCACGAGCGGCACCGAGGGCGCGCCCAGCCACGCCAGCGGCGACAAGGGCCGGCGCCTGTTCGAGGCCTGCGCGCAGCTGCTCACCGAGATCACGCGGGAGTTCCGCGACATGCGCATCCCGCCGCGCAGCGACCACCGCCCGCAGCCGGCCTGGGGCGGCGGACTCACATTCCCCGCGCCGGCGTCTGGGCCGAGCGCGCCCGGTTGCTAGCAAGAGGTGGCCACATCATGAACATGCATCGCAAAACCCTGGTTGTGACCGCGACCGTCGCGGCGGCGGCGATCGGTCTCGGGGCCTGCGGCTCCGGCTCGGGCTCCGGCGGAACCGGCAGCCAGAGCATCACCGCCACCTACATGCAATCCGGCACCTACGACAAGGCCGCCGAGGCGCTGACCGGGCCGTTCCAGACCAAGACCGGGGTCAAGGTCGACGTCAAGGCCTACCCCTACGCCGCCCTGGAGCAGAACAACACCAATGCCGTGATCAGCGGCAGCTGCGATTACAACGTGATCTCCGGCAGCTATTACCTGGCCGACATCTACAGCAACTTCCGCAGCCTGGATTCGCTGGCGGCCAAGTCGAACTACGCCAGCCAGCTCATCCCCGGGCTGTGGGCGCACAGCGAGTTCTACAACGGGCAGCACATCGGCCTGCCCTACGGCCCGGACGCGTACGGCCTGATGTACCGGACCGACCTGTTCAAGGAGGCCGGGCTGTCGCTGCCGACCACCTGGCCGGAGCTGCTCAGCGACCTGGCCGTGCTGCAGAAGAAGTTCGGTTCCCAGGGCATCGCGCCGTTCGCGTTCGCCGCCGGCGAGTCCGAGCAGCTGCCGGCGCTGTTCTTCGCCAGCTACGGCGGCTACTTCATCAACAGCTCCGGGCACTATGCCCTCGATCCGGCCAAGGCCGTCGCGGCCCTGCAGCTGGCCCAGAAGCTGCTCACCTTCGCTCCGAAGGACGCCACCGGCCAGTCCATCGACGCCGCGAACGACCAGTTCACCAGCGGCAAGGCCGCGGTGCTCTACGGCTGGCCGTCGTTCATCCGCCAGCAGGCCGACGCCAGCAACTCCCCGGTGGCGGGCAAGTGGGCGGTCATGCCGGATCCCCGGCCCGGGCTGATCTGGCTCAGCCTGTGGCAGCTCTACATGACGAAGTGCACGCAGAACGTGCAGGCGGCGTGGAAGTGGATGACGACGTACTCGAGCCCGGCCACCGACGAGACGCTGTTCACCAAGTACGGGGTCAACCCCTCGTTCGAGCAGACCTACGACAACCCGACGCTCGCGAAGCAGAACGCCAACTACTTCCCCGCTGAGAAGGCCAACCTGGCCCTGGCCGAGAACCCGCCGCTGAGCGGCCAGGCGCAGGATTTCCTGGCCTCGACGATCGGCAACATGATCACTGGGAAGACGACCCCGCAGCAGGTGGTCACCGCGGTCAACAAGCAGTGGGCCACCCTGACCGTTCCCTCGTCGCTGCTCAAGGAAGGTCGGCAGGACGGGCTCGCCCAGCAGTGACCTCCGCCACCACCACGAAAGGAAGGGTGCGCCGGTCCAGGCGCTCGCCGCTGCTGAGCCGCATGGACCGGCTGCTGCTGGCCGCGGCGGTGCTGCCCGCGGTCGCCTGGCTCGGCTTCGCGCAGGGGTACCCGCTGCTGTACTCGCTCTACCTGTCGTTCCAGCGCTGGTCGCTGGCCTCATCGGAGGTTCCGCAGGGCTTCGCCGGGCTGGCCAACTACACCCAGGCGCTGAGTGACCCGACGTTCCTGCAGGCCCTGCGGCTGAGCGCGCTGGTCCTGGCCAGCGTTCCGATCGAGATCGTCATCGGCTTCGCGCTCGCCTACTTCACGATGGGCGAAAACCGCCGCATGCGGATCGTCCGGACCCTGCTTATCATCCCCATGGTTATCGCGCCGATCGCGGTCGGCACGATCTTCCGGCTGCTGCTCAACCCGCAGTCCGGGCTGGTCGACATCGCCCTGCGCGCGGTCGGGCTGCCCGCGCCCGACTGGCTGGGCGGGCAGAGCACCGCGGTGGCCGCGGTGATCGGCACCGACATCTGGGAATGGGTGCCGTTCTCCATGATCATCTTTACCGCGGCGATGGCCGGCATCGACCAGGACCTCATCGCCGCGGCGCGCGTCGACGGCGCGTCGGCCTGGAAGATCGTGGGCCGCATCCTCGTGCCGCTGACGCTCCCCGCGACGATGCTCATCTGCCTGTTCCGGCTGATCGACGCCTTCCTGATCATCGACGTCATCTACTCGCTGACCTTCGGCGGCCCGGGCTTCGCCACCGACAGCGCCACCCTCTGGGTCTTCAACCACGGCCTGCGGTACTTCGACATCAGCGAGGCCGCCGCCGCCTCGTGGCTGCTGCTGGCCATCTGCCTGGTCATGGCCATTGTGGTGCTCTGGCTCAAGGGCCGCGCCGAGCGGGCCATCGCGGGGCGGGCCCGATGACCCGGGGCCGGCCCGCCGAGGGCGCGGTCCGCTGGGCGGTGCTGTTCATCGCGCTGGCCGTGGCGCTGGTCCCGGCCGTTTCGCTGGCCATCGACAGCTTCAAGCCGTCCGCGCAGTTCTACTCGAGCGGCATCCTGCCGAGCCAGTGGACGCTGCAGAACTACCAGCAGGCGTTCAGCAGCGGCGGGCAGGCCCTGGCCGACCTGATGCACTCGATCCTGGTCGCCGCGGCGACCACCGTGATCTCCGTCACCCTCGGCACCATGGCCGCGTTCGGCCTGTCGAAATCCCGCTTCGGCTGGGCCACCGCGGTCACCTACGTGATCCTCAGCGTCCGCTTCTATCCGAAGATCACGACGATCCTGCCGTACTTCGTGATGATGCGCGCGTTCCACCTGCTGGACACGCCGACCGCGCTGGTGATCGCCTACGTCAGCATCACGCTCCCGTTCGTCGTGCTGATAATGATCACGTTCTTCGCCGACCTGCCCGCGGGTCTCGAGGAGGCGGCGGCGATCGACGGCTGCTCGGTCTGGCGGACGTTCTGGCACGTGAACCTGCCGCTGGCCCGGCCCGCCCTGGCCACGGCGGCCATCCTGACCGCCCTGTTCTCGTGGAACGAGTTTCTGATCGCGGCCAGCGTGACCAGCCAGAACGCCACGACCCTGCCGGTCCTGGTGGCCGGCTTCATCACCGACAAGGGGATCGCGCTCGGCCAGATGTCGGCGGTCAGCGTGGTCATCGTCGCGCCGATCGCCCTGTTCATCCTGGCCACCCAGCGCTATCTGGTGCGCGGCCTCACGCTCGGAGCGCTCAAGGAATGACCGGGGACCCGCTGCGCGCGATCGTCACCGGCGGCGCGAACGGCATCGGCCGGGCCGTGGCGGACCGGCTGGCCGGCGACGGCGCGCTGGTCGCCGTGGCCGACCGCGACGCCGGCGCGGGCGCACGCTGGCTCGATGCCCGCCTCGCGGCCGGCCACGAGGTGGCCGTGCACACCGTTGACTGCGCCGACCCCGAGGCGGCGGCGCAGGTCGTCGCCGCCGTCACCGCCGCGTGGGGCGGCCTCGACCTGCTGGTCAACAACGCCGCCGTCTCCCGCTACGAGAACGTCCTCGACATCACGCCCGCGAGCTGGAACGAGGTCATCGGGGTCAACCTGTCGTCGTACTTCTTCTGGGCCCAGGCCGCGGCGCGTCAGATGGCGATCGCGGGCCGCGGGCGCATCGTGAACGTGGCGTCGGTCAACAGCCTGGCCGCCGAGCCCGCCGCGGCGCACTACGTCGCGAGCAAGGGCGGGGTCGCCGCGCTGACCCGGGCCCTGGCCGTTGACCTGGCCCGGCTCGGCATCACGGTCAACGCGGTGGCGCCGGGACCGGTCGTCACCGAGCGCAACGAGCATCTGCTGGCCACCGAGCCGCTGGCCACGCAGGTCGGCCGGGTGCCGCTCGGGCACGCGGCCCGGCCGGCGGATGTGGCCGCCCTGGTGTCGTGGCTGGCCGCCCCGGACGCCGGGTACGTCAACGGCGCCGTGATCGTGATCGACGGCGGGCTGCTCGCCCGCATCTGACGACCCGGCAGGAAAGGCGGTCCCGTGCGCATAAGCCCGCGCCTGGCGCTGGTTGGCAGCGGCCGGGCGGGCCTGGGCCTGACCAGTCCCTGGGACTGCAACGTCTACCTGGTCGAGGCCGGCGGCGACGCGCTGCTCATCGACGCCGGATGCGGCCTGGAACCCGGCCGCATCCTGGCCCGCATCGAGGCCACCGGCACCGACCCGTCCCGGGTGAGCCACGTCCTGCTCACCCACGGCCACGCCGATCACGCGGCCGGGGCCGGCTTCATGGCCCGCGAACTCGGCGCGCGGATCGTCTGCCCGGCGGCGTCGGCCGGCGCGCTCCGCGCCGGCGACGAGCAGGCGAGCGGGCTGGCCGCCGCCCGCGCGGCCGGCAGCTACCCGGCGGACTTCAGCTACCCGCCCGCCCCGGTGCACCGGGCGGTCGGCGACGGCGACACCGTGGCGCTCGGCCCGCTCACGATCACGGCCGTGGCCACGCCGGGCCACTCCTACGATCACACCTCGTACCTGCTGCAGGACCCCGGCGAGGACGGCCGGACCCTGTTCGGCGGCGACGTGCTGCTCACCGACGGCCGCGTGCTGCTGCTCGCCACCCCCGACTGCAGGCTCGACGCCTACGCCGCGACGATCCGCCGCCTGGCCGCGCTCAACGTGCGCGGCCTGCTGCCCGGCCACGGTGCCTTTACCCTGTCCGATGGCGCGCACGCGGTGGCCGCGGCCGCCGGTTACTTCGAGCGCCTCGTCCCGCCGCCGAGCATGACGTGAGCCAGCCCCGGCCCGACCCGAGGAGGGCGATGACCGCCGCCGAGATCGAGATCGATGAGTTCCGTCCGGCCAGCCTGCCCGCCGGACCGCGCCGGTTCCTGCTCAGCGTCCCGGTTGGCCGCACCGAGCCGGCCCGGTTGCCCATGCTCGCCGTCCGCGGCCGCCGCCCCGGGCCCACCGCCGTCCTGGTCGCCGGAGTCCACGGCGACGAGTTCGAGGGGATGGCGGCGCTGCCGGAACTGGCCGCCTCGCTGGACCCGGAGGAACTGCGCGGGGTGATGCTGGCCCTCCCGGTGTGCAACCCGTTCGCCCGGGACGCGCAGGAACGCTGCAGCCCGGAGGGCGTCGACGGCGTCAACCTGGCCCGGGTGTTCCCCGGTGATCCGGACGGGAGCCCGACGCGCCGGCTGGCCGCGGCCCTGTTTCGCCTCACGAGCCGGGTGCTCGATCCGGACGGCCTGTTCGTTGACCTGCACAGCGCCGGGACGAACTACCGGTACCTGACCCTGGCCGGGTTCCGCGACATCGCCGGCCCGGCGCGCGGACCGTCGGAGGAGGCGGCGCGCCACTTCGGCCCCGGGCTGCTGTGGCGGATCTGGGACCAGCACGGCATGTTCAACGCCGAGGTGGCGCGGTCCGGCGTGCCGACGGTCGCCACCGAGGCGCCCGGCCAGGGCCAGTGCCGCGACGGCGACGTCGCCGCCTACGTTCAGGGACTGCGCAACCTGCTTTCCTGGCGAGGCATGCGCAGCGGCCCGCGCCCGCCGCGCACGAAGTCCGAGGCCCGGTGCCCCACCGAGCTGACCGCGCCGGCCGAGGGGGTGCTGCGGACCGGCCGCGCCGTCGGCGACCAGGTGGCCGCCGGGGACCCGCTCGGCCGGATCGTGGACGCGTTCGGCGAGACCCGGGCGGTCCTGCGCGCGCCGCATCCCGGTCAGGTGTGGGCGCTGCGGACCTTCGGCGCCATCGCCGAGGGCGACCTGGCCGCCTGGGTCGCGCCGGGCTGAAAATCCCAACGTGCGGTCCACCTTCGGGTGACGTCGGGCGGCGGAACCGGCCGTAGCGTCGTCAACATGACCGCGACGATCGGCTACCGCGCTCCGAGGGAGCTGGCGCAGCCGGATGGGGTGGCCGCGCCCGCGCATCTGGCCGGGCCGGATGGGGTGGCCGCGCCCGCGCATCTGGCCGGGCCGGATGGGGTGGCCGCGCCCGCGCATCTGGCCGGGCCGGATGGGGTGGCCGCACCCGCGCCGCCACCGGCGCCGCAGTCGGCGGCCAGCCCGGCGGCCCGGGCGCTGGAGCTGCTCCTGCTGGGTGATCCCGCCGTGGCCACCTGGCTGACTCGCACGGCACTGGCCGTCGGCGACGACGAGCTGGCCGTCAGCGTGGCCGGCATCGCCCAGGCTCTCGCGGACGCGCACCCCGGGCACCCGGCGCTCGCGGCCGCGGCGGCGCACAGCCGGGGCCTGGCTCGCCGCGATCCCGTGCTGCTGGCGCGGGCCGCCGGGCAGCACCCCGATCCGCGGGCCCGGGCCGCGGCGGCGGAGGACCTCGGCGTCCTGTGCGGCGGGCAAGGTGACCGGGATCAAGCGATCGACCACCTCAAGGCGGCGCTCAACGGCTACCGCGAGATCGGCGCCGGCTTTGATCACGCCCGCATCCGGCAACGGCTGCGCGAGCTCGGCATCCGGCGCCGGCACTGGAGCACGCCGCCCGCCCGGCCGGTCACGGGGTGGGACAGCCTGACCGAGACCGAGCAGGCCGTCGCCGCCCTCGTCGCCGATGGACTGAACAACAAGCAGGTCGGCGCCCGGATGTACATCAGCTCCCACACGGTCGCCCATCATCTGCGCCAGGCGTTCCGCAAGCTCAGCATCGCGTCACGGGTCGAACTGGCCCGCATCGTGATCGAGCGGGGCGGGGACGTCGATCAGGCCGCGAGGCCACCGAGCCAGTTCTGCCAGGCCTCGGTCTCGGCCGACGGGTCGCGGTCGTCGAAGTAGTGCGCGGTCGCGAAGACCATGTCGTTGTAGCCGTGGATCAGCGTGTACATCGCGTCGTCGGTACGCATGCCCACGAAGCTCGGTGAGCCCACGAACTCCACGGTGCCGTCGACCGGCTCGATCCCGGGCACGCTGAGCCGCGCCGGCTGACCGTCCGCCGCGTCCGCGCTGACGCCGACCGCCGCCGTCATGGCCGCCCACGAGTCCTTGGTGATCGGCCCCGGCAGGAACAGCGAGGCCTTCGCGGTGCGCGGTGCGAAGTGCGTCAGGTAGACGGCGAGCTTGGTCATGTAGGCGTGGTCGCCGACGGACAGGCCGTTGTATTCGGCCTCCCAGTTCTCGCCGAGCAGGCCACTGTGCACGCGCACCACCGTGCCGCCGCCCTCGCGCGCCTCGATCAGCCACTCGAAGGCCATGAAGGTGCCGTCCGGGTTCTTGTCCTCCTGGGTCGCGTAGCGGTGCCCGGGTTCCCAGGCCGTGATGTGAGAGGTGGACACCTCGCCGAACATGTGGAACGTGCTGGTCTTGCTGGCGCTATCGATTTCGGTGCGCCCCATGAGCCAGGAGTCGACTCCCGGCCCCGACGTGATCGCCGCTCACACCTCGTCCGGCGCGGCGTCGACGGTGATCTCGTCGCGTACCTCGAATGGATGCGTCATGACTGCTGCTGCTCCCTCGCTGGCGGGTCGGCGTCTTCGGTGATGCTCGGGTGCACCGCGACGATAAGGCGGTGCGGCCGACCGTTTTCGGTCTGGTATTTACTGATGATTCCGGCGACGGCGTTGGTGAGCTCACCCAGAAACGCGGCGCGATCAGCCGGTTTCGCGAACCGCACTTCGGCGTCGAGCCCGAACGTGGCCAGCGGCTTGCCGGCTCGCGCCGCCCCGTTGACGAGCGCGCCCGTCTCCCGGACGAGCCGCGCGGCGAGCGCGAGCAACCAGCGCGCGGACAGCCGATCGGGCGACCGGGCCGGATCGGGCGCGACCGCGGCGAGCGCGGCCGGCGAGATCACGTAGGCCGCGGCGGAAGCCCGCACGACCCGCTCGGTCATGTTGCCCTTGCGACGCTCCTCGACCAACTCCACCAGGCCGTGCTGCTCGAGGGTCTTGACGTGGTAGTTGACCTTCTGCCGGGCCAGCCCGAGCCGCGCCCCGAGTGTGGTCGCGGTGTGTGGCTCGGCCAGCTCCGCGAGCATCCGGGCCCGGATCGGATCGAGCGAGACCTCCGCGGCCGCGGCATCCTCGATCACTGCGACATCTTGCACGCCGTAACCCTGACATTGACAACTTTTATTGTCAAGACGGTAGAGGCTGTCTGAAAGATTTTTCTTTTCCGTCGTTGGTGGCGTCGGGGCTGCGGCTCGGCGTCGAGCCCAGGACGTGGGGCGTAGACATCTGGCGCCGGAGAGCGCATCGTTGAATGTGTAACAGAGAGTGACTACGGGGGCGCCGGGTCCAGGACGAGGTTGTCAGGCCGGCGAGAAGGAGTCGACGAAACGGGCCGCGGACTACGTGCACGCGAATCTCGAGCCGCTGTTCCCGAACCGTCCCCGGGTCACAGAAGGCCACGTGGTCTCGACCGCCTAGGAGGACCGTCATGAGCCCTGCCACCTCGGTCGTCCTCGAGCCGGCGGCACAGAAGATCGCCGACGCGTTCGCGAAGCCGCCGTTCCTCTATGACATGCCGCCGGCCGACGCCAGGAAGGCCCTCGAGGACGCCCAGTCCGGTCCGGTCAGCAAGCCCGCCGTCGACGAGGAGTGGATCACGGTTCCCTCGCCGGCCGGGGATGTGCGGGTGCGCATCGTCAGGCCGCGGGGCGCCACCGGAACGCTGCCGGTCATCGTCTACATGCACGGCGGGGGATGGGTGCTCGGCAGCGCCAGGACCCATGACCGGCTCGTGAGCGAGCTCGCCGACGGCGCCCGGGCCGCGCTGGCGTTCGTGGAGTACCCCAACTCGCCGGAAGCCCGGTACCCGACCGCGATCGAGCAGGGCTACGCGACGGCCCAGTGGATCATGAAGAACGGGCCGTCCAAGGCCCTGGACCCCGGCCGCATGGCGGTGGCCGGCGAATCGGTCGGCGGCAACATGGCCGCCGCGCTGGCGCTCATGGCCAAGCAGCGCGGCGACGTCACGTTCGTGCAGCAGTCGATGTACTACCCGGTGACCGACGCGGCGATGAACACCGCCTCGTACGAGCAGTTCGCCACCGGCTACTACCTCAGCCGCCGGGAGATGGAGTGGTTCTGGGACGCGTACACCACCGACCCGGCGCAGCGGGCCGAGATCACGGCATCGCCCAACCGGGCGACCGCCGAGCAGGTCTCCGGGCTGCCGCCCGCCTATCTGTGCGTTGACGAGGCCGACGTGCTGCGCGACGAGGGCGAGGCCTACGCCGCCAAGCTCCGCTCGGCCGGCGTGCCCGTGACGACCGTCCGCTACGACGGCACCATCCACGACTTCATGCTGCTCAACGCGCTCAGCGAGACCCGCGCCACGAGGGCCGCCGTCGGCCAGGCCACGGCGTTCCTGCGCTCTGGCCTGGGCACCGGCTGAGCGCGGCGGGTCAGCAAAGATCCCACCTCAAGGCCCACCTTGGTGTGATGTGCGCGGACGGGGCCGGGCCGTAGCGTCGTAGCGAGACAGACGCGCGGCTAGCGCCCCGACTGTGCACCTGGCGGACTCGACGGCCGTCCCCCTGTGGTCACGATGGCTGGTATCGGACCGCAGCCAACCGGACCGCGAACCGAGGAGGGATCAGAAATGATGACCGTCCATCACCGTTACGCCACCGTCGACGGACGGCAGCTGTTCTACCGGGAGGCGGGACCGTCCGGCGCGCCGGCCGTGGTGCTGCTGCACGGCTTCCCGGCCAGTTCGTTCATGTTCCGCGAGCTGATCCCGGTGCTGGCCGACCGCTACCGCGTGATCGCCCCAGATCACCTGGGCTTCGGCCTGTCCGATGCGCCGCCGGCCGGCGAGTTCGGCTACACGTTCGATGCGCTGGCCCACCTGACCTCGGGCCTGCTGCGCCAGCTGGGCGTCACCCGGTACGCGATGTATGTCCACGATTACGGCGCGCCCATCGGCTGGCGGCTCGCGCTGGCCGACCCGGACGCGGTCACGGCGATCATCAGCCAGAACGGCAACGGCTACGACGCCGGCTTTGTCGAGGCGTTCTGGAAGCCGGTACGCGAGTTCTGGGCGGACCGGAACCCGCGGACCGAGGCCGCGCTGCGCGGGGCCCTGACCCTGGACATGATCCGGTGGCAGTACCTGACCGGGGTCCCGGACCAGAGCCTGGTCAGCCCGGACACCTGGCATCACGACCACGCCCAGGTGTCGCGGCCGGGCAACGACCTGATCCAGCTGGACCTGTTCGCCGACTACGCCACCAACCCGCCGATGTACCCGAGGTTGCACGAGTACCTGCGCGCCAGCCGGGTGCCCGTGCTGGCCGTGTGGGGCCAGGGCGATGAGATCTTCGGCCCGGACGGCGCCCGGGCGTTCGCCGACGATGCCCCCGGCGCCGAGATCCACCTGCTCGACGGGGGCCATTTCCTGCTCGAAAGCCAGCTCGACGCGACCGCGGGTTACATCCGCGGCTTCCTCGGAAGGACACTGTCATGACCGGACCGCTGCAAGACCAGACCGTGCTCGTCGTCGGCCGCGGCGGCGGACTCGCCCGCGGGGTGGTCCTGGCCGCCCGCGACGCCGGCGCCAGCGTCGTCGCCGCCGGCCGCGACCAGGAGGCTCTGGCCGCCGCCTACAAGGACGAGCCGGGCATCAGCACCGACGTGGTCGACCTCACCGACGAGGCCTCGATCGAGGCGCTGGGCAAGCGGCTCGGCTCGGTCAGCCACGTGGTCTCGACCGGGTCCGCCCGGGCCCGCGGCAAGGTTCCCGACCTGGACCGGGACGCGGTGCGGATGTCGTTCGACACCAAGGTGATCGGGCCGCTGATGCTGGCCAAGCACCTGGCCCCGCGCGTCACCGAGGGCGGCTCGTTCGTCATCTTCTCCGGCGTGTTCGCGACGAAGATCAGGGTGGGGAGCCTGGCCGTGGCGATCACCAACGCCGCCGCCGACACCCTGGCCCGGTCGCTGGCCCTGGAGCTGGCGCCGATCCGGGTCAACGCGATCTCCCCGGGGGTGATCGACACCGGAGCCTGGGACGCGCTGGGCGACAAGGGCAAGGCGGAGGTCTTCGCCGCCAGGAGCGCCCAGAACCCGGCGGGGCGCATCGGAACCGTCGATGACATCGCGAACGCCGTGCTGTTCGCTATGACCAACACGTTCCTCACCGGCCAGACCCTGCACATCGACGGCGGCGAGCCGCTCACCTGAGAGGATGAAGGATAATGGGACTGTCCTGGCAGCAGGGACCGCTCGCGCCCGGATCGGTCGGCCGGTTCCTGGTCCCCGACCCGCTTCCGGAACGGCTGCTGTTCGCCGAGCCGCTGCGCCGCCGCATGCGCGTGCGGTTCGCCGGGGCCTGGATCGCCGACAGCGAGGACGCCGTGCTGCTGCACGAGCCCGGCCGCTACCCGGTGGCGTACTTCCCGGTCGGCGACGTCGGCGACGGCGTGCTGGAGCCCATCGAGCACACCACGCAGCACCGTGACCTCGGGACAACGTCCTGGTACACGGTCCGGGTCGCCGGGCAGGACGCGCCGCGCGCGGCCTGGCAGCACACCGGGCTGCCGGACTACGCCAGCGAGCTGAAGGGAAGGGTCGCGTTCGCGTGGCGGGCCATGGATGCCTTCTATGAGGAGGAGGAGCGGATCGTCGGCCACGCCGCCGACGCCTACCACCGCATCGACATCCGGCAGACCGCCCGGCACCTGGTCGTCCGCTCGGGCGACCAGGTGGTCGCCGACAGCACCCGGCCGCTGGCCCTGTATGAGTCCGGGTTCGCGCCGCGCTGGTACATCCCGCCCGACGATATCGACCAGGCCGCGCTCACCGCGGCGGAGGGCCAGACCTTCTGCCCGTACAAGGGCCTGTGCGACTACTACGACGTCGGCGACGCCCGCCGCGCGGCCTGGTCCTACCGGGACGCCTACACCGAGGTCGCCCGCATTTCCGGCTTCATCTCGTTCGAGCCGGACCTGCTCGAGGTGTACCGGGACGGCACGCGGATGCGGCTGGAGCCCGGCCAGACCGTGCTCCCGCACGGCGTCGACCGCAACCTCACCACCGACGAGGCGCCGTCGCGGAGGCAGCCGTGACCGCCGCGTCCGCCGCGCCGCCCGGCGCCGCCCGCGGCCGCCCGCCGCCGGTGCTGCTGGCGGTGAACGTGGGCATGCCGAAGGACGTGCCGTGGCAGGGCAAGACCGTGCACACCGGTATCTGGAAACATCCGGTGGCCGGCCCGGTGATGGCCCGCCGGCTCAACATCGACGGCGACGGCCAGGGCGACCTCGAGGGGCACGGCGGCGAGCAGCGGGCCGTGATGGTCTACCAGATCGACTCCTACCGGCACTGGCAGCGGCACTTCGGCCGGGACGATTTCGGCTACGGCCAGTTCGGCGAGAACCTCACCGTGGACGGCCTGCCCGACGACGAGGTCTGCATCGGAGACCGCTACCGGATCGGCGAGGCCGAGTTCGAGGTCACCCAGCCCCGGGTCACCTGCTACCGGGTCGGCCTGCGGCTGGGCCAGCCGGACATGGCGTCGCTGCTGGTCAGCCACCACCGTCCCGGGTTCTACATGCGGGTGCTCACCGAAGGGCGCATCCAGGCCGGGGACCAGATCGTCAAGACCGCCACCGGCCCGCACGCGCTGAGCGTCGCCGACGTCGACGCGCTGCTCTACCTGCCCGGCCACGACCCGGCCAAGGTCCGCCTGGCCGCGGACATGCCGGCCCTCAGTCCCGGCTGGCAGCAATCGTTCCGCGAGATGCTCGAGCCGGCCGCCGGCGGGGCAGCGGAACCCGCCGAGCCGGCGTGGCCGGGCTTTCGCTCGCTCCGGGTGGACCGGGTGGCCCACGAGAACGACACCGTCTGCTCGATCTATCTCAGTGCCGCGGACGGGACCCCGCTCCCGGCGGCCCGGGGCGGCGAGTACCTGACGCTGCGGGTCGCGGGCGCCGGGCAGCCCGCCCCGGTGCGCAACTACTCGCTCTCCTCGGCACCGGGCGCCGACCCCTACCGGATCAGCGTCAAGCAGGAGCCGCACGGCGTGGCCAGCAGCTACCTGAACCACAAGCTGCGCCAGGGGGCGGTGCTGGACGTGGCCGCGCCGCGCGGGGAGTTCGTGCTCGGCGAGGGCCAGGGCCCGGTCCTGCTCATCTCGGCCGGCATCGGCGTGACGCCGGTGCTGTCGATCCTGTACGAGCTGGCGGCGGCCCGCAGCGAGCGCGAGATCTGGTGGCTGCACGGGGCGCGCGGGCCGCGCGAGCATCCGTTCGCGGCCGAGGCGCATGCCCTGCTCGCCTCCCTGCCGCACGCTCGCGAGCACATCTTCTACAGCCAGGCCACCGCCGAGCAGCGGCGCCGGGCTCACGCCGCCGCCGGGCACCTGTCCAAGGAGAGCCTCGTCGGGCTGGCCATCCCGGCCGCCGCGGGCGCGTACATCTGCGGCCCGGCCTCGTTCATGAGCGACATGCAGAGCGCGCTGACCGCGATCGGCCTCGACGCGGCCGACATCCACGTTGAGCTGTTCGGCGCGATGCCCTCGATAAACCCCGGCGTCACCGGCCAGGCGCACCCGGCTCCGCACCAGCCGCCGGGGCCGCGGGGCAGCGGTCCGCTGGTGACCTTCGCCCGCAGCGGCATTGCCACGCCCTACACCCCCGGGCCCAGCCTGCTCGAGCTGGCCGAGGCGTGCGACGTCCCCACCCGCTTCAGCTGCCGCACCGGCGTCTGCCACACCTGCGTGACGCCGCTGCTGTCCGGCGACGTCCGCTACCGTCCGGACCCGCTGGAGCCGCCGGCCGAGGGGGAGGTCCTCATCTGCTGCTCCCGGCCCGACACCGACATCGTCCTGGACATGTGAGGCCGAGCGATGGAATACCGGCTGCAGGTCATCACCCTGGCGGTGCGTGACGTGGACGAGGCAAGCGCGTTCGGCCGACGACTTCCGCGTGGTGCAGCTGACGCCGCCGGGAGCGGCCTGCTCGGTGCAGTTCGGGATCGGGCTGACCGACGCGCCGCCGGGGTCGGCGCGCGCGACCTACCTGGTCGTCACCGACATCGAGGCGGCCCGGCGCCGACCCGCGGCGCCGTGACTACGCGAGCCTGGCCGATTTCGCGGACCCGGACGGCAACACCTGGATCCTCCAGGAGGTTGGGTACCAGAAAGGATGATGTCAGATGGTTTCGTGGAAAGACGTTTCCCGTGATGACGTGGTGCGCGCGATAAAGGAGTACGACCGGCTCGGGCCGGAGAAGTTCTTCGCCGAGCACGGTTACGGTCCGAGCCGGACATACGAGCTGGTCTGGGAAAAGCACCATTACCCGCACAAGGCGATCCTGGGCACGGCCTACGAGTTCGCCACCGGGCAGCGCCTGGCCTCCGGCGATTTCGAGGGCGGCAAGTCCGGCGCCGTCTCCGTGCTCGGCAAGATGGGATTCGACGTCGAGCCGCTCCAGCGGCCAGCCGGGTAACGCCGGCCGCGCCGGGTCAGGAACCGGGCGGCGCCGGGCGTACCATCGTGCGCGGAAAGGAGCCCCGCCGATGGCCGACTGGACCGAGACCGAAATCACCACGAAGGTCAGCCCGAGGTCGGTCACCGACACCGTCGCGCGCCTGACCGGCATCCTCGCCGCGAAGGGCCTGAAGGTCTTCGCGGTGATCGACCAGAGCGCCGAGGCGAGCGGCGTCGGGCAGCGGCTGCGGGAGACCACGCTGGTGCTGTTCGGCAACCCGGCCGCGGGCACGCCGGTGATGGCAGCCGCGCCCGCCGCCGCGCTCGACCTGCCGCTCAAGGTGCTGATCTGGGCGGACGACGGGCAGACCAAGGTGTCGTACTACGGGCCCAAGGCGCTCGCCGCGCGGTACGACCTGAGCCCCGACCTGGCGGCCAACCTGGCCGGCATCGATCCGGTCACCGACGCGCTGATCGCTCCGTAGGGCGGGCCGTACCGTCGTCGCCAGGGGCCCGGGCGCTGGGGGAGGGTTATGCGCCCGGACCCGGTCTCTTGGCGTACCTGGCGATGATCTCGTCGATCGTCGGGAACTTCGGTATGGCGTTGCCGACCGAGGCGGGCACCAGGCTTCTCAGCAGCTGCCCGACCTGGCGGTAGGGGTCCAGGACGTTCCAGAACGAGCGCGAGATCTCGTGGACCTGCCCGTCCGCCGAGCGCAGCCGGTACGCCGTCAGCGTCGGCCGGGATTCTTCCGACGCGGCGTTGTAGACGCCGGTCCAGACGTCGCTGACCTCGACGATCTGGTTCCAGCGCACGGGCCTCGCGGGCCCGGGCGCATCGTCCAGCAGCATGAAGCCCTGGGCGAAGGCGTAGAACCAGACGGTCCGCTTGGGCTCACGGCCCCGCCACAGGCTCAGGCCGAACCAGGCGCCGAAGGCGAACGGGAACAGTCCGAGCAGCGGCAGCATGCCCGGGACCCGGGCCGCGGTCGCGATGATCAGGACCGGGATCGCCGCCATCGGGAGCAGAGCCACCACGTAGGCCCGGCGCCTGACGTCTCCGCCGGCCTGCGCGCTGTAGACCCCGACCACCTCGCCGCACTCGAAGTGGGCGGACAGCTGGTCCGCGTGCGCCAACTGCGCCGCGTAGCGGTAGCTCTGCTCGTCAACGCGGCGTTGGAATCCTCCGCGCAGATTCCGTTCGGCCTCCGGCCGCATCGCCATCACAGCCCTCCCCGGCGCCCCGCGTCATCCGTGATCGCCCATGAGAGGAAACGGCCGGAAAGGTCGTCCGGTTCGGCGCGGCCCCGTGGCGATGGCCGCGTGCACGGCCGGTCAGATG
>Ga0335074_10001734_pt1 | contig 29451 bp, 25 predicted proteins | sample Lox_Sample_23_FD_206715 | JGI IMG/M metagenome (GOLD analysis project Ga0335074, IMG submission 206715) | Soil microbial communities from Loxahatchee National Wildlife Refuge, Florida, United States - Lox_Sample_2.3 | ecosystem: Environmental > Terrestrial > Soil > Wetlands | place: USA... | reverse complement strand
GCCGACACGCACCTCACGGAGATCCAGGCGGCACAGGCCGCCTACGACGCGAGGTCCTGTCCCCCGCCGTGCCCGGACACCGAACTGCCTGAAGAGGCGGCAAGCTGACGCGCTACGGCGCGACCGGCTCGCCTGCCAGCCAGGCGGCGCCGCGCTTGTACAGCTCCTCGACGGCGGGACCGCGCAGCCCTGGCATGTCCGGCTTGACCGGGTAGCCCACCTGTACCTGCAGGTACGCGAGGTACCGGTAGCCCTCGGGAAACCGGGCGAGCACGTCCTGGTCGAGCTCGACCGTGGCGCCCGGCTGGACCGGGTCCATCCGGTCCTTCTCGTAGATCGGCTGGCGCAGCACGATCCCCCACCGCCCGGCGCGCTTCTCGAAGAAGTCGTAGAACCGGCCGATGCAGGACACGTCGACGGGCACGCCGTGCACCTCGCCGCGCTGCATGATCGTCATCCGGGTCTGCGAGATCGCCCGCGAGCCCCGCACGACCGACTGGCTGGCGCCGGTGTAGTGCAGGATGTTGACGCCCTTCTCGTAGCCCTCCTGGCTGACCCGGATGAAGTCCTCCTTCGGGCCCTGGAACCAAGTGGCCATCATGTAGCCGTCGTCGTGCCACTGCTCGCGGAACCAGTCCCAGTTCGCGGAGTCCCTGGCGAGCACCCAGGACTCGACGACGTTCCTGATAGCGATCCTGTCGGCCGTCGCGTCACCCGTTGTCTCATCCGCCATAGGACTCTTTTATCATTCAGAGACGGTCGGGATCACCTTCGTCGCGTCAGCGAAGTGGCAGGCGACCGGGTGACCCTGACCGCGGTCGGTCAGCTCGGGGTTCTCCGTCGCGCAGATGTCCTGGGCCTTCCAGCACCGGGTGCGGAACCGGCAGCCGGACGGGGGCGTTACGGCGTTCGGCACCTCGCCGGTCAGGATGATCCGGCGGCGTTCCCGCTCGATCTTCGGGTCCGGAACCGGGACCGCGGACAGCAGCGCCTGGGTGTACGGGTGCGACGGGCTCTCGTACACCTGGTCCACGGTGCCGATCTCCACGATCCGCCCCAGGTACATGACCGCGATCCGGTCCGAGATGTGCCGCACCACCGACAGGTCGTGGGCGATGAACAGGTACGCCAGGTCGAGCTGATCCTGCAGTTGCTCGAGCAGGTTGACGACGCCCGCCTGGATGGACACGTCGAGCGCGGACACCGGCTCGTCGAGGATCAGCACCTTGGGGCCGAGGGCGAGCGCGCGCGCGATGCCGATCCGCTGCCGCTGGCCGCCGGAGAACTCGTGCGGGTAGCGGTTGCGGTGCTCCGGGTTGAGACCGACCATCTCGAAGAGGTCCGCGACGCGTTTCGGCCCGCTGGTGCGGTCCCAGCGGTGGTGCACCTTGAGCGGTTCACCGACGATCTCGCCGACCGGCATGCGCGGGTCGAGGGAGGCGAACGGGTCCTGGAACACGATCTGGAGCTGCTGACGGTACGGCCGCAGCTCCTTCCGGGTCTTGCCGACCAGCTCCGTCCCCTCGAACTTCACCGAGCCTGCGGTCGCGGGCAGCAGCTGCAGCACCACGCGGGCGGTGGTGGACTTGCCGGAGCCGGACTCGCCGACCAGGCCGAGCGTCTCGCGTTCGGCCAGGTTGAAGCTGATGTCGCAGACCGCGTGCGCCTGCGCCACCGTGCGTCGCACGAACGTGCCCGCGCGCACTGGGAAGTGCTTCACGATGTCCTGCACGGAGACCAGCGTGGCGCCGATCTTGGCGGCTCCGTTCCCGGTGTCGTCGACCGTGAGGGTCTCCTGCTTGACGCCCGCGGACTCGGTGTCGGTCCAGGTCGCCGCGAACAGGTTGACGCCGCCGTTGGGCAGCGAGGTCGCCCGGATGCAGGCGGCCTCGTGCCCGGGCTCGACGAGGTTCAGCGCCGGCTCGCCCTCGAGGCAGCGGTCGATGCGCGCGGGGCAGCGCGGCGCGAACGGGCACGCGTCCGGCAGGTTGATCAGCGAAGGCGGGCTGCCGGGAATCGGCCGCAGCGGTTCGTGCGAGGTGACGTTCGCCCGTGGCAGCGAGCCGAGCAGGCCCAGCGTGTACGGCATCTTGCTCTCGTGGAACAGGACGTCGGCCGTCGCGGCCTCGACCGCCCGCCCCGCGTACATGACCATGACGCGGTCCGCCATCCCGGCGACGACGCCCAGGTCATGGGTGATGAGCATCAGCGACGCGCCAGTCCGGTCACGGGCCGCGCGCAGCGCGTCGAGCACCTGAGCCTGGATGGTCACGTCCAGGGCGGTCGTCGGCTCGTCCGCGATCATCACGTCCGGGTCGTTGGCCATCGCCATCGCGATCACGATCCGCTGCCGCTGGCCGCCGGAGAACTCGTGCGGGAAGTCGTCCACGCGGCGCGCGGCGTTCGGGATGCCGACGATCTCGAGCAGCTCGACGGCCCGCTTGTGCGCCTCCTCCTTGTCCACGTGGCCACGCGTCCACATGGTCTCGGCGACCTGCCGGCCCACGGTGAAGGCGGGGTTGAGCGAGGTCAGCGGATCCTGCGGAATGTAGGCGATCGTGCTGCTGCGGATCTTCGCGAGATCCTTTTCCGACTGTCCGATCAGTTCCTTGCCCTGGCAGCGGACCGAGCCGGTGACGCGGGCGCTGCGCGGCAGCAGGCCGAGCATCGCGAGCGCGACGGTGGACTTGCCCGACCCGGACTCGCCCACGATGCCGATGGTCTCGCCGCGGCCCAGGGCGAAGCTCACGCCACGGACGGCCCGCACATCACCGTCGTCCGTCGGGAAGGTCACCGCTAGGTCGACAGCCTGAAGCACGGCCGCGTCAGCGGCCGTCATGTCGTTGGTCACGTCAACGCCCCCGTTGGGTCGGGTCAAGGGCGTCCCGCATGCCGTCACCGATGAAGTTCACGGCGAGGATGGCCAGCACGAGGAACGCCGCGGGGAAGTAGAACAGCCACGGCAGGGTGGTCGCGTCACCCTCGCCGGCGGCGATGAGCGAGCCGAGGTCGACCTGCGGCGGCTGGATGCCCAGGCCGAGGAAGGACAGCGACGCCTCGATCAGGATCGCGCCCGCGACCGTCAGCGTGGCGTTGACCACGATGGAGCCCGCCGCGTTCGGCACCATGTGCCGGAGGATGATCCGCCACGTGGAGGCGCCGATCGCATGCTCGGCCTCGATGAACTCCCGCTCGCGCAGCGACAGGAACGTGCCCCTGATGAGCCGCGCAAGGTACGTCCAGAACAGCAGGGCGAGCAACAGCGCGACGAACAGCTGGCTGTCCGACTGCTTGCTGAACTTGTTGGACAGCACGAGCAGGATCGCGATCAGCGGGACGACCAGTACCAGGTCGGTGAGCCGCATGAGCAACTGGTCGATGATGCCGCCGTAGTAGCCGGCGAGCGCGCCGACCACGGTGCCGATCACGGTGGAGATCACCGCCACGAGCAGCGCGACCTCCATCGAGGTCAGGGTGCCGGCCATGACCTGCGCGAGCATGTCGTGCCCGATCAGGTCGGTGCCGAACGGGTGCGCCAGCGACGGGCCGGATGCGAACGTGTTCGTGATGCTCGAGTAGGTGTACGGCCAGAAGATCGGCACGATGATGGACCCGAGCAGCAGGACCAGGAAGATGATCGCGCCGCTCATTGCCATCTTGTGGCGGACGAACCGCCTGCCCGCCATCCGCAGCTGCCCGCGGCTCGGCGCGGCCATCTCGTCGACTTCGGTACCTACGTTCGCACCGGGAATGGGGGCCGCGGTGACGGTGCCTCGCGGCGTCTCCGCAAGGAGAAACTCTGGCTGCGCCCCGGCCTCGGTGCCGGGCTCTGTGTCAGGCAAGGCGAATCCTCGGGTCGAGCACGGCGTAGAGCACGTCGGCGAGAATGTTGAACACGATGACGACGGTGGCGGTGACCATCAGCCACGCCTGGACGATGGCGGTGTCCGGACTGATCGGCCCGGTCAGTCCCTGATACAGGAACTGTCCCATCCCGTTCCAGCCGAAGGCGATCTCGGTGATGATCGCCCCGCCGATGATGGTGGCGAAGTCGAGCGCCACCACGGTGACAACGGGGATCAGCGCGTTACGCAGCGCGTGCACGTAGAGCACCCGGCGCGGGGAAAGCCCCTTGGCGCGGGCGAACCGCACGTAGTCGGCGTTGAGGACGTCCAGCATGGAGGCGCGCTGGTACCGGCTCCAGCCCGCATAGGAGACCAGCACCAGGGTGATCACGGGCAGCACGGTATGGCCGACGATGTTGGTGAAGGTCGGCCACGCGCCGGTCACGCCCGGGGTGCTCTCTCCGATCGTGTACAGCATGGTGTGGCCGACAGCCTGGTTGACGTCGGTCGCCAGGAAGTCTTTGAGCAGGATCGCGATCACGAACACGGGAGCCGAGTAGAACAGGTACGCGAACCCGGTGAGCGTGTGGTCGAGGATGCTGTACTGCCTGACCGCGGTGACCACCCCGATGATCACGGCGATGAACGCGGCGATGATCACGGAGGGAATTACCATCCGCAGCGTGATCCCCAGCCGGCTCCAGAGCTCCGGCCCGACCGGCTGGCCGGTGGTGCTGGTGCCGAAGTTGCCCTGCAGCATGTTGGTCAGCCAGGTCCAGTAGCGCTGGAGGAGTGGCTCGTCCAGGCCGAGTTGATGCCGGGCGACGGCGATCGTCGCCGGCGAGATGTGCGGGTTAGCCATCAGGGTCGCGAGGGGGTTGCCCGACACGGCGACCAAGAGGAATAGCAGGAAGCTCGCGACGAGCAGGGTCACAAGCCCGGCGAGCGACCTGCGGATCAGGTATCCAGCCATATTGAGGGCCTCAACGGGGTCGGGGACGGGTGCGGCTCTGCGCGGCCCGCCGAAGCGGGCCGCGCAGAACTGCGTGGACGGTTATTTACCCAGAATGTCCGTCAGGATGCCTTGAGGCCCCAGGTCTGGGCGTTCCAGGTGAGCCCGGAGCTGCTCGGGTTCGCCAGGATGTTGCCGTAGGAGTTGCTCCACGTGTACAGCTGGGGCTGCTGGAACAGCGGCAGCGTCACCATGTCCTTCCAGAGGAGCGCGTCCACCTGGTTGTAGAGGCTGGCCGCCGTCGCCGGGTCAAGCGACGTCGCTGCCTGGTTGAGCAGCTTGTCGACCTCCGGGTTGGCGTAGTGGTCCCAGTTTTCGCCGCACAGGTTGGAGTTCGTGTACGAGCAGTAGATGGCGTAGTTGCCCGACGCGAACGGGGTGGACACCCAGGCGAACTCGATGATGTCGAACTCGCTCTTCGGACCGACGGTGCCGAACAGCGTGTTAGGCGAGTAGTTCTGGATGTTGATCTTGATGCCGATGTTCTTCATGTCGGCCTGGAAGAGCTGCTCGATCTCGGCCCGCACCGGCTCGCCGGACGTGGTGGAGATCGAGAAGGTCAGGTCCTTGCCGGCCTGCGGGCCCGAGTTCGGGTGGAAGTACCCGTCGGAGCCCATCGTCATCCCGGCCGACTGCAGCAGCTGCTTCGCCTTGGCCGGGTCGAAGTTGCCCGCGCCACCGCTGGTGTCGGTGTACTGCGGCTGGTTCGGCATGTAGATCCGGTTGTTCAGCGGCTTGACCGTTGGGGTGATCGGCCCGACGATCCGGGCCACCATCTCGTCGCGGTTCGTGCCGGCGGCGATCGCCTGCCGGACGGCGAGCTTCGCGAGGTAGGGGTTCGCCTGGTTGAAGTCCATGTGCTGGAACTCAAGGCCGGGGATGATGTTGGTGTTCAGGTTCTGGACCGAGGCGATCGCGTCCTTGAACTGCAGCGACGCCTGTGCCGGGTTGGCCCCGTTGACCTCGTTGTTCTGCAGCGCCGGCGGGATCTGGTTGTCATCGGCGAAGATCCGGAACACCAGCTTGTCCAGCGGCGTCGGCGTGCCCCACCACTTCGGGTTCCGGACCTCGATGACGTCCTGGCCCTGGGTGTAGCTCTGGATCTCGAACGGGCCGCCGGACACCTTGACGGCGGAGTTGAAGGTCTGGAAGCCGTTGTTGAAGCCGACCTTCTGCGCGATGTGGGCCGGGATCAGGTCACTGAACAGCGACTGCCAGTCGCCGAACGGCGTCGAGAAGACCACGGTCACGGTCTTTCCGCCGTTGGAGCCGGTCACGGACTTGATCTGGTTGTACCCGGCGGTGCCGGCCGGCTCGAACGCCTTGCCGCCCACGTCGGTGTACTTCGGGTTGCCGCTCTGCGCTTGCCAGTTGTAGATGAAGTCGGAGGCGCTGATCGGCGTTCCGTCGGACCAGACCGCCTTGGGATTGATCTGGTACACGATCGTCTGCGGGTTGGTGCTCGTCGTCTTGACGCTGGTCACGTAGTTCGTGTCCAGCTGCAGCTTGAGGTCCTGGTTGACCACGTACACCGTCGGCCAGACCTGGTTCATGATCTCCTGGAGCACGAACTCGTTGTCAGTCGCCTGCAGGATGTTGAACCCGGCCACGTCCTGGTCGAGGGCGTACGTGAACGTCCCGCCGCTCTTCACCTGGGACGCGCTGGCAGACGAGCTGGGGGTGCTCGAGCCGCTACTGCTGCTGCTGCTGCACGCGGCCAGCGCGGTCATGCCTGCGAGCGCCAGGGCCAGGCCGCCGAGAATTCGCTTGTGTTTCATCGTCAGCCCTCCCTCAGGACTCTGCTGGCGCCGTCGGCCCGAAACTGGGTCATCGTGTGTCGCCCTTCTTGTCATCGCGAATATGTCACAGCAGGCGGTAATGGCCGACGGCACGGGTCACGGTACCGGCGGGGTCCGGTTACAGCCTGTTGTCCGGAGCATCCCTTGGGACTCTGTGGGAACCCGATGGATGTCTGCCGGCATTGTGAGCTGTCCGCAGCGTAGATTCTCGGTGCATCGTTCTCCGCGCGGAAACGTCACAATTTGCCATCAATCGAGGTTGGGAACCGGTCAAACACTAGAGGAAACCATGACGGTATTGGACCGTCAAGGCCCCGGTGTCTAATTTTGACCCGGAAGCCGCGGTCGCTTGACCACCGTCGCGGGCTCCAAGGCTTTCAGCCGGCCTTAGCCGTAGCTGAAGGATTTACAGCGAAGATACCTCACGACACGAAATCCGTAACAACAGGCACCGTGGGTAACGAGGCTGGAGCAGCCTGCCAAGGCGCCTTGAGGCGCCTTGAGGCGCCTCAAGGCGCCTGCACGGAGCGTTACCATCCCGCGAGGCCGTCCGCCGCGGCGGGGGCCGCGCCGGCGGCCGCGCGCGGGTCACTGCCACCGGAACCGCCAGACCGCCAGACCGCAGGCCCCAGCGGCCCAGCCCACCAGAACCAGCAGGTCACTGGGCGGGGCGTGCTCGACGGGCGTGTAGCCCTGTTGCAGGATCTGGGCGAGCGCGCGGACCGGCAGCAGCCCGACGGCAACCGACAGCCAGCGCGGCACGCTAAATGTTGGATCGAAGATACCCGACATAATCGCCACCGGGAGGTAACTCGCGTTCGCGAGCGGTGACGCCGATTCCGCGCTGCGGGCAACAGAACTCAGCGCCAGCCCGAGCGAGCCGAAGCAGATCACGCCCAGTGCGAGCCCGCCCGCGATCTCCGCCAGCCCCGCCGCACGCGGCACGGCGCCGAACGCGAGCCAGCCGATGACCGCGGTGCAGCCGGTGATCGCGAGCGTGGTGGCGGCCGTGCTGCCGAGGACGCCGGACAGGTAGGCGCCGGCCGGCAGCGGCGTGGTCCTGATCCGCTTCAGCACGCCATCATGGCGCAGCGTCGCGAGCTTGGCGCCGAGGTTCACGTACGCGGCCACGATCACGCCAAACGCGAGAATAGACGGCACGAAGATCATCTGCGCCTTGACGTGGGTGCCGGGCAGGTAGCCGCCCGCGGTCGTCGAGCCGATCAGCAGCAGCAGTGCCAGCGGCAGCGCGAACGTGAAGAGCGCGTACTCGGCGCTGCGCCAGAACGAACGCTGCTCGTGCAGCGCCTGCCTGACGGCGAGGCGGACGTGCCTGGCGGATGTGGTCAGCGGAGCCCTCCGTCGGTGAGCCGGAGGTACGCGTCCTCCAGCGTGGGCGTTTCCACGGTCAGGTCGTCCAGGTCGCCGAGGGCGTTGGCGGCGGACCAGGCGAGCAGCTCGCGCAGCGCGACTGCCGCGTTCGGCACCCGGCACCGGGCGACCTCGCCGCAGACCTCGACGTCGAGCGAGCCGGGCGGGACGACGGCGCCGGCCCGCAGGGCTGCCGGCGCGGCAAATGAAATGGTGGTCGGCACGCCGGCCTGCCTGGCGACCTGGCGGACCGACCCGGTGGTCTGCACGCGGCCGTCCTGCAGGATCGCCACCCGGTCGGCGAGGCGCTCCGCCTCGTCCAGGTAGTGCGTGGTCAGCACGATCGTCTTGCCGAGCTCGCGCAGGTTCTCGATCGCCGCCCAGCACCGGCGGCGCGACTCCGGGTCGAAGCCGGTCGTCGGCTCGTCGAGGAACACCAGGTCCGGATCGCCGGAGAGGGCGAGCGCGAAGTCGAGCCTGCGCCGCTGCCCGCCGGACAGCCGCCGCACCTGGCAGTGCCGGTCCGCGGTCAGCTCCACGAGCTCGAGCAATTCGGCGAGCGGGCGCGGCGCCGGGTAGTAGGCGCGCCAGATGTCGATCAGCTCCGCGACCCGGGCCTGCCGGGGGAAGCCGCACTCCTGCAGCACGATGCCGATCCGCTCCCGCAGCCTGGCTGGCTGGTCGGCGGGGTCGACGCCGAGCACCCGGACGTCGCCGCCGGTGCGCTGCCGGAACCCCTCCAGGATCTCGACGGTGGTGGTCTTGCCCGCGCCGTTCGGGCCGAGGAGGCAGAAGACCTCGCCAGGGCGAACCTCGAAGTCGACGCCGCGCAGCACCTGCCGGGAGCCGTAGCTCATGGTCAGGCCCCGCACCTCGATGGCGAGCGGCTCGATGGCGGCGGCGCGGCCCGGCATGGCCATCAGCTGGGTCATGGGCGTCCTCCGAGGACTCGGTGCGGGACGAGGGCGTGGACGAGCGCGTCGACCGCGGTGTCCGCGGCCAGGTCGTCGGGGATCGCCGCGCCGTCCGGATCCCAATGCCGGTGCCTGGCGAACCAGGTCAGCGTCTCGAGCACCAGGCGCGCGGTCGCCGCCGCGTCCGGCGTGGCGCGCAGCGCCCCGGAGCGCGCGCGGCTGCCCAGGTACTCGGTCAGTGCGGCGAGCACCGGCCTGCGCAGCCCGCCGTTCAGCAGATCGGCCAGCTCGGGCAGCTCGCGGGCGGACCGCTCGATCATGTCGGCAGCCTCCCTGGTCTGCGTTGACAGCATGAAGAGCTCGCGCATGACGGTCTCGAGTTCGGCCGCCGGGTCTTGGGCCGCGGCGTCGTCGGCGGGGTGGTCCTCGAGGGCCGCGGCGAGCGAGCCGAACGGGACCTCGGCCGCCACGAACTCCCTGGCTTCGCCGATCATCTCCGCCAGGGAGGGCGGCTTGAGCGGGAAGTCCCCGCCCGGCTCGTCGGCCGGCATGTCCGCGAGCAGCAGCGCATGCCTGATGGCCAGCACGAACAGGCCTTCCTTGCTGTCGACGTACCGGTACAGGGCGGCCTCGGAAAGCCCGGCCTCACGGGCGACGTCGCTCATCCGTGCCGCGCGGTACCCCTCGTGGGTGAAGACGCGCACCGCGGCGGCGATCACCTCGGGAAACCGCTCCTGGGCGGTGCGCTTGCCGGACATAGTTGACGAATATACGTGTAAGTGAGTCATTCACTCACCAAGTAGGACAAATCGTTCTCTGGACGTGATCTCGTTCACACGGCAACAAATACCCCACAGGGGTACGTCGCGGATATCAGCCGAGGAGCGCCTGCGCGCGATCCAGGGTGTACCTGAGATTGTTGGTGCCGATGAGGTCACGGGCTTCCGGCACGGTCAGCCACCGCAGCGGCGCCTCGGGATTCTCCGGCCTGGCCGCGTCCGGCTCCCGCGTGGCCATGAAGTAGCGGAGGTCGGCGTGCTCGTGCGCCGGCTCGCCCTTGCCCGCAGGGACGTCGCACACCACGGCATGCTTGATGCCGCCGTCCGGCCACGGCACCAGGTCGGGCAGGCCGGTCTCCTCGGCCGCCTCCCGCAGCGCGATCGCCAGCGGGTCGCTCTCCCCCGGGTCCGCGTGCCCCCCTGCCTGCAGCCACCTCCCGAGCCGCTGATGCCACCGCAGCAGCACCCGGCCGCTGTCCGGGTGCAGTATCAGGGCGGAGGCGGTGAAGTGGAGCGGCAGCGACCGCGACCACGGGTCAGGCTCGGCGGCGGCGAGCCCCCGCATCCGGGCCACGTCGGCGGCCTCTCGATCGCTCCGCGCTTGGTACCCGGTAAGCCATCCGCTGCTCACTGGTCCATCGTGCCACGGCCCCCGGAGCGCGGAACGTCGTTTCCGCAGGACCGACAGCGGGCGGTCAGGACATATTGATCGAATTTAAAATAACGATTACGCAATCTGATTCCCTTGATCTCGTACGTATGTTCTACTACTATTTATGTATGAGACCCGCGCGATGGCTATCAGCCGGGTGACCGCGGCGCACTTCCCCGCGCCGCGGCTGCCGGCCATCGTCCGCGCGCGGTGGCACGGTCCGCCAGTGCTCGTCACGGCCGGAGTCGCCACTCCCGTCGCGCCGGAGCGCGCCGGGCGCTGACCGCAGCCACCGGGCAAGTCGCCGTGAACCGCGCCCCGGCGCGGACGCCCTGAATCCAGCTGGAATGTGAGGGGAAGCTATGACTACGAATCTCGAAAATATATCCTACTCGGATAACGATCGTCTGGCCATGCTGGAAAACAGGGCCGCAGAACTCGAGCGCAGGCTCGCCCAGGCAACACCCGCCGCCGGCCTGCCGGAGTTCCAGGTCAGCGACCACGGTCCCGCCGCGTTCGCGGCCTACGCGCCGCCATCCGACTTCGAAGGCTACGCGGACTCGGGCCGGGACGACCTGGATCTGGACGACTCCCAATACGCCGCCGGCATCCAGGACGCCGGCTACCGTCCCACCGGCACTCGCCCGCGCGGCGCGCCAGGCGACAGGTCCGAGCGGCTCATCAACGGCGGGCGGCGGCACGTCAAGCGCGGCCCGCGGCGGTGGCTCTCGCACTGGCGCGGGATCGCGATCGGGGCGGCGGTCTTCGCCGCGGGCATCATGGTCATCGCCATGGTGGTGCCGGGTCACAGCGCCAGCTGGCCGGCCAGCGTCACCACCGTGCAGAACGAGATCACCACCGCCTGCCAGAACCAGAACGTCGTGTCCGAGCCTGCCCAGGTCAACTTCGCCTGCGCGAAGGAGACCCAGCAGGTCCTGTGGGTCTTCTCCCTGCTGACGAGCAACAACAACCCCGCGTACGCCGACCAGTCCAACGGCAGGAAGGGCCTCGAGCCGATCCAGCCGGGCCAGGGCGGTGACATCGCCTGGTCGCTCAACCTGCACCACCCCTACAACCCCAGCAGCCCGATCGACAGCCTGGAGGTAGCGGCACGAGCGATTAACAACATCATCGGCGGTGCCACGGTCACCGGGACAGGCGGCTCGCCTGTCGTCCAGCAGGGGCTGGAAAGCAACCCAGCGAACTGCGCCAAGTACACCGGTTCATCGGCGCTGATCACCCGGGCCGGGTACCCGGCCGTGTGCGCGCTGCCGGTGACCACGACGGCGGGTCAAGCGGCCCTGGTCAGCGACGTCTTCTCGCAGTGGATGGTCGGCGCGCCCGCGCAGTTCGCCACCGAGGCGGGCGTGCTCTACCAGAACGCGGACAACCCGGGTGACCCGCGTGTCCAGTCGATCTTGAACACCCTGCACACGTCTGGAATGTAATCCCCAAAGGAGGGAAGGGGCCCGTGCACTCCGTCAGGAAGCCATGGTGGCAGCAAGCGACGGCGCTTGTGACCGTGAGCACCGGCGGCGTGATTACCGGGTTCACCTTCGTCCCTGGGGCGGCCGCGACGATCACCTCGCCGAGCAACGTGCCGCTGCACCTGATGGCGCTGGAGAAGGCGGCGAAGCCTGCCGACACCGGCGACGGCAGGCTGCGCCCGGCGATCGTCAACGTGGCCGGCTACTACCTGCAGCTGGCGCAGAGCAGGACCCCGGCGCAGATGGAGGCGCTGATCTGGGGCAAGGACAGCCTGGACGGCGCGGATCACGGCCCGTCGTGCGCCGCGTTCGCCAGCCTGACCCTCGAGCTCGCTGCCCAGGCGGTCGGACAGCAAAGCTGGGTCAGCGGCGGCGGGACGTACCCGTGGCCGCTGCACTCGTGGGCCGACCCCCGCGTCAACCCCAACCCGGATTCGCTGGGCATCACGTCCATCGTCCAGGACGCGCAGGCGCACCAGCGCTGGCACCAACTCGGCGACGGCTACCAGCCGCAGCCAGGCGACTGGGTAGTGTTCGACGGTCACGTGGAGGTCGTGACCAGCTACGCCAATGGGACGCTCGACTCCATCGGGGCCGACTCGCTGCCCAACCTCTCCGTCAACGCCCATTCGTTCCCCGACCCGCTCGCCCAGCAAGGGGTCGAGGGATTCGTCGACAACGGCCACCTCGCCGAGAGCGCTGCGACTGCCAGCAGTGCTCCCGCCGCGGCCGCCGCCCCCGCCAAGGGCTCGAGCCAGGCACGCGCGGCGCGCCCGTCCACCCAGCCGGAGCAGCCCGCCATCCCCGGCATCGTTTCGCCAATGGGCGGCGCCAGCGCCGCGGCGGCCGCCCCGGCCGCGACCGGTGCCGGCACGTCGGGCGGCGCCACGTCCGGCGGCGCAACGACGAGCGGAGCCGCCACCAGCGCGCCGGCGCAGAGCACCGCGACCGGTCAGGCCCAGGCGGATATCCCGGGCGCCGCGGTGGCAGCCGGGCTCGGGGGCTCGGCGTCCAGGCCGTCGGGCGCGGGGACCGCGAAGCCCGCGACGCCGCGGCGGACAGCCGCGCCCTACCAGCAGCACACGGCGCCGGCCAGCGCGACTCCGGCCACGAAGACCCAGCAGGCCTTCATCAACCAGATCGCGCCCGGAGCGTTCGCCGCCCAGCAGCGGTTCGGCGTGCCGGCCTCGGTCACGATCGCGCAGGCCATCGATGAATCCGGGTGGGGCACCAGCCAGCTGGCCGCGAACGACTACAACCTGTTCGGCATCAAGGGCAGCGGCCCGGCGGGCAGCGTGACGCTGCCGACCCAGGAGTTCGAGAACGGCCAGTGGGTGACGATCTACGCCCAGTTCCGCGCCTACCACAACGTCTCCGAAAGCATCTCCGACCACGCCGAACTGCTCGCCACCAGCGGCTACTACACCCGCGCCATGGCGGACCGCGCGGTGCCCGACGCGTTCGCGAATGACCTGACCGGCGTCTACGCCACGGACCCGGAGTACGGCGCGAACCTGATCGCGATCATGAAGCTGTACAACCTGTACCGCTTCGACGCCTCCGCGGCGACTCAAGCCGAGCCGTCTGCCCCGAGCCATGCGCCGGCCACGCACGCGGCGCCGGCCCAGCCACCTGGGTCGCAGGCATCCGTCCCTGGCGTGTTCTCCGCCCTCGAACCGGGGGCGAGCGGGACGGCGACGCCGAGCCAGCATCACTCGTCCGCGAACCAGGAGTCCGGTGCGTCAGTTCCCGGGATCTTTTCCGCGCTGGCCGGTGCCCCGACATCAAGCCCCACGCACGCGCCTACCGCGCGGCCGTCCACTTCCCCCACGGCTGCTCAGCAGGGCAGCTCACCGGCGTGGAGTCCCATCCAGTCGCCGGATGCCCAGACGTCGGGGGCTGATTCGTCCGGGTTGCAGGCGGCCGTCCCCGGGATGATGTCGGCGCTCGCCGGTTCGCCCGCCCCAGCTACACACGCGGCGACCGCACAGCCCTCGATTCCCGGGATGCTATCGGCACTCGGGAGCGCACCCACGCCCGGCGCTACGCAGACGGCGACCCCGCAGCCGTCCCCCACCCACACGCAGGCTGCCTCCGCTGCCACGCCCCAGCCTTCCGCGTCGCAGCCGTCGAACGCCGGGGTGCCGTCGACGGCGACCGCGCAGCCCACCGTCACGCACCCGGCATCCGCCTCCCCTGCCACGTCCCAGCCTTCGGCGTCGCAGCGCTCGATCCCCGGGATTCTGTCGCCTCGCGCGACCCAGACCCCCGCAGCCGCTGCTCCGGGGAATGCTGACGTCCCTGCGGCGCCGTCCGGTGCTGGCGCGCAGGTCCACTCGTCTGCAGGTCAGGCAGCCGTCCCGGGTACGGGATCGGTCGTCCCGGCGAGTTCCGCACCGCAGGGGTACACCGCGGGGTACGGGACCGCTGCCTCGCCCGCCGCCCCGCAGGGGTACACCACCGCCTACCTGCACACCGCCGCGTACCAGCCCACTATGGCGTACGGGAACTCGGCGGCGACCGTAGCGAGTGCCGCTGCGATCCCTGGCCTTGCCGTAGCCCGCGTCCGTGCCGCGCAGCCCGGGCGGCGGCGGGCGAGCAGCAGCTCGCAGCCCCGGAGTGCCGCGCGGGTGCCTGGCGTGGTCGCACCGCGCGCGATGCGGTACGAGACGCCGCTGCCGTCGGCCGTCGCGACCGCGTTCTTCGCCAAGGCCAAGGGACCGCTCGGGCGTGCGGAGCAGCTGCACCGCGACGTCGCTGGGCGGGCCGGGATCCGCTGGCAGCTGCTCGCCGCCTGCGACTGGATGCAGTGCCACGCCGACCACGTGCACTCCCCCGTCAACGGCGAGCGGCTCGGCACCGTCAACCCCGACGGCACCGTGTACCACACGAAGTCTCAGGCCCTCGCGCAGTGCGCCAGCGACCTGATCTACCTCGCCGGTGCGGTATACGGGCTGGACCTGACCGCCCGGCGTGCGCTGCCGGTACGCGCCCTCGCGGACGTCTTCGCCGCGTTCCGCTGGGGTGGCCTGCTGAAACGGCACTGCGTGTCCGCCATGGAGTTTCCCTACTCGGTAGCCGGACTGACCGAGCAGCACCTGAAGATGCACTGGCCCGTCATCGACGAGCCGGACGCCCCTGACAAGCAAGGCAGCAAGTTCCGCGGGCCGTTCGGCGCCGTCCCCGTCCTGCTTACCCTTAACTACCCGGCCCTCGTGTGACCGACAGAAAGCGCAGGTGACCTGCCGTGGTCCGTATCGTGATCCAGCGCACCGCCCGGCCTGGGGCCGAGGCGGACTATGAGCCCGCGCAGCCGACGCAGCCCTACTACCCCGGGACCACCCAGCTCGATCAGCACACGCTGCCGCTGGCCGACCCGCCGCGGTACCAGCCGCCCAGGCGGCGCCACCGTCGGCTGTGGGTGCCTCGCTGGGTACGGTGGACCGCGCTCCTCGTGCTCATCGGCCTCGTCTTCCGGCGCGCCGTCGCGTGGGCCGTGCTCGCCGCGCTGTCGGCGGCCCTGCACCTCGTCGGGGTCAGCGTGAACCTGCCGCACCTCAAGTTCGGCTGGCCGTGGCAGTCGATCACCGCGGGTACCTCGACCAATACCCTCGTCGGGCCGCTGGTGCTGCAGAAGATCGAGGGCATCTCCCGGCCCGCCCTCGGCACCGAGAACTTCAACTTCGTCTTCACGCACATGGTGTCCAAGAACATCGGGCCGTGGCCGTGCTGGTACTCCGGAACCTTCGCCGCGGTCGGCCACGCGTCCGCGACCGTGGACCTGAACCCCGGTCCGTCCTGGTGGAAGTCGTCGGCCGGGCACTACCAGCTGCGCGTGCTGCGGGCGGCCGCGCCGGGCACCCCGGGCCGGCTGACGATCGCGATGGCCCTCCCGCTGCCGCAGCTGCCTCAGTCGGTGCACGACGTCACGGTCGACAACACCCTGTCCAAGCCGATCTCGACCGATCACAGCTGGACCTACCCGGGCCTCGGCTGCGGGGTGCTCATCCAGCCGCAGTTCGCCCAGTCGGTCCTCTACGCGCAGGCGCAGACGGTCGCATTCCAGCAGGCCACGCAGCTGGCGAGCGTGACCAAGCCGCTGATCAGCGCGGCCGAGACCGAGGCGACCACGATGATCCGCGACAATTTCCTCCAGCCGACCCTGAACGCGCTCGGCTACATCCTCACCCAGTTCACGATTCGCTGGGTGAGCCAGTAACCCCGGCCGGCCAGCCGGGGGGCGGCCGCTGGGAGACCCGCTGTGCGCGAGGTAGCGTGGATGACATGCGGGCGAAATGTCTGGACCGGGGGGTGCGGCGATGACCGCCGACGTGTTCCCGACTGCGGGTCTCATCGAACGGGCCGCGGCGGCCTTCACCGCGAGCGTGCCCGATAGTCCGGCCGATGATGGCTTTTTCGGCCCGGGCAGCGTGACGTGGCGGCTGAACGGTGACCTGTCGTCGCCGGTGGCCGGGCTGCGGTCGCTGCTCGTCCAGGCGCTGCACCCGTTGGCCATGGCGGGGGTGGATCAGCACAGCGACTGGCGTGCCGACCCGGTGGGCAGGCTGTCCTCGACAGCCGCGTACCTGGTCACGATCACTTACGGGGACAAGGCGTCGGCGCGGCGTGTCGCCGAGCGGGTGCGCAAGATCCACGAGCGGGTACGCGGCACCGACCCGGTCACCGGGCGGGAGTACGCCGCGGGCGACCCCGACCTGCTCATCTGGGTGCACGCCGGTCTTGTCGACTCGACCCTGGCCGCCGCCGACCTGTTCGGCACGCCGGTGAGCGCGGCGGACCGGGACGCGTACGTGGCAGAGATGACCGTCGCGGCGGAACTCATCGGCGTGCCCGCCGGCCGCGCGCCGTCCAGCGCCGCCGAACTCGACGCCTACCTGGCCGCCATCCGGCCGGAACTGACTCTCAGCCCCGCGGCGGCTGAGTCTACGGCGTACCTGCTCGGCCTGCCTGGGCTCGACGAGGACATGGCGGACCTGTGGCACCAGGTCGGCGACGCCGCCGTCGCCTCGCTGCCCGGCTGGGCGCTTGACCTGTACGGCAGGAAGCCGGCCGCGCTCACCGCTCAGTACCGCGAGGAAGTCCGGCAGCTGCTCGGCGTGCTTGACGTCCTGTACATGGGCGAGCCTGGCGTCCTCGAGGCCCGGCAGCGGCTCCAGCTGCGAACGCGCGCTGCGCAGCGGGCGGACGAGGCCTAGGTGCGTAATCCCGGGACCTATTCACCGGAAGTGACACAACTGAGCGACGAGGGCGGGAATCGCCGGTGAGCGGGAGCGAGCGGCTCGGCCGGCTGCGGGTGAGCCGCGGGCTGGCGGCCTTGCGGCTGGCCGCGCGCGGCGGCGTGCGGTATGCCACGAGCGCGCCGCGGCTGTTCGCCACCGCCGGCGACCAGCGCGAGCAGCTGCGCAACGACCTGGCGCTGCGCACCGCGGAAGACGTCGCCTCGACCCTCGGGACCATGAAGGGCGTCCTGATGAAGCTTGGCCAGATGGCCAGCTACGTGGACGACGGCCTGGCCCCGCCGGTCCGCCGCACGCTCAGCACGCTGCAGGACAGCGTGCCGCCGATGAGCTCGCAGCTCGCCGCGCAGGTCATCGAGGAAGAGCTCGGCGGCCCCCCGGACCAGGTCTTCGACACCTGGGACCCGGAACCGATCGCCGCCGCCTCCATCGGCCAAGTGCACCGGGCCATCACCAAGGACCGGCGCGCCGTCGCGGTCAAGGTGCAGTACCCGGGCATCGCCCAGACGATCGCCGCCGACCTGGGCAACGTCGGGCTGCTGCGCAGCCTGCTGCGGGTCGCCGCGCCCAGCCAGGACGTGAACGCGCTCATCGAGGAGCTGCGCGAGCGGATCACCGAGGAGCTGGACTACCTGCACGAGGCGGAGAACCAGCGCACGTTCGCCGCCTACTTCGACGGCCACCCGACGATCACCGTGCCGAAGATCGTCGACGAGCTCTCCACCGCCCGCGTCATCACCAGCGAGCTGGCCACGGGGGCGCGCTGGGCCGAGCTGCTGGCCTGGCCGCAGGCCGAGAAGGACCTGGCCGCCGAGACGATCTACCGGTTCACCTTCCGCAGCCTGTACGAGATGCACGCGTTCAACGGCGACCCGCACCCGGGTAACTACCTGTTCCGCCCCGGCGGGCACGTCACGTTTCTCGACTTCGGCCTGGTCAAGTACTTCACGGAAGAGGAGCTCAAGCCGCTGGTGCACATGGTGCGCTACCTGTGCGTGGACAATGACCCCGCGGCGTTCCGCAAGGCGATGGAGGACGCGGACTTCCTCACCCCCGGTGCGCCGATCCCGACCGAGCAGGTCATCGAGCACATGGCGCTGTTCTACGACACCGTACGGACGCCGGGCACCCGGACCATGACGCCGGGCTACGCGTCCGCGGTCGCCCGCCGCTACTTCGACTTCCACAATCCGCTCGCGGCCTACGCCCGCATCCCCAAGTCCTACGTGATCTTGCAGCGCATCAACCTGGGCATGTTCGCGCTGCTCGGCGACCTCGCCGCGACCGCCGACTGGCGGGCGATCGCGGAGGAGATATGGCCGTTCGTGCAGGCGCCGCCGTCCACCCCGATGGGCGCGGAGGAAGTCGCCTGGCGCGCGAGCCGCGCCGCGGTCTTACCGTCAGCTGGCACTGCGGCGGCTGCGGTAGGCCGCGACGTTGACCCGGTTCGCGCAGGTCAGGCTGCAGAACCGGCGGGACCTGTTCTTCGACAAGTCGACCACCACGTCGTCGCAGTCGGCCGCCGCGCAGACCAGCAGGCGCGCGAGCTCGCCGGCCCTGATGACGTCGGCGAAGGCCATCGCCGCGTCCACCGCCATCCGGTCGGCGAGCGGCGCTTCCGGCGTCGTGGCGTGGATGTGGTAGTCCCAGCCGTCGTGCTTGAGCAGCTGCGGCAGCGCCCCGGCGTCCCGCAGCAGCGTGTTGACAAGGTCGGCGGCCTCGTCCTCGGTCATTTCCCACAGCCCCGCGAGGCGCGGCCTGAGCCGCCGGACCTGCTCGAGTTCCTGCTCGTCGTGCGTGCGGCTGCCGGTCCACCGCCAGTACTCGATGAACGCGTCGAGAGCGGCCATGTCAGGCAGCTCTTCCCGGCCGCCGCGCCCTGTGTTGACCAACGCGGCGGTAGCGTTCAGTGAAACTTCGGTGTCATGGGCAAAAAGCATTTGACCTCTTTCACCGCCCGCGAGTAGCGTCATTGGCGTAACACATTTTTACCACTTACACACTCCGGATGACGAGGAGCAGGCGAGTGAGCAGTGCACGTGCACTAGACGACCTGCCCGGCAGCGGCGAGACGCTGGACGCCGTCACCCGTGAGGCAGCCGGATCCCCGGCCACTCCTGCTGGTCACGCCACGGGCGGAATGGGCGCGGGGCTCGTCATCGGGCTGCTGTCCGCCGCCGCGTTCGGCACGTCGGGGACCTTCGGAACGTCGCTGATCGGCGCCGGCTGGTCGCCGGCCGGCGCGGTGCTCGCCCGGGTGTCCATCGCGGCCCTGGTCCTCACCGGGCCCGCGCTGGTGCAGCTGCGCGGCCGGTGGGCGCTGTTGCGCCGGTGGGGCTGGCGGACGGTCGCCTACGGCTGCGTGGGGGTGGCCACCTGCCAGCTCGGCTACTTCAACGCGATCTCCCGGATGCCGGTCGGCATCGCCCTGCTGATCGAGTACATGGGCATCCTGCTCGTGGTGGGCTGGCTGTGGGCGCGGCACGGCCAGCGGCCGCGGCGGCTGACCATCGCCGGCAGCGCCGCCGCGATCGGCGGCCTGGCGCTCATGCTGGACCTGACGGGACCCGGCGGCGTCAGCCCGGTTGGCGTGCTGTGGGCGCTGCTCGCCGCGGTCAGCATGGCCGTCTACTTCATCCTGTCCGCCTGGTCCGGCGCCCCGTCGGCTGACTCGTCGCGAGACACCGGTTCGGCCCCCGCCGAGGCACTGCCGCCAGTGGTCATGACCTGGGGCGGGATGATCGTCGGGGCGGTCGTGCTCGCCATCGCCGGACTGACCGGGCTGGCGCCGCTGGCGTTCTCCGGCGCGGACGTGACGCTGCTCAACCACCAGGTGAGCTGGCTGGTGCCGGTGCTCGGACTGTCCGTGCTGGCCGCGGCCTTCGCGTACGTCACGGGGATCGCCGCCGCCCGCAGGCTGGGCGCCAAGCTCGGGTCGTTCGTCGCGCTGGCGGAGGTCCTGTTCGCTGTGCTGTTCGCCTGGGTGCTGCTGCACCAGGTGCCGACCACGATGCAGTTCCTCGGCGGCGCGCTCATCCTGGCCGGCGTCGTCCTGGTCCGCCTCGACGAGTCCTGACGGCGCCTGGCAGGGTGGAGCCATGACCGAAGACACGCATCGCCAGGTGACGATCGAGCGGAATTCGAACAGCCACTACACCGTCACCAACGCCCGCGGCGGGACGATCACCGTGGGGACGGCCGACTCGGCCGACTTCTCGCCGGTGGAGCTCCTGCTGACCGCCATCGGCGCGTGCACCGCGATCGACGTCGACATCCTCACCTCTCGGCGCGCCGAGCCCGACTCGTTCACGATCGTCGTGGACGCGGAGAAACTCCGTGACGAGAAGGGCCGCAGCTACATGGCGGACATCGCGGTGACGTTCCGGATCGGGTTCCCCGACGGCGAGGCTGGCGACAAGGCCCGCGCGCTGCTGCCCGACGCGGTGCGGCGGTCCCACGACCAGCTCTGCACGGTCAGCCGCACCGTCGAGCTCGGTACCCCGGTCGCCACGCGCATCGAATAAGCCCGGATGTCGGTGCCCGACCGTAGAATCACGGCGTGGCCACCCCCAGCGAAACCAGCCTCCAGGACGGCGCGCGCCGCGCCGCGACGGTGCTGCACCGCGTGTTCGGCTACGAGAGCTTCCGCGACCGGCAAGAGGAGATCATCGGCCACGTCATCGGCGGCGGCGACGCGCTGGTGCTGATGCCGACGGGCGGCGGGAAATCGCTGTGCTACCAGATCCCGGCGCTGGTCCGCCCGGGCACCGGTGTGGTGATCTCGCCGCTGATCGCGCTGATGCAGGACCAGGTCCAGGCGCTGCAGCAACTGGGGATCCGCGCCGATTTCCTCAACTCCACGCAGGACCCGGGGACCCGGCACGTGGTGGAGCAGGAGTTCAAGGCCGGCGAGCTCGACCTGCTCTACCTCGCGCCGGAGCGGCTGCGCACCGAGGCGACGCTCAAGCTGCTCGACGACGCGAAGGTCTCGGTGTTCGCGATCGACGAGGCGCACTGCGTGTCGCAGTGGGGCCACGACTTCCGGCCCGATTACCTCGAGCTGCAGGTGCTGCACGAGCGCTGGCCCGACGTGCCGCGGATCGCGCTGACCGCTACGGCCACCCAGGCGACGCGCGAAGAGATCGCGATCAGGCTGAAGCTGGCCGGCGCCCGGCTGTTCGTGTCGTCATTCGACCGGCCGAACGTGCAATACCGGATCGTTCCGAAAAATGAACCCAAGAAGCAGCTGCTGCAGTTCTTGCGAACAGAGCACCCGGGAGACGCGGGGATCGTCTACTGCCTCACCCGCGACTCCACCGAGCGGACCGCTGCCTTCCTCAGCGAGCACGGCGTCACCGCGCTGCCGTACCACGCCGGCCTCGACGCCGGCACCCGCGCCCGGCATCAGGCCCGCTTCCTGCGCGAGGACGGGCTCGTGATGGTCGCCACGATCGCGTTCGGGATGGGGATCGACAAGCCGGACGTGCGGTTCGTCGCGCACCTGGACCTGCCGCGCTCGGTCGAGGGGTACTACCAGGAGACCGGCCGGGCCGGCCGCGACGGGCTGCCCGCGACCGCGTGGCTCACCTACGGCCTCGCCGACGTGGTGCAGCAGCGGCGGCTGATCGACGGCTCCGACGGCGACCTGGCGCACCGGCGGCGGCTCGCGTCGCACCTGGACTCGATGCTCGCGCTGTGCGAGACGACGGACTGCCGCCGCACGCAGCTGCTCGCGTACTTCTCCGAACGGACTCTCGCCTGCTCCAACTGCGACACCTGCCTGTCGCCGCCGGAGGTGTGGGACGGCACGGTGCCCGCGCAGAAGCTGCTGTCCACGATCGTGCGGCTGGAGCGGGAGCGGGACCAGCGGTTCGGCGCCGGCCAGGTCATCGACATCCTGCTGGGCCGCAAGACCGAGCGGGTGGCGCAGTACGGGCATCACGAGCTGACGACATTCGGCATCGGCACCGAGCTGCGTGAAGCCGAATGGCGCGGCGTAGTTCGCCAGCTGCTCGCCCGCGGGCTGCTCGCCGTCGCCGGGGAGTACCAGACGCTGGCGATCACCCCGGAGAGCGGGGAGGTGCTGCGCGGAGAGCGGCAGGTGATGTTGCGCCGGGATGTGCAGATGCCGAAAGCGCCGCGCGCCGGGCGGCGCTCGGCGGCCGGCTCGGCCGATGCTCCCCGGCCGGAGGCGGCGGAGCTGTCCGCGGCGGACGCCGCGGTCTTCGAGCAGCTCCGCGCCTGGCGCGGGGCCACCGCCCGGGAGCAGAGCCTGCCCGCCTACACGGTGTTCCACGACGCGACGCTGCGCCAGATCGCCGCGATCCGGCCAGCCACGCTCGCGGAGCTCTCGGAGATCAACGGCGTCGGCGAAGCCAAGCTGGCGAAGTATGGCGAAGCGGTCCTGGAGCTCCTGTCCGGCGTCAGCGAGGCGTGACGGAATCGGCGAAGAGCACCTTCCCATCAGTTACGTGGGGATAATTCGGACGAATCGGGCGGAGAAGTTGTCATAACTGATGGGAAGTTGGCCCGGCCCCTGCCAACTGGCCGCGCGGGAGCCTGTGGCCGATTCATGCTGGCGGGAGGGCGATGTCCAGCCGCCGCGAACTGCCCTCACAATCGGTAATCATTCATCACTGTTTGTCTTCGCATCACTTTTGGTCCTTTTGAAACGATTAAACGGCCCGGAAAGGGACCAAAAGTGATGCAAAGTTGGGCAGCCCGCCGCGTTGGTGAGCCCATAGATCACAGAAAGCTACTGCTGTAACACCGCGGAGGATGGGGTTAGCTGGGGGTCAGGTCACGCCTGGCGGGAGGGCGCCGGGGCCTAGGTCTGCTGTTAGCCATCGCTCTGGGCGGAGGTAGATCGCGATCTGCTCGCCTAGCTGGGTCGTGGCGAACTCGAGGTAGGCCGGGACCTGGTCCGGCGGCAGGTACCGCTCGGTTATCTCCCGCAGTAGCTCATCGGTCATCGGGACCGTCCGCGTGACCGGGCCTTCCACCGAGACGTAGCGGACGGTCGGCATAGTCCGTTCGACCATCAGCGTGAACCGGCCGGCCGCTTCGATGAGCCGCGCCTTCCTTGACGCGGCCTCGGTGAGCACCCACGCCTCACCGCCCGGCGTGTACTGGTACCAGATCGGCAGGGTCAGCGGGCCGCGGCCGTCACCCGCCGACACCGACAAGGCCGCGATGTGCGGCTCGGCCAGGAAGGATTCACGGTCGCTTACCGACAGGCTGCCCATGGGCTGAGCATAGGCAGGGGTACCGACAATCAGGCGGGCTGGTCCTGGCCGCGGTCGCGGTGGGACAAGAACTGGACGAATTCGCGGCCCTCGCGCAGGCGGCGGGCGGCCATCTGCGGGCTGCGGACCATCTCGGCCGACATCTCGGCGATCTTGGAGGCGCGGAAGTAGAAGCGCTTGTACAGGGTGTCCACCGAATCCAGGATCTCGGTGTGCCCGAGGTCCGGGTAGGACAGCGCCGCGAGCTGGGTGCCGCTGCCGCTGACCAGGGTCGCGCCTTCCTCGTCGTCGGGCAGCCAGCCGTTTTCCCTGGCCTGGCGGTACAGCTCGGTGCCGGGATAGGGCGCGGCGACCGAGACCTGGATCGTGTGCGGGTTGACCTCGCGGGCGAACCTGATCGTCTCCTGGATCGTCTCCCGTGTCTCGCCGGGCAGGCCGATGATGAACGTGCCGTGCACGGCGATGCCGAGGTCGCGGCAGTCGGCGGCGAAGCGCTTGGCCCGCTCTACCCGCAGGCCCTTCTTGATGTTGATCAGGATCTGCTGGTTGCCCGACTCGTAGCCGACCAGCAGCAGCCGCAGGCCGTTGTCCCGCATGACCTGGAGCGTTTCACGTGGCACGTTCGCCTTGGCGTTGCAGGACCAGGTGACGCCGAGGCGGCCGAGGCCGCGGGCGATCTCCTCGGTGCGGCCCCGGTCGTCGGTGAGCGTGTCGTCGTCGAAGAACAGCTCCTTCATCTGCGGGAACAGTTCCTTCGTCAGCGCCGCTTCGGCCAGCACGCTGGCCACGCTCCTCGTGCGGTACCGGTGCCCGCCGACGGTCTGCGGCCACAGGCAGAACGTGCACCGGGACCGGCAGCCCCGCCCGGTGTACAGCGACACGTAGGGGTGCAGCAGGTAGCCGATGTAGTAGTCCTCGATCCGCAGGTCACGCTGGTAGACGGGGACCACGGACGGCAGCCGGTCCATGTCCTCGAGGATCTCCCGGTCCTCGTTGTGCACCGCCCGGCCGTCCGGCCCGCGGTAGCTGAGCCCGGCGATCCCGTCGAGCGGGCGGCCCTCGGCCACCTCGGCGAGCGTGAAGTCGAACTCCTCCCTGGCCACGAAGTCGATGGCCGGCGAGGCGAGCAGCGACGTCTCGGGTTCCACCGCCACCTTGGGGCCGGCCAGGCCGACGAGCAGCGACGGGTTCGCCGCCTTCAGCGCCTCGGCGACCTTGACGTCGCCGGGGAACGTCGGGGAGCTCGTGTACAGCACGGCGAGGTCATGGGTGCTGGCGAGCGGCACCACGTCGGCGAGCGTCTTGCCCGCGGGCGGGGCGTCGACGAGCGCGGCGTCCGGCACCAGCGCGGCGGGCTGGGCCAGCCAGGTCGGGTACCAGTACGAACGGATTTCGCGCTTGGCCTGGTACCTGGCGCCGGCCCCGCCGTCGAAGCCGGCGTAGCTGGGCGGGTTCAGGAAGAGGGTGCGCATGCGGCCTCCGCGTTCACCTCGAGTCCAATCTGCTCCAGCGCCGCGGCGAACGCTGGCTCCCAGCGCGGCGCCCGCGGCACTTCCTGGCGCGCGCTGTCCAGCATCGCGAGCGCGCTCGCGGTCACGTCGGCCGCGGCCGGGCCGCAGACCTCCGCGTTGCCCTGCTCCAGCTCGTGCAGCAGGTTGTCCCTGCCGTGCCCGGGCATGACGTCGAGCAGCAACAGGCGGCGGCCCGCCACGCGGGCCTCCGCGCAGGTCGCCGCGCCGGGCAGCGCGACCACCAGGTCGGCGGCGGCCATCAGCTCGGGGACCAGGTCGGTGAAGCCGAAGGCGGTCACGTTCGGCCGGGCGGCGGCCAGCTCCCGCAGCTCCCGTTCCGTGCCGGCGTTGCGTCCCGCGACGGCCAGCACATGCACGCCCGTGGCGGCGAGCCCGGCCGCCGCGGCAGGGAGCGGCGCGAAGCCCCAGCCGCTGTCCATGAGCAGCACGCACCGGGCGTCGGCCGGGACCTCGAGCATCTCCCTGGCACACCGCCGGGTGGGGGCCTGGTAGAAGGCAGCCCGCACCGGCGGCGGGACCAGCGCGACCGGCGCCAGCGGCCGGAAGCGGCGGACCGACGCGGCCGCGGCCGGCGAGCTCACCAGGAACAGGTCGGTGCCCTCGTGCACCCACATCTTGTGCGCGGCGACATCCGGGCAGTACACGACCGCCCGGAACTCCTTCACGGCGCCGGGCAGCGTGGCCGATTTGAGCCCGGCGGCGGCCAGCGCCCCGGTCGCGAACACGCTCAGCACCAGGTCCACCGGCGCGCGGTCCAGGTCGGCGCGCAGCGTGGGGACCACCCGGCGCGCCGCGGCGCGCTCGGCCATCGTGGCGATCCGGCTCCCGGTGCGCAGCTCGGCGAAGTGCAGCCCGTCGTACACACCGGGGACGGACATCAGCCGGTCGAACACGCGCTGCCCGGCGTGCGCCGCCCCGGATCCCAGCAGCTCCATGCTGTCCCTGGTGCGGACCTGCCAGCCCGAGCGCTGGAGCACGTCGCGGAAGCTGCGCATGGGCATCTCGTGGCCAAGCCCGTGCGGTCCGGACAGCAGCAGCGCGGCGCGGCTCATGCGAACCGGCTCTCGAGCATGCGGTACAGGCCGGGGAAGCTGACCTTCAGCCGGGCCGGGAGATATAGCCAGCCGGGCAGGATGATCGCCTCCCTGGATCGCTCGACCGCGTCCACGATCGCGGCGGCCACCACCTGCGCGCTCATCGGGCGCGGATGCTGCCGTACGTAGGGCGAGTTGCGGCGCTCGAAGTAGGCGGTGTCCACGACGCCAGGGGTCACCAGCGTGACCGCGATGCCCTGCGCCCTCAGCTCGACTCGCAGCACGTCAGCCAGCGAGGCCAGGCCCGCCTTGGTCGCCGAGTACCAGGCCTCCCCCGGCACGCCAACCAGGCCGGCGATCGACCCGACGAAGACCAGGTGCCCGGCGCCTGGCCGCAGGTACGGGAGCGCGGCGTGCGCCACGTGCGCGGACGCGCGCAGGTTCACGTCGAGCAGGTCGTCGATCTCCTGGCCTGTCATCATCGCGAACTGCCCGAACCAGCCCGCGCCGGCGTTCGACACCACGACGTCGAGGCCGTGGAGCGCCTCGGCGGCCTCGTCCACGATCAGCCGCGACCGGCCGGGGTCCCGCAGGTCCCCGGCGATGCTCACGCCGCCGGTGTCGGCGGCCACCTCCTTGAGCGCCGCGAGGTCGCGCCCGGTCACCGCCACCCGGAAGCCGCGCGCCGCGAACGCCCGCGCCGTGGCCGCGCCGATGCCGCTCGACCCGCCGGTGACCAGCACCTTGCGCGGCTCGCCAGCCACGGCGGCCGCGCGCGTGCGGGGGGTCCTCAGCGCCATGATCACCTGGTCAGCTCGCGCGCCGGGGCGTGGGGTGGCTGGCCGCTGGACGGCAGCGGCGCGTGGCCCGTGATCAGGTCGCTGCGGCTCAGCGTCCAGACGCCCAGGGCGAGCACGGCCAGGCCGACCACCTCCGCGGCCAGCGCCGCGGGCGACGTGTTCAGCGTCTCGCTGAACAGGAAGGCGCCGAGCAGGATCGCGGTGATCGGGTCGCCGAGGGTGAACCCCGGCTGTGAGGCGGCGAGCGGCCCGGCCGCCATCGCGTGCGAGGTCAGCAGCATCACCGCGCACCCCGCCCCGATCAGGACGTAGACCGACCAGTTCGTGAAGATCGCGGCGGGGCCGCCGTCGATGTGCGAGCTCAGCTCCTTGATGACCGCGGCGATGAACCCCCAGCTGACGCCGGTCGCGATGCCCAGGAAGGCGGCGCGGCGCGTAGCGGAGCCGCCCCGCGACGCGGCGATCGCGGCACCGGCGACCGCCGCCGTGGCGATGCCGCCGAGCCACCACGACAACGCGGGGGCGTGATCCTGGCCAGCCGACGGCGAGGCCGCGCGGAGGAACACGCTCACGCCCGCCGTCATGGCCAGCGCGGCCAGCCACTCGTGCCAGCGCATCCCCCGGCACCGGGTGTGCATGGCGAGGTAGCCGAAAACGAACAGCAGCTCAACCGTGAGAATCGGCTGCACCAGCGCCAGCGGGCCGAAGTGCAGCGCGGCCACCTGCAGCACGAAGCCGCCGATCATGGCGGCGAAGCCGAGCAGCCAGACCGGCTGCGTCGCCAGCCGGAAGACCAGCAACGGGTCGAAGCCGTGCACCTCGTGCCCGCCGGCTTCCAGGTGCCGCGCGCCCTGCCGCTGGCAGATGGAGGCTGTGGCTGTACAGAAGCTCGCGGCGAGGGACAGCACAATCGCCAATTCCATCCGCGCGCAGCCCAGCTTCCTGGTAATCGCGGCCGCTACTGGCCCCCGAGTGGACCAGGTATTACCGCGGCCACGTTTCGATCATGTCACATGCTGGTGGGACCCGAAATTTAACCCCTGGTAAAGGAACAATGGCGATCAGCGGTCAAGTCGGGACTGCAAATCGTCGAGGCGGGCGTGCAGCAGCGCGATCTCCGCGGACAGCACCGCGTACGGCGATTCCTGGGCCGGCCCGGCTGCCATGCCTGACATGCCTGTCATATCCGGCACGGCCGTGTCCTGCGGGTTCTCAGCCGGCGCCGCCACCTGGACCGGGCCATCGAGGAGCGCGGCGAACTCGGCGAGCCGCAGCGCCCGGCGGCCGACCGCGCAGCGGTCGCAGATCGGCGTGAGATGCCGCCAGCCGACCAGGCCGGTGCCGGCGTCGGCGAGGGCCGTCCCCGGGTTGCCGCAGCCGCACCAGCAGCCGGAGATCACCCGGACCCGCTGCGTGCTGTAGCGCAGCCCGCGCTCGTAGCGGATGTACCGGCCGGAGGCCGATATCTCGATCAGCAGCGCCGTCCGGTTTTCTGTCGCGCAGCCGAGCGCCTGCGCGTCGGACACGTCGTGCAGGCAGTAGAACCCGCAGCCACACCAGCGGCGGGGCGGCGCGTGCCGCGGCGTCCAGACGCACGACGCCTCCGCCGTGACCCCGTACACCCGCTCCGCGCCGAGGGTCAGCCCCGCGAACGCCGTCTTCGCGGAGTCCGCGGACAGCACGGCGCGCGCCAGCTTGTACCCGGTGAACGGCCGGTCCGGGCGTTCACCGCCCGGTGGCTTGACTGGGCGCCCGGCCGTGCCCAGCCCGAGAAACCGTGACACCGCCGTGCCTCGCTAGCCGCTTGGGTCAGCTAGCCGTGACAGCCGGTTCTGGTTCCGGAGTTTGCTGCGTACGTTCCGGATGGATGCTCAGATCCTCCGCCGCGGAGACGTCCTCGATGTCCTCGACGTAGCCAGCCGCCTGTTCCTTGCCCAGCCGCATGGTCGTACCTCCTACTCATGCTGGTGCCCCGGCTTGGTCATCCCCACACCTCACTCTTCGCCGGATGAGTGCAGGTGTCCACGGGTATTAGGTGATGTATGGAGGTTTCCGCGTACGCCGACTACCTCACCGAGGCGGACCTGCGGCTGCTCGCGCGGGCCGTGGGCACTTCGTCGGCCGCGGTGGCGGCCCTGGCCGGTGACGGCGCCGCCGTCGAGAGGCTGCTGGCGGACCCGCGGGTGTTCTCCGCGGTGTTCGGGCCGGCGTCCCCCGCGGCCACGGCACCGGAGGTGCTGGTGTTCGCGTCGCCGTTCCTCGCCTTCGGCGTGGCGGTGCACCGCGCGGTCGCGGACCTGGCGGCCATGGACTACCTGCCGGAACGGTCCGGGCTGCGGCAGCGGGTGCCGGTCTTCGACACCCCGGAGCTGCGGGACTTCCTCGGCTCGGCGGCGCGGCGGCTGTTCCTCGCGGAGCTGCTGGCCTCGTTCACCCGGGTCGCGAGCGGGCGGTACCGGGTGCCGCCGGGGCGGGGCGGGACCGGATCGGGCGCTGGCCGGCGGACGCGGCGGTTCAGCGAGCTCGACCCGGTGCGGCTGGCCGGGCTGATCGAGGTGGCGCCGGAGGAATCGCGGCCCGGCATCTACCGCAGGCTCGGCGACGTGTCGCTGTTCCTCGCCGGGGTGTTCCCCGACTATTCGGCCATGCACGCCTTCGGGCCGGTGGACGTATCCCGGCTGCTGCGCTCCGCCCGGGTCCCGGCCGGCGACCGGGACGGGCTG
>Ga0335074_10001733_pt1 | contig 29453 bp, 25 predicted proteins | sample Lox_Sample_23_FD_206715 | JGI IMG/M metagenome (GOLD analysis project Ga0335074, IMG submission 206715) | Soil microbial communities from Loxahatchee National Wildlife Refuge, Florida, United States - Lox_Sample_2.3 | ecosystem: Environmental > Terrestrial > Soil > Wetlands | place: USA... | reverse complement strand
GGCAGATCTGGGTGACTTCGTCCAGGCTTATCTTGAGCTTTGGTGTCAGCCAGGACTGTGACCTGCGTCATCGCGTCGAGGACGGTGTCCTCGACGCGATGACGGCGGTGTGGTCGGGGTTGTTTCAGGGGGCTGGATTGTTACCGGATCGGGTCCGGGTTGATCTGTGGTCACCGAGCGCGCGGGCGAGCTGGCGGCGGAGGCGGGTGTTTTCCTCGGCGAGCTGCTGGTTGCGCTGGAGGGAAGTGGTGAGCCGGGCGCGCAGCGAGGTGTCGGTTGCCCGCTGGCTGGCAGGGATTGCGCTGGCCGGGCCGGGACTGCGGGTGCCGCGGAGTTGCCGGATCTGGTCGCGGATGTCGGGCTGGGTATAGAGCCAGGACCGGGAGATGCCGGCTGCGGCGGCGGCGGAGGCGAAGGTAACGGGCGAGCCGGCCCGGTCGAGCTCGCGGAGCGCCTGGATGGCTCTGGCGCGGGTGAGCTGGTGTCGGCGGGCGGCTGCCGCCGCGAGCGGGGCGGGGGCTTCAGGAGGCATCGGCCGTTGCCGGGCTGCTGTCCGCGTCGTCTTGGAGCACGGTGATGATCTTGTCCAGGTTGGCGGCGACTTGCTTGTTCATCTCGGCGACGCGGGTGTGCCCGGCGGCTTCGGCGGCGGTGATGAGCGCGAGCGTGGCTTGCCGCTGGGCGTGGTGCCGGGGGAGAAATTCCGGTGTCGTGACGAACATCGGGCAGGTCAGGCAGGCGTTGGCGTGCGGGCAGGTCTTGACCACCGGGAGCTGGCAGTACCCGTTGGGCAGTGCCTGGGTGGCGCGCGACAGCTGATGTTTTGTCCAGGCGGCCTCGCCGAGCGGCCCGTCCGGGCTGATGCGGACGGGCTGCCCGGTGGCTCCGACCTTGCGGGCCTTGTCCCAGTGCTCGCGGACGGTCTTGTCCGACAGCCTCGCGTAGTGCGCCGTCATGTCCGGCGAGTCATGGTCGAGGATCTTCTGCACCACGTGCTGGGGGACGTCCCGGTTGATCAGGGTTGTTCCCAGCGTGTGGCGCCACTGGTGCGGGGTAAGCCGGACGGGCTGGCCGTTCTCGTCGCGGATGTCGCATCGTTCCAGCCAGCTGCGCAGGCCCGACCGGTAGCTGGCGGTGCTGAGCGGGCGGGTGCCGTCGATGTTGGCGCGGGGGCGGGGGAACAGCACCGGGGTGCCGGCCGGCCAGCGTTCCCGGTTGCGGTCCTGCTGCGCGGCGATCATGGCGCGGAGTTCGTCGTCGATGGGCACGAGCGCTTCGCGTTTCATTTTGGTGTTGTGGTAGCGCAGGTAGGGGGCGCCGTCGGCGTCGGTGGCGACGCAGCCGGACGGCAGGGTGACGGCGCTGGAGATCCGCAGCCCGCAGCGGATCAAGATGACGGTGACGAGCCGGTAAGCGGGGCTGGCCCACCGGTCAAGGTTGGCGGGGTCTTCGGCCTGGGCCATGACGTGGGCGGCCAGCGCGCGGGGAAGCCGGCGGGCTGGCTTGGGGTAGTCCTCGGGGAAGATGATCGCGGTGGCCGGCAGCGCGGGTTCCCAGCCGTGGCGGCGGACCGCCAGCAGGAACGTGCTCAGCTCCCCGACGCTGCCCTGCTGTTCCCGGGCGTTGCCGGCCAGCTCGCGGTGCAGGCTGGCCAGGTACCGTTCCAGCAGGTCGCGGTCTGCCTGGTGCGGGCCCTGGACGCCGGCGCGGGCGGCGAACGCGGAGAACCGGGTGACAGCGCGGATGCCCTGGTAGCAGGCGGACATGCTGGTTCCGGTGCTGATCCGCCACCGGGTCCACCGTTTGGCCAGGTCCTTCAGCCACGGCTGGCTGATCCCGCCGAACCGCAGGGTCGCGATGGCGTTGGAGGCGCTGGCGGTGATGCCCAGGCGGCGCAGCCGCCAGGTGTCGCGGGGGTACTCGCTGTCCCAGCCGCCCGGTCCTTCGGCCAGGGCGGCGACCTGGCGGTGCGCGTAGGACGCCAGGGCTGCCCGCTGCCCGCTCTTATCGGCCCAGACCGGGAACCGGCTGCGCCATTCCCGCTCGCTCAGTGCCAGCAAGGAGGCGGCGCCGCTGGCGGCGAGCACCCTGGCGACGGCCCGGATGTCAACCGGATGGATCGTGGCCGTGTTATCGTCCCGCCGCCGCTGCAGAGCGTACTGCAGTTCCAGCCTCAGCTGCCGGGGCAGCGATCCCAGGTCGGCGCGCTCGACGCCTGGTGCCCGGCGGGGCGCCTCGCAGGACCGGGCGAACTCCGCCGGGTCGGGCCGGCCACGCTCCCTCCAGCGTTTGGCGTGGACCCGGCACAGCGCCGATCCCGGCTGAGCCCACACGTCGCAGTAGCTGATCAGGCACGCGGGCGGCGGGTCCGGCATCACCACGGCCGGCTGCCCGGCGGCCCACAACCCAGGGTCGGGCCGCCCGGCCCTCTTCCACCCGCTGGCGTGCCGCGCGCACAGTCCCCGCTCGCTGACCCCGAACCCGCAGCCGGCGACCCGGCACCGGCCAGATGGCAGCGGGCCGTGACCGTTCCACGGCGCGGTCATGGCCGCCGGGAGGCAGGCAAGGTCAGGCCGTCCCGCCGCGCGCCACCGCCGCAGATGACCCTGGCACATCCCGCTGCCGTGCACATGCCACCCGCACCCGTCCACCAGGCACACGCCGCGGCCGAACACCGGGTCGGCAGGATCGAACACCAGCACATCGGCGCGGAACTCCGGGCGCACCGCGGCCACCAGCTTGTGCAGCAGGCCATCCGCCGGGACAGCCGGACCGGCGGGGCGGCTCACTGATCCTCCTGCACGCCGGCGGGGACGGTCGCGGTCAGCCGGACCCTCACCAGATCGCAGCGGGCCGCCGCGTGTAGCCAGGTCACCCCGCCGCCGAGCTGGTGCTCGCGATATTCCTCCAGCGCCAGCGCCGCCCGCCAGGTACCGGGCACGTCCCGGACCTGCCCGGCCGGAGCCAGGCCGTTCACCCGGCCGGCCAGCACGCACCCGGCCGGGCCGGCCGTCCAGGCGATGGCCCCAAGCCCCGGGTACGCATCCAGGATCGCGGCCAGATCTCCGGCGGCCTGCCGCTGCCACCGGGCCCGGTCAGCCTGGATGATCTCCAGCGCGCCGGTCACCAGGTCACCTCCCGGCCGGTGAACCAGCCCGCCTTCGCCAGCGCCGCCCGCGCGTCCTGCGCCGTCAGGTGCCCGTAAACAGCCGACGTCACGGTCACCGACGAGTGCCCTAGCAACTTGGCGACGACCTCGACAGGAACGCCATCGCGCAGCCACCGGGTGGCCGCCGAGTGCCGGAACCAGTGCAGGTCGAAATCCAGGCCTGTCTTCGCGCGCAGCCGCGTGACCAGGTCATAGGCCGCCGGATACGACCACGCCTGCCCCCGCGGCTCCGCCCAGATGTTGATGAACACGTAGTCGCTGTCGACGTCGCCGTACTCAAGGTGCAGGTAGTCGGCATAGAGCCTGATCAGCTCACCGCCGGCCGGGACGGTCCGGCCGCCCGACTTGGCGCGGGCGCCGTTCGCGTTCTCCCGCGGCACGATGCTGATCTCCCGCTCCGCGGCGGCGATGTCTTCATGGCGCAGGCCGAGGGCTTCCCCTGCCCGGATGCCTGTCTCGTGCAAGACAGCCAAGAAGAACCGGTCCCGCAGCCTGGTGCAGGCGTCCAGGATCGCCTGCATCTCCGCGACGGCCAGGATCCGCGGCAGCTTCACCGGCGCCTTCAGCGAGATGACACGGCCGCGATACGGCTTGCCCTTGCTGACATGATGCAAGAACGGCTTCCAGCCGCCCCGCCCGCCCGTCTTCCAGACGGCCAGCAGATCACCGACCTCAGCGCCGCGGCGCGCCTGATGGGCATAGAACGCGCTCACCGCGGCCAGCTTGCGGTTAACGGTCGCCGCCCCGACCCGCGCCGCCGCCGGCGGCAGCACCGCGACCGCCCCGCAACGCCCCGCCGGGGGAAGCTGCAGCCACGCGACGAACTCGCCGACATCCTCCAGCCGCACCTCCCGCCAGTCCAGGCCCCGCAAGCCGATGAAGTCCCAGAAATCCTTCAGGTCATGGGCGTATGCCTTCACCGTGTTCGGCGACCTGCCGATATCAGTCAGATAGGCCAGGAAACCCTCCACCGGAACGACCGGCACATCGTCGTCCCCGAGCACGGTCCACGACAGCGTCCCCGACCCAGGGACCACCACCGGCTGCACAAGCATCGTCTCCTCCTTGATCCACGTCATGGACAAGGCAGGAGATAACCACACCCAGCACGCCATCCGCGCACCGGAAACAGGACGTGCTAGACGTTAAAGACAGCCCGGCAGAGGCTGAAGATAACCAGCGCCCACAGCATGGGCGGGTCCAGCCGCCCGCCGGGCATCCGGGCCGCGGCCAGGGACGCCTCGTGGTAGATCTCGGTGACCAGGGCGGCGAACAGGCCCGCGACCGGGGAGGGCCGCTCGTCGCGGGATTCGGCGATCAGGTACAGCGTGCCGCCGTCGCGGACGAACCCGGCCGGGCTGAACATGCCCGGCCCGGGGGTGACCGCCTCGCGCAGCACCGGGTCGAGCATGAAGCCCAGGTTGGCGGCGACCATGTACCGGATGGTGTCGGTGGTCTTGGTCGCGGCCGACGTCATCAGGTCCCGGATCAGCGTGCCCCACCGTTCGGCTTCCCCGCCTGCCCCGGGCAGCGCGCCCAGGAACGAATCGGGGGCCTTGGACAGTGCCCAGTAGTGGACCAGGTCCATGCTGCCGCGCCGCAGCGCGGCCACGTGCAGCAGCGTCTGGAGCCACAGGTCGATCGCCGCGGACCAGAAATCCTCCCCTTCGCCCTTGTAGGAGGCGACCGCGCCGAGCGGCACGGCACGGCGGATCGCGGTGGCCGGGTCCTGGCATCCGTCCAGCAGGTCCCACCGCATCGTGGAGGCCACGCGGGCCAGCTGCTGCGGATTCCACACGTGCACGGGTCCTTGCGAGGCCCGGGAGGCGGCGGTCAGCGTGTGCAGGTCCCCGCGGGTCGTGGTGACCACCACCGGCCCGGGGTACTGCTCGATGATCTCCGCCAGCGCGCCGGACTTGCCCTTGCGCGGCGGGGCGATGAAGATGACGTGCTCCTCGGTCGGCACCCGCAGCCCGCGCCCGTACTGGGCGCGGGCGACCAGCACCGAGGTCTGCGACGGGCGGAACCGCCGGGCCCGCCAGGACAGCGACGGCCGGGCCCGCCTGGCCCGGCGGGCCGCCGCCCCGCGGCCCCACCGCAGCCACAGCTCGAACAGCGTGGCGTGCCCGGGGCCGGGGTGCAGCCGCAGCCGCAGCCGCAGCCGCATGTACCGGACCCGGTTGCGGGGCAGCTGCCGCTTGGGCCCCACCGCCCACCACGCGAACAGCACCGCCACCACCGCCGCGGCGACCGCGGCCAGCCCGGGCCAGTCCAGGCGGGCCAGCCAGTGCACCACCAGGAGCACTGCGGCGGCCACGGCCAGGATTACCGCCACCGCCGGGTCGGACCTGCCGGGCCTGCTGGTACCAGTCGTCCGGTCCGTCATCACCCCTGCCCTCCGTCGCTGTCTGGCGTGCTGTCCTCGGGTGCGCCCTGCAGTGCGCGGACATGGCGGACCAGTTCGCGGCGCGCGGTTCCCGGGCTGTAGCCGATCTCGGCCGCCACGGCGCCGGCCAGCTTGGACACCTCGGCCAGCGGCACCGTGGCCAGGTCCCGGCGCTGCACGGCCAGCTCGATCATCCGGTCCCGCTTGGTCGGGCCGTCCCGGCGGACACGGCGCGCTTGCCGCCCTGGTGCCGGGCTAGCGGTGCCGTGCCGTGCCTTGTGCGCCGCGCGGACCTCGGCGGCCAGCTGGTCCCGTTCGGCCCGCAGCCCGGCCCGTTCGGCTTCCAGCCCGGCGATCCGGGCCGCGCAGTCCTCCCGGACCTGCCCAATCAGGTGAGCGGCGTCGTCGCGGGCTTGCTGAAGCTGGGACCGCAGCCCGTCGATCTGCCGTTCGGCCCAGGCCCGGACCTCATCGCGCTCCCGGGCCGCCCCGGCGAGCCGGTCACGTTCGCCGCGCAGCTGGGCGCTGGCCTGCTCCAGTGCCGCCACTTGCGCCGCGGCGCTGTCGCGGACCTGCGCGACCAGCCGCCCGGCATCCTCGCGGGCCTGCGTGAGCGCGGCGTGCAGTTCCTCCCGCTCCCGGGCTGCACCGGCCAGGGCCTGCGTGACGGCCTGCCGCGCATCGGCGCGGACCCGGTCCAGTTCGGCGCGGACCTCGGTCTCGGCGATGCGTGCGCGGTCTGCCTCGCCGCGGGCCTGCTCGGCGCGGCCGGCCGCGTGCTCTATGGCCTCATCCCGCCGGGCGGCGGCCAGAGTGACCTGCTCGTCGGCGGCCCGCTGGACCGCGTCGAGCTGGGCCACGTGCCCGGGGCGAAGGCCCGGGGCCACCGGGCAGTCCGTGATCACCCACGCCCGGAACCCGCGTAGCGTGCCCGGGACATCCAGCACCAGCCGCAGCAGCCATAGCGCCAGGCCACCCGCCAGGGCCAGCGGCGTCGGCCCGTCATCAGCCAGCGTCTCACCGTTGTTGCGGGCACGGGCCAGCACCCACGCCCGCACCACGCCGATCAGCGTGTCCGAGGCCAGCGCGTACACCGCGGCGGGCATCACCCAGATCGCCAGGTCCTTCCACCCGTGCCCGGCGGCCAGCGCGTTCATCGCCAGCGAGATCCCGATGCATGCCGCGTTCAGCGCCCGCGGGCGGGCCGCGCGCTTGCCGTGCAGGGCCAGCGCCACGCCGAGCGCGGCGAAGATGACCGCGCCCACGTCCGGGATGCCGGCCTCCAGCCCGGCTACCAGCGCCACGTGCTTGACCGCGCGGACCATCGTGTACTGGGCGTCCCAGCTCACCACCGCCGCGGCGGCGGCCAGCACGGCAAGCACCCCGGCGGCAGCGCCCAGCCACCGCGCGGCTAGCCTCCCCGGGTCGCTGCTGCCCAGCTTCACGTTCACCACGCGAACCCCGTCCCTGTCCGGCACGGCAGCAAAGTCCGCCTCGGTCACCCCGAACGGCTCCCACCGGCCCGCGCGGTCCTCAGCGAGCATCGCCATTGCCCGCCCCTCCGTCCAGCGCCGGGACCGCTACTCCGCCCCGGGCCGTGATCACGGTGACCGGCCCGGGATAGCTGGCAGCGGCGCCGGCCAGGACCCCGGGCTCACCGGCTGCCGGGGCCGCGAGCTGCATCCGGATTTCCTCCAGGCTGGGCAGGGCCGCATCCAGCGCGTCGTTGACCACCGCCGACATGCTGCGTGAACGCACGCTGGCAGCCAGCCGCAGCCGCCGCGCCACCCCCGCCGCGACCCGCGGCGTGATCTTCACCGTCAGTTCCACAGTCCCTCCACCTCTCCGCGTTGACCGGGACGGCATGCCGCCAACCCGGCAAGCCGACCATACACCATTTATACGGTGATGCAGATCATTCAATCCGGATAGCGCGGCCTGGGCCATGCGGACCGACGCCGGGCAATCCGACGTTCACGGCCTGACTGGCGTCTTGACGGGTGTAGCCCTGATCACAGGGTCCAGCTATGGTAGATATGACATGCGTCTATGACGTGATGCAGTGCGCTTCATGGAGGGCATATGAGCACCGGAGCGACCGAGCTGGACCGCCCGGTCCCGCTGTACATGCAGGTCGTCCGGCAGTTGCGCGCCCAGATCGCCGCCGGGGACCTGCACGACGGAGATCGGCTGCCCTCCCAGCGGGAGATGATGGCCCGCTGGCACATCTCCATGCAGACCGCCTCCAAAGTCATTGGCGCCATGAAAACCGAAGGACTCGCCGTGCCCAGCGTCGGCCGCGACACCATCGTCGCCCCCGGCGCCGCCGCCCGCATCGCCGCCGCCGCCCAGGGCACCGCCCACTCCCCCGCCGACCCCACGTCCTCCCCCGCTACCACGGTCATCTCCGCCATCGCGGGTAAGGCCGTCGCGCCCGGTCCAGTCGCCGAAATCCTCGGCATCCCCTCCGGACGCCGCGCCCTGCGCCGCACCGAAACCCGCAGCAACGACGGCCAGGCCACCAGCATCACCGTCACCTGGTACCCCCCGGCCATCGCCGACAAGGCGCCCCGCCTGGCCGACAGCAAGCCACTGCCCGCCTCGACCCTGGCCTACATCGCTGAAGCCACCGGAACCCGCGTGCGCCGGGCCGACGAGGAGCACGAAGCCGCCCCCGCCGACGACCACACCGCCGGCACGCTCGGTATCACCCCCGGATCACCGGTCCTGGTCATCCGGACCCGGCACTATGCCGCTGACGGCACGCTCATCGAATACGCCGAAACCACCGCTCTCGCCGGACGCCCCTACAGCCGCACGTACACCATCACCGGCAACTGACCCGGCATCACGAAAAGTGGCAGGCGCCAGGCGGTCGGCCGATCCCGGAACCCTTTCCCCCGCGTCTACGGCCGATATGTACCCCGACTTGGGTCAAGTTTCGGCCTTGAACGATCCTGCGAGGCATTGACCTGGGAGTTTGTGAGTCGCAGCGGGCGAATTTGCGCACTAAATTTCCGATCGTAGACGGGGCGATACCCTGGTGGGTATGTGCCGTTAGGGTGACCGCGCCCCGCACTCCGGTGCAGGTCAGAGACCTGGCCGAGCCGGTTCCGGCCAGCAGCGGGGACGGCCCGGCCGGGCGGGCGCCGCTGGCGGCCAGCCGGGCCAGTTCGGTGATGCCCAGCCGGGACGGCAGCGTCTTGATCCGGGCGCCGTCCAGCAGCACATGCAGGCTGGTCTCATCCACCCAGATGGTGACCTTCCTATCGGCGAGCTGCGGGCTGAGCCAGACCTGCTGCCCGCCGATCCACAAGTTGCCCGACGACGGGACCACCCGGTCTGTCTCCACCGCCACCAGCGCCTCCTGGCCGTCGGGAACAGCAGCTTCAGGAGGATCGGCCGAGGGCAGTTCAGGCTGCCGAGAGCCAGCCCTGGCCAGCTGCGGCGGCACCCGCAGCGGCGAGACCGCGGGGGCGAACCGGGAGGCGGGGAAGGCCATGCCCAGCGACTGGTGCCGCCGGTCGGTGTTGTACTCCTGGCGCCAGGCATCCAGCGCGGCCTGCAGCGCTGCGAGGGACTCGAACGGGCCGTGCACCTCCAGCAGCTCGTCTTGCAGGGACTGGTGCAGCCGCTCGATCTTCCCGTGGTGGTCGGCGACCTCGGCTTAGTCCGCCGCGCGGTGATGCCGTTCTCCCGGCAGATCCGCTCGAACAGCACCTCGGCCGGGCGCGGCTTGATGAACCGGCCGGTAAACACCGTGCCGTTATCGGTCAGGACTTCCTCGGGCACCCCGTAGACAGCCATCGCGTCCACGAAGGCCCGGCAGACCGGCCGGGCGGTGGCCCGCCGCACCGCGGTGGCGATCACGCAGTACCGGGAATGGTCATCGATCCCGGTCACGATCTTCACCTCGATGCCGCCGGTGAGAAACGCGCTGGCGGTCACGTCCAGCTGCCACAGCTGCATCGGCACCGGCCGTTCCCACCGGGTATAGTCCTGCCGCCTGCGGCGCCGCGACCTGGGCTCGATCAGCTGGTTGCGGACCAGCACCCGGTACACCGTGGACCGGGTCACCGTGCCCAGGCCGCGGCGGCCCATCTCGAACACCAGCCGCTTCGGCCCCCACTTGCGGTGCGCCCGGCGCAGCTCGCAGACCGCCGCCTCCAGCTCGGCCGGGATCTGCCACGGATGAGCATGGACCTTGTGGCTGCGGTCTTCCAGGCCCGGCGGTCCTTCGTCCCGGTAGCGCACCAGCCAGGCATGCACGCTCTGACGGCTTACCCCGTACCGATCGGCGACCTCGGTCACCGGAACCCCGGCCAGCACTTCCAGCACGGCCCGGTATCTCTGCTCAGCCACGCTCAACTCCCACAACATGAGCGGAGTGTCAAGCATCAAGCGGAGCCCATGTGTCAAGCATCAAGCGGGACAGCACACGAATGGCCCCGAATACCTGTGAGAACTTTCTCTGCGTCTTCAAGGGCGCGCCCAGCGCGCCGCGCGCCTGGCGTGACTGCGCACGGGGTCAGGCGGAAGAGTTGCCGCACTCAGCAGAGCGCGGCGCGATGCGCCCGCGGAACCCGCCGTACCATGCGGCGGCCGCTCGCCTTAGTGCGAAAGCCCACGGCGGCGGCCGCCGAGGCACGAACCGCGGCAGCTCGCCGCGCTGGCTGAGCGCCGTACGCTGCTGACCATGCGCGGCCATCCTCCAGGCACGGCCATCAGTGAAGCCGAGAAAGGTCAATGTCAAGGGTGGCCGTGCGAGTTGGCGCTACGCCCACGATCTACCTTCGTTGGCGCTAAGCTGTCTCACGACTCAGCCACAGCGTTACTTCGTATAGCACGAAACATTCTTGACTAGACGTAATAAGTTGTTCGTCCGGGAGGCAGGCAATGACGTCCTCTAAGAATATTGAGCCGATGGACTGCGACTTTTGCAAGATCGCCCGCGGTGAGGACCCTTTTGTAAGGGCGGTCTGCGCTGCGGAGAATTGGGTCGCATTCTTTCCTCTAAATCCTGTAACACTTGGGCACACTCTGGTAATACCTCGGACGCACGTGCCCGACCTCTGGCGAGTCGAACCGACTCAGGGGGCGGAGCTAATGACGGCCGTAATAAAAATGGGTAGTGCCATAGAGTCTGCGCTGTCACCAGAAGGCATGAACCTGATTACCTCTGCCGGTAACGCGGCTGAGCAGACGGTTCTCCATCTGCATTTGCATCTCGTTCCGAGATGGCATCAAGACGGCTTCGGCCGCATATGGTCTCAGAGGGGACAGGTCGATAACGCAAGACTTGATCATGCAGCCGAACGAATCCGGCAGGCCTGTGCGGACTTTCCCCTAGAGTATTGACAATTCACAAGAGCTCAAGGAATCCCACAAAGGAAGAGCGTAAAGTGGCATTCGTAACGATCGCTCAGGCATTGGAAGCGTCTCGATCGGCCTGGCAAAACCGTAGCGTGGCTGAAAATCAGATCAAGAAGTCGGCCTCCCTCCCGATGGATACCGACTTCGACATTTTCATGTCCCACTCCTATGAAGATGCTGAGGTGATCGCAGGCGTAAAAGTCATTATTGAGCATACGGGCCTGACCGTTTACGTTGATTGGATTGCAGATGCACAAGCAGACCGAAGCCAGGTCACAAATGAAACAGCGGACATGCTCCGTCAACGGATGAAGCATAGCCGTTTTCTTCTCTATGCAACTTCGAAGGCGTCTCCTAGCTCAAAGTGGATGCCCTGGGAGATTGGCTACTTCGACGGTCTAAGGGGCGGTAATGTCGGTATTTTGCCAATCGTCCAGTCGACAAATGACGCCTTCAACGGCCAAGAGTACCTAGGCCTCTATTCTTCTTATGAACTCCTTAACTTCACTGACGCTGGCTGGCAACTCGGTCGACGTACAGGCACACGTCAGGGTGAGATGCTTAAAAGCGATGCTCGCCGTTTACAAACTAAGTGGTGGCTGGTTCGTCTAAAGCGTTACGGCAAGGATAACGACAGCTAGCACCGTTGCGCCATAAAAGGCCCAGGCCGACGGACTGCCAATCGCTTTGAACACTTCGGCTAGTGTCACCTTCCCTGCGCTTAGATTCCAAGCATCATCACCTTCTGTGGCGGCCTTGTTGTAGAGCATTCTATAGCGTCGCTCAAGGGCTAGGTAGTAAGCGTCAAGCAGTCCGAGAACCACTATCGGGTACATACTGAGCCACGCGTAACCTGCTTTGTGTGTATTGATAGCTACACCAAGCAGTGCAGTGACGATGGTTACAGTGAACCCTTTCAGCGCACCGGAGTTGCCGGCAAGACGAGTGATGATTGCCTGGATCATCTGTAGTCGCGAAGCGTTGGGCATATGAAATTCACCTAGTATATTTAAGACGTCACCTATGACGTCATCCGGATTGAACCGGCAATGGTACGACGGTCGGGAACCTAGACGAACAGAAGACGTGTAGAACTTTCTAACGGGAGCCCTCTGCGGCTCTGAAGCATCCCAAAAACTCGTCCAGTTCCTGCTGTATGAAACCATATCCCTACCTTCGTCAGCATCGAAGGGTTGCAGAGCCCGCGACCGCACCGTATCGGCGTGCTGTTCGCCCATTCTACTACTAGGCCATGGCCTCGGACGCTCAGTAACGGTAGTTGAGAGCGGTGAAGAATACCAGGTGCAGAAGCTCCTGAGCGAGCCGGTTGAACTGTGTATCGACGGGACGGGCTGCGCAACTTGTTTTGTCTACGCAGCCTTACCGCACAAGTTACACCCTAGCCTCCTTTACTGCCGTTCCTCGATAACCATCAGAGTCGCTCCAGGACTCGATCCCAACGAGCGGACGGATAGGCTCACCAGACCGAAACCGCTGAACAACAGTCCGCAACACGACATCAAAATCTCGTATACCACGATCAGCGGCGTCGCGTGTAGGTTCACGTATCAACCAACTATTGTCCAGGATGACATCAAACACAGACCTATCAGAAAAAATGTCTATGTCATATTCATTTTGGAAAAGGCTCCGTGTTTGAAGGTCCTTGTCATCGACAAGCTTTGCACATTCAACGACGGAAAGAGATGGCGATGGCCCCTGTGAGACATAGCACTTCCAGGAACGGGACAAGCGATCTGAATCTATCCATAGTCTTACTAGCGGCCCTTGATATGCCCACGACAGACCCCAAGCGTCGAATACCATGAAGTTCTCTGTGGCTGCTAGCCTTACAAGAGTGTCTGTTAGCTTTCTTGCTACGCTCACGCTTGTAAGTATAGAACGAATATTCGGATCGCCGCGCAGCCAGATGCCTTCTATTGTCTTCTCGCTATACCCAGCGATCTCTAGCATTATCTGAGTGGCCGATATATAGCGGTAGTCCAGCCAATTAGCTAGCAGCCGCGCGTGTGTGGTTTTCCCTGCCGCAGTTAGACCTGATACAACAATGTTATCGCCATATTGCATTGAGCGACTCCTCAGGTTTAGCACTCATTCCGAAGCCTAAACACGAACTGATCAAGTTTAGTTGGTGAGCTGCCTCTAAACCAACAGGACTGCAGCTTGTGCTCCCACGGGAGATGTCGGACGCTCGAGGCCGAAGCCAGTATGGAAGGCCCATCGACATACGGCCGTAGGCCTCGATGGACAGCGAGTCGGCTGCTCGGGGTCTACCACTACGGTCCACTCCCCACTCCGCAACCCTACACGGCCCCCAACGGACCCGCATTGCGGCGAGATCGACTCAGTGTAGGAAGAACAACTGGCAGCGTTCGCGATCACGACGGAGGGAACCAGGAACATCTTCCCTCAACCGGTTGCCCGACCAGCCCCGCCAAAGATAACATCGGTAAATGCTCCTTCAGTGGCAATTGTGAAGGAAGGCGGCGATGGCAAAACGACTCCAACGCGAGTTGTGGCAGTATGACGTCTTCATCAGTTACGCTCGTTTCGACGATGATCTCCACTCTCTCGTCGAAGCGCTCAGCTCAAGAATGATGCTTCGGTTCCGAGAAGCCACAGGCCTAGACTTGCGCATATTTGTAGATCGTACCGACGTGTCGAGTGCTATGATCGCACAACAACGTATAGAGACAGCACTAAACACGAGCGCAACACTTATCGTAATAGAGACTCCATCTTATTACACGTCACCCTGGTGCCAGAGGGAACTCGACACATTCCTAATAATTGAACAAGTACTCAAACGCCAATACGAGCTATTGCCCTATGAAGCGCTGGTCTTCCCGATACTACGCGTCCCGGGCAGCGATGCTGTAGAAGCGGACCAGGCAATTAGCCAGCGTCGCCAAGAGTTGGCCACCCGGCAGAGCATCAGCCTTGTTGGGGTAGAGCCTGCCACAGAGAACTTCTATCTTGCCGTTGACCGGCTAGTCACTGACTTGATATCAGTTCTTCAGAAATTGATGAGATCTGGTCTGAGCGCTGGAAGTCTGCATTCCACGACTAGTAGACAGTCAATACAGCTGCCGATTACCACTCCATTGGTCACAACATCAGCGGGCGCCGACGATAGGAAGCTTCTGCAATTGCTCACTGACGCCCAATCCGTATCTATCATCGGAATAACACATGAGGGCTTGCCTGACCTGCTGGACCTAGCCATCGAGCAGAAGCGTAATCGGACAGGCGATAGCCTCGCCTTCTGGGATCGTCTGAATGTGGCGTTCTTGTCCGACGATCTGCTTGCTCATGTGAAAGATGAACTATCGATCGAATTTCCTGACAAGGCGGAGGCATTGATTGAGAGAACGAGACGCGTGTCCCATTCGCGCCGACGTCTCATGTCTTTGCTAATCCGGCGCGGAGTCCCTGGACACTGGGCTCTCTATTCCCACCCGTACGCTCTTCCCTTTACGGGCAACCTGTTTTCGATGCCTGACGGGAAGCGCGTCGTCCAACTTCAGGTGAGACGGCCATCTCGCCGGGAAGCCGAACATCTACATATTGATTTCTTGGATCGGGTAGATCAGTTTTTTGAATCCGCTTTTCAAGAAGTAATCGACAATAGCCGCGAAGAGCATGAGATAGTTCTAGTGGGCACTGTCGGTGCAGACCCTCACACTTTCGTTTGCCGCGGAAGCAAATTTAGAAGGAGCGTCCTCATAGAGGGCAAGAATACATCTGAGTGGCTTCCGGCCATCGTAGCAATAACATGGCGGGATGGACGAAACGGTCCTGAACCTTTGCTCCAAATAAATACTCCGAAAAATTCGACGCGGGAAATGGGAAAAATTTCTCATGTTAGTGGCTATATTAACTACCGCGACCATCCAATCAGTGCCGTGGAGGACGAAGCGAGAAGAGAGCCAAGCGAATTCGTCGTACCAGTCGAGACTGCGATGAATGCGTTGCGACGCGAACTTCTCCACGATTTCGAAATCAGGTCATATCCTGAAGCTGCAAACTTTCTGGGCTCTCAATCGTTTTACTACCCTGACAAGGAGAATCTATTCTTCTATATGCTGTCGCAGAAAATCGACTCCACGCATTTGTTTTCGAGTGAAACACGCATGTTTGCATGGACAATAGACGACCTACTGAAGGTGCGGTATTATCATGTCCTAGGTAGTACGCAAACTGCGCTCAACGGGCCTTTCTCGCGTATCCAACGGGAGCGCGCACGCGAACTGGTAATCGCTAATTTGGTAGCTCATGGTGATACTGAGTTGGCTGATGAGTTTAGTGCTAGGATGCGTGATCAGGAGTCGTGCGAAGAGCTAATAACGCGTTTGGATGCCCTGAAGCAAGACATACAGCTTTTTAGATATGTCGACGGAAACGAACTGGCAGTTGACGGCTTTGCCGGCTTGCAATACCGTGCATTTTTCTCTTCACTGCTTACAACGTATGCAATGATCGAAGTGCCAGGCACCCAAAAGGTAATGCAGGAAATATCGGATAGCCCGCAAAGATCGGATGCTGTGCGACGGTTGGATACTTTGTACAACGATCCGGAATTTATAACTTCGCTACCCGTAGAGCTGTAGCTAAGCAAGGGTGTGGAGCATTCGACGACCGACAATTGAGCATCGTTCGCCAGATCTGTGAGTAAGACAAGACGGTGATCAGTGCACGACCATAGGTGGAGGAGCTGGGAGGCTCCGTACCAGCAGAGTCTTGAGAACCGCCTGGTCGCGACAGCAATACAGGTTGGGTACACATGGCCTCGCCGTGAGCGGCCTCACCATACAACAACCTTGGATCGGAAACCATGCTGCCGTGCGGGTATGTTCGCGAACGCCTGCTCGGCGTCTGGTGGCTCTGCGCCAGTCAGGGAAAACGAGTGACTGGACCAATGAGGTGGTAGCGTGGTGACTGACAGACCTGTATAGTCATACCTTCAGGCTAAGATGACCTGAAAGCGATCTCAAAGTGGGAAAGCAGATGCGCGTCATAGTTAATGAACGAGACGAAATCATAGGAACGGCAACTAAAGAGGAGGTGGCAGCCAAGGGCCTGATATGCCGCGTCTGCTTTATAATGCTGGTTAATGATAAAGGTGAACTTCTTCTGCATCAGAGGTCTTCCAATAAAAAGGCATATCCTCTGTACTGGTCGGGTGCTGCGGCGGGACACGTGATGAGCGGTGAGACATACGAGCAGGCTGCAGCACGCGAACTGAAAGAAGAAATAGGCGTACAAGCAAATCTGCAGTTCGTTGGGAAATTCTACTCGGCAGATGACAGGGAAATGGTCGGAGTTTTCCTCGGGTATTACGACGGCGCGCCGCTGAAGGTTGAACCGATGGAAGTAGCCCAAGTCGATTATTTTAGCCTCGACAGGCTTCAGCGCGAGATGCCAACCATGAAGATAACGAGCTATGTCGAGCGATCGCTTCCGCTCATCCTGCCGCGGCTATCAAAGGCGGCCGGACAATAGCGTATGGTTGACCGGCGGGTTTCAGATAGCCAGGTGCTGCGCTTAATCAGTACGCTAGTGTTGCCAATATTATTAGCCTGCTCGGGCCAACCGAGTATGCCACCGCGTCAGGGTGACGTTGACCTTCATCTACTACCTCTGGCTCGTCCACTCGTGTTATAGAGTATCCGGCTGATATTATCATATTGAGATAGTCTGCCACTGTTCGGGTAATGCAGGATATAGTGCCGCTACCCCAGGAGGTCGGTACCTCTACACGGCGCCGATGAAAGTAAGGAGCGTTCGCCATAGTAGAGACTCGGACCGGATGCGGAAGACCTATTAGCAGTCGAGCGTTTGGTGCAAGGAAATTCTTGAGTTCATCAAGACATTTGGTCAAGGTTTCTGACGGGAGGAACTGAAAGACGTGATGAGCCGTGACGAGCGTAGGCGCTTCTTTGATTTGTGGATAAGGAAATACGGATAGATCGTGCTCGATGAAATTCACACATGGATGACACTTCTGAGCAGTCGTTAGAATTGAGCAGTCGTTATCAATAGCGTATAGTTGGGTATCAGGAACCCCAAGGACGCTTAGCAGACCGAGTACTCGGCCAGCACCGCAGCCAAGATCAAGGGCGACTGTCGTTTCATTGACGAATTCGATGAGAAGTGAATAAAGTGATGGTCTTTCTATGTTGTGCCAGCTGAAGGACTCTTCTGCAAATGCCGCGTAGATACCCGGCTCCGTCGACCAGGGCTCAATAGCCGTCATGATACGTTCATCCTAAGCAATTCCTACAGTTTGTCTCTATCATTTAGCGTCGGCTTGTAGGTCGGCCCCAACAGCTCAGCTCTACGTCGCCGAGCACCGACCATACCTTCACCCCTTACGTTAAGGCCAGCTCTTACAAGTTCTGCGAGGTGTTCGTGAAGCTGTAGACTTTGCGCCTTCATGAGCACTCGATCATGTACCATCTGTCGCGGCGTTTGGCTTACAAGAGTGGCGCCATGGCCGCATCCTGATGCTTCTGTGTGGAGCATCAGTTGCTCCTTGGCGTTGATGATCTCTGATTCCTGTACAGAAAACAGAGGTCGGATCAAAGTGACGTCATCGGCAGTAGTTATCAGCCTCTGCCGTGGCGGCTCATCCGTGTCGATCAGCCGTCTGCATACAAGATCCTCTACGCGGGCAAGAAGCCCTTCAGTACAAGGATTCCATGAGACCATGCACTCCTTGGCGAGGCGATCGACGAGAGCGGCGAAGTTGCTACGATCGAAAACCCTATGGCCATCATCCCACCGGTCGATATGCATCAACGCCTCTTTTAGAAGTGACGCAGCAGCATCAGTGGCATGATGGCCGAAGGCCACTTTGGGTATCCCGCGGCGCTTACTCGCAGAGGATAGAGCCAAGACCTTTACGCTATAACAATAAGTACATGGCGTATTAATATTATCGGGAATAGTGCCTAGGTCATTCAAGATATCTATCCGGCTATGGATCTGAAGTGTAACTGGCTCGCGTTTAGTGGCGGTACGGCCAGTTCTGACTTTGACGATTTCACCCGTAAAATCAACAGTTCGCAAAATGCCTGTTAGCCGGCTACTCCAGCCACTCTCATAACCCATATCAACGACAACCGGAGTAACATCGAATCCCAGTTCGCGCAAGGCAATTGCGAGGAGCAGCGAATCCTTACCTCCGGATAGGGCTACGATAACTTCCTCTCGGGGTGCAAGCAAGTCGTACCGGTCAATTGTCTGCGCAACTTTATCAAGAAGATTGCCAGATATCTTGACTTTCCGGGTTCGGCGTGTTAGAGGCGGTGTAGCTCGCGCTGGGGGGTTGTGCCCCATTACTCCTCCCTCATCTGCGAACCGAAGAGTGGGCAGCAGAATTTCGTATCGTACCCTTGCGGAAAACTTTCGTCTATCTAAGTGTCATCCTTGGTATGGTAGTTCATAATAGCGGCCCACTGTCTAGCACGGCCACTAATGATCTTCAATAGCGGGGGTTATTGAGTCTGGTCATCCGGCGCGCGGTGCGGTATGCCGGAAGCATGAGGTACCCCGATGGGGGCGGGCTGACCGCGCAGGAGCGGGCTCGCCGGGAGCGGGTACGACTGGCCGCGGCGGAGATGATCGAGGCCGGGGCGAGCGACCGTGAGGTCGCGAAGCATTTCCGGGTGTCGCGGATGTCGGCGAACCGGTGGCGGCGTGCCCTGGCGGCCGGCGGCCGTGCGGCGCTGGCCACCAAGGGCGCGGGCGGAGCCCGGTGCAAGCTGACGGCGGCCCAGGTCGCTGAGCTGGAAGAGGTCCTGGATGCCGGGCCGGCGGCGTGCGGTTATGCGGATCAGTGCTGGACGCTGGCCCGGATCGCGGACCAGGTGTGGCGGCGGTTCGGGGTGGAGTACACCCTGGCCGGGATGGATGTGCTGCTGCACCGGCTCGGCTGGAGCGTGCAGGTCCCGGCCCGCCGGGCCGCCGAGCGGGATGAGGAGAAGATCGCCAGGTGGCGGGAGGAGACCTGGCCGGTGGTAAAAGGACGGCGGCGGACCTGGGCGCCTGGCTGGTCTTCGAGGACGAGTCCGGCCAGGGCCTGAGGCCGCCGAAGGGACGCACCTGGGGGCGGCGCGGCCAGACCCCGGTGGTGAGGGTGACCGGCGGTCACGACACGCGGGTGTCGCTGGCCGCGCTGATCGCCGTCCGGCCCGGCTGCCCGGCCCGGCTGATCTACCGCACGCACCGCGGACGCCGCGGAGATAAGCGCAAGGGGTTCACCGAGGCGGACTACGCCCGGCTCCTGGACGCCGCGCACCAGCAGCTCGGCGGCCCGCTCGTGGTGGTGCGGGACGGCCTGGACACTCACGTCAGCGCCGCGATGCGGGAGCTGGTCGCCGCCCGGTCCTGGCTGCGGGTCTACCGGCTCCCGCCATACGCCAGCGAGCTGAATCCGGTGGAGATCGGTTTGCCTCAGTGCGAGCTGCGTAGGTTTCCTCATCCATGGTTACCGGGCTCCTTGTCCTTCGGGGTGCCGATCGGGGTGCCGTCGTCGGTCCAGCGGCGCCGGTTGTGGTAGCCGGGCGGCAGCTGGTGCAGCGCGCGGAGGCGCTCGACTTCGGCGTGGTCTGCGGTGATGATCCACCGGTAGGGCGGGCGGGTGTCTTGCCGGCCGGTGATCCAGCCGCGTTTGAGCCATCCGAACAGGGTCGCCACCGGCATGCCGATCTCGCGGGCCAGGGTGGCCAGCCACCACTGGCCGGGCCCGAGGCTGCCCTGATCGGTGCGGTGGTCGTGGTCCAGGCCGGGCCGCAGGCCCAGCCGGCGGATCAGCTGCTGGATCTCGCCGGGATGGAAACGGTCGTGCAGGCGGGGGGTGCGGAAGCCTTCGGCGGCGAGCTGCCCGGCGATCGCGGCGCTGTCCAGGCCTTCACCGGCCAGTGTCCTGATCCGTTCGGTGAGCGCGGGGTAGTACGACAGCTGGTCGATCCGGGCCACCGGGCGGGTGAGGGCGGCACGGGTCTGGTGGCCGCCGGCCCAGGTCACCGTGGCGTGGACGCGCTCGGTGGCCCCGTCGGCGGTGACCTGGACCGACTCGATGACGGCGCGCAGCAGCCTCTTGCGGTCCGCCACGGTGGTGGCCGGCGCGGCCCACAGCGCCGGGATGTCGCTGGCCAGCGCCCGGATCGCGGCCAGCTCGGCGGGTGACAGCCGGGCCGGGCGGGCCCGCTGGTACCGCTCGTATTCTTCGCCCAGGTGCGCCCGCTCGGCCAGCGCGGCCTCCCACTCGCGCTCGAGCTGACGGGCCACCAGCCGGTTCTCCGGCTCGGCCAGCTGGTACTGGCGCCGTGCCCGGTCGCAGGCGAAGTCCGCGCGTTCCAGCCGCTGCCGCCAGATCCGGTCCACCTCGGCCCGGCGCGCCCCGGCCTGCCCGGCGGCGGTGACCGACAGCTCCAGCGCGGCCGGGGCCAGCGCCGACAGCACCTGGGCCACGACATGATCGTCCAGGAACCGGGCGGCCATCTGCTGGCAGCGCGGCTCGCCGTAGGTGTGATGACGGCGCAGGCAGCAGTACCGCCCGGTCAGCCCCCGTCCGCTGGCCTCATAGCTCACCTGCAGGCGCTGCCCGCAGATCCCGCAGGCCACCAGCCCGCCCAGCAGCGCCGGGCCCTCGCGCGGTGCGCCCAGGCTCTCGGCGCGGGCCCGGTTGGCGGCCAGCCGGGCCTGGTTCCGCTCATACTGCTCCACGCTGATATAGGCCGGCAGCGCGCCCTCGATGCGCACCAGCCACTGCCCGGCCTCCAGGCGGCGCACCCGGCCGGAATGCTCGCGGCCGGGCAGCCGCCGGGACGGGTCGGTGCGGCTGCGGCCGTAGGCGTAGATCCCGGCATAGGCCGGGTTGCGCAGCATGTTGATCAGGCCCTGCTGGTGCGGGGCCCGCCAGATGACCTCGCCCTTGCCGGGCCCGGACCGCTCCCGCATCCCGATCTGCACCTGGTGCTCCGGAGGGATGGCCGAGACCGAGTGCCGTCCTGCCTATGCCGAAGTTACGTCTGCCGAGCTAGCGAGGTTGAGGGCTGAGCTGGGTGTTTGCGCGGGTCCCGCAGTTTGTGGTGTCTACGTGGTGCTGAGGGTGAGCGGGATGGCCGCGCCGATGAGGTCAAAGGCACGCCGCTGGTCAGAGGTGGGTTCGGCGAGGGCGGGGATGGTGACCTGGCCGTAGCGCAGGTCGTTGCGGGTGAGGGTGGCCAGGTGGCTGAGCAGGTCTCGGAAGCTGCGGATGGGCTGCTTGCCGGGTCCGGTCTTGCGGGCGGCCTTGGTGTTTGCGGAGGCTGACCGGCGTGCGGGGGCGACCGGGTTCTTGCGCTGCGGCGGGTGCTCGTCGGCGTAGGTCAGCGGAGCCCAGGCCCGGCGGAGGTGCCAGCTGAGGTAGCAGGCAAGCATGCAGATCAGCACGTGGGCCCGGACCCGGTCCTCGAGCCGGTGCCAGATGGGGCGCAGGTCCAGGTCGTCGGCCTTGATGGACCGGAAGTCGCGTTCGAGGCTGGCGAGTCCTTTGTAGGCGGTGACGGCGCCGGCCGCGTCGAGGGTTGCGGCGGGGACGGGGGTGCGGATGACGTAGATCCCGTCGGTGAGCGCTTCGGCGTCGATGGATGCCTGGTCGCGCTGCCAGGTGATGCGCCCGTCGGCGATGTCAAGGAGGAAGTGCTTGGCGACCTTGCGTTTGTTGATGATCTTCCCGGCGGCGACACCGATCTTGTCCGGGTCCTTGATCCGCCCGGCGGCCACCCGGGCGGCGATCTTGCCCAGCTCGTCCTCGGTCGCCGTCAGGAGGTCTTCGCGCTTGCGGGCGCGCTCGGCGGCCAGGACCGGGTTGCGGCAGCAGACCAGCCGCTCGCCGGGGAAGTCATCGCTGGTGATCTCGGCCAGGTCCTGCTCGTCGAACAGCGACAGTTGCAGCGGGCCGTCGCCGGCCATGAGCTTCTTGATCGCCGGGCCGCGCAGGCAGGTGATCCACGCCATGCCCTCCAGCTCGCGCAGCGCCTTGATCCGTGCCGTGGTGATCATGCCCCGGTCCCCGACCATGATCATCTGCTGCAGGCCGAAGGTGCCGCGGACGGCATCAACGGCCTCGGGGAAGGTCTTCGGGTCGCCCGTGTTCCCGGCGAAGACCCGCACCGCGACCGGGCGCCCGTCCTTGTCGGTGAGCAGCCCGTACTCGACCTGCTTCTTGCCGCGCTTGCCGTCCCGGGAGTGCCCGAACGCGGCCAGCTCGCAGCAGGAGCCCTCCACCCACGAGGACGACAGGTCGAACATGGCGATCCCGCCCTCGCGCAGGTGCCGTGCGGCGAGTTGCTTCTCGATGTCGTCCTGCCGGTCCCGCAGCCAGTCCATGGCGGCGTACACGTCGTCGGTGCTGGCCCCGGCCACCCCCAGGTCCGGTCCTAGGGTCACGTCCTGCCACCAGCTGATCGTGGACAGCTTGGATGCCGGGTGCAGCACCCGGGAGACGATCAGCGCGTACGCCAGGTCTCGCTCGCGGCAGGCAGGGCCGAGCAGCGCGGGCAGGCCGAGCTTGCGGGCCATCGCGTGCACGGCGGCGGCGTGCCCGTGCGGCAGCGACCGGGCCACCTGTGCCTGCTGCCCGGCCGGGACGAACCGCTCCCCGGCCAGCGAGCCGCGGATCAGCTCGATGGTCTCGGCGGGCAGCTTGGACAGGTTCGCCACCGTCTCGTTGCGGACCTTGCCGGCCTCGCGCCAGGACCGGCGCAGCAGATGGGTCTCGTAGACCCGTTCCCGGCCGTCTTTCCCGGTGTAGTGGCGACGCTGTGTCGTGACATGAACCGCACCAGGGCCTGTCATACAGGAGATTCTAACAGATACCAGTACCGAGCGAACCACATTTAGTGACGACATTTCTATGCGCGCAGGGGCCAGTATCCGCAGCTCAGACACAAAATCACCCAGGAAACTAGCCGTAACTTCGGCCTATAGCCGGATCGTGTAGCGCGTGAGCTGCACCTCGCGCCCGGACGATGATGGGGTGTCTTACGGATTGCTATGATGGCGAAAGGTTGCCAAGGAGAGTGCGGTTAACATACCGGTATTGAGTATGGTTCCTGAGCTAGCGTGCACGAGGAACCTCGTTAGGCCAGCTTTTCTTACTTATTGATTCGAAACGGACTAAAGAAACATGCCAGATGCAATTGACTCGTCATGGTCGACCGATCCGTCATGGTCGACGGCGCGACCTGAATACTACCAATATGCCAGACTCGCAGAAGAGCATATCAGCAAGAGGCGTGCGGACTTTGCACCGTTCGACGGGAAGCCACTATTTCCAATGCAACTTGAGGTGCACGTTCCGAATGAGACTGGCACGCCATGCGATCTCCATTGCAAGCACTGTTCGGGCAATAGAATGGATCAACCACTGGCGTCTTTCGATGACACGCTGCTCCTACTGATCGCTAACCTGAAAGGAAAAATACCCCTGTTCATTTTTGCAGGCGCATATGTGGAACCTACTTTGAATCCCAGACTTATCGACTTCATAGATGCCGCCAAGGCTACTAAGTGCTCGTTTGGCCTGCACACACACGGCGGTCACCTCGGACGGTTGGAGCAGAGGTTGGGTTTTATGTCTCGACTGTGCGACCAAGCGGCGACGGAGGACTATGTATCGATTTCTCTAGATGCCGGATCAGCGGAGTCCTACGCACGAACAAAGCGTGTGAGTAATGGCTACTATGCTCGAGTTCTGAGCGGCGTCAAACACTTGGTCGAGTGCCGTCAGAACACTGGGTCACGTGGTCCACGCGTACGTCTTACCTACCTGATCAACAGGTGGAACTGCAGCCCTGACGAGATTGCAGCGGCTGTCGGGTTTGCGCGCGAAACTGGCGTCGATTCTTTGCGATTTTCGATCCCGTATGCGCCATTCGGGACATCCTATGACAGAACTGTCAACTACAAGAAGGCCCAGGAAGAGCCTCTCGCGGCACAGGTCACTCCTGTGCTGCTAGCGTTTGTTTCCCAAGACAAAACCGAGATTCCATACATCTCGTTTCTGCCACCTGAGTACCAGGATATAGAAGACCGTTACAGACAGCACTGCCATTTCGGCTATTTTCAGATCACTTTTGGTTCAGACGGGTATGTCTATAGATGTCCAACCACCGCCTCTCCAAGTTTTCCAGATCATCGTCTAGGAATAATTCCATCCTCTGCGGAGGTATTGCTGCAGATAATTGCGAGAAACCAGGATCCGGCATTCGACCCTGTTACCAGATGCAAGCCATGTGGTGCGCGCTGTAATCGGCCAGCGATCGATATCAACAACAATTTTGAGAGCCGCTGGTTCGGCGGCTGACAAAGACAACTGCCGCGCATCAACTCGTTCGGAACTACGGCCCGTGTCCGCGCTGGACAACGCGGTCAGTGCTTGCTCGCGGCGTTGCAGGAGGAGCCATCCCTCCGGTGCCCTGATCCTGAAGCCTTGCAAGTTCGCCGTCCAGCCCGTCTGTAACCGCAGGGCAACCGCGTACCGTCGAGGTGCCCGGTGCATGTACACGCGAAGCCGGGCTTGACCGCGTCCTTGTCAAGGATTCAGTGGGCACCTATCGGAAGGATGGCCAGGACCGAGCGCCGCCAGCGCCTGTAGCCACCGCGTGTAGCAACCATCCCGATCAATCCCGATCGGCAGCGGGTAACGGGCATATATTTTCCCACGTCACGCACTATCCTCAGGAGTCCTGGACCTCGCAGGTCATGAAGTCGAGCACCTCGCCACACCGCCTGAGCGCCGCACGCAGCTTTCCTTCTGCTGGGTGGGGGTGCCGACGGTGGCGGAGAAGTAGGCCACCTCGTCGATGGGCGCCAGCTAGACCGGCCAGCCCAGAAGGTCACCTATCGCTGCCTCCGGTGGCGCTCAGCCCAAAGAACCGCCCGAAGAAGGCGCTGAGCTTGGTGAGTACGCGTTGCTTCATCTCGCCGTGCCCACCGCTGGCCGAGAACCGGGATACGGGCGGTAGCACCTTGGTGATCGCCGTGCCAGTCGTCTGGATCGCACCGTCGCGGAAGGCCGCGTCGATGAAGGCGCGAGTCTCCTCTGGACGCAAGTTCTCGGCCTCGATGATTTCGTTCAACTCGGCCTCGCGGCGCGCTGCGACGTAGGCACTCCACTCGTCGTCGATCTCGCCCGTAGCCGAGACAGAGTCGACGAAGTCCTCGATGAGATCCTTCTTGTTCCGCAGCGACGGGCTGGAGTCGATCGCCCGGCTGATGTTGGCGCGGATCTCCACGTCCTCACCGTCGCCGCGGGCATCGCGGTACTTCTGGACGAGCATGAGGATGTAGTCGACGTTGATCTCGACCTGCTTGATCAGCTCGATCTCGAAGACGATGTCGTCGTTGATCTGCTCCTTGTCAGCGTTCTGGTCGCGCCGGTACTCGGCGTACAGGTCGAGGTAAACGCTGCGGTAGTCCTGTAGCTACGGATCAGGAGGCTGGGAGGTTGGCATCAGGACTGGTTCGCCGCGTTCTGGTCGCCGAGATCCTTAGCATCTACCCCGACCGCCGTCCGGCGCCGCACCCTGGACGCTGGATCTGGTGGCGTCAGATACGGGCGCGGAAGCCGTCGAGAGGTTTAGCACGCCACCCGAGAAATCCGCCGGTCAGTAGTTCTCTACCAGGGCGGTCCATCCGGCATTGCAGATGCGGTCGGTGCAGGCGGGGCACTGGCCGCGGAGACAGCGCCCCGCAGCTTCGCAGAAGCAGCGCCGGTCACCGGGGCACGGGTAGTAGGCGCCGCAGCCGTGATGGTCGGCAGGCGGCTCGCCCTCCTCGCCGACCGCCCAGGCGTGGGCCTGGACGACCGCCTCGCACCATTGCGGTGGCGGATACCTGTCAGGGTCGGCAGGTTCCTCATCTTCATGTCCCTGCCACGAACCTGGTTGGGCGTACTCGTGAATTTCTTCTTCAATGTCATACCGGCCTGCGCCGACGCCATACATTTCCCGCTGGCCCGTAATGACGACAGGGTTCGGGTGCGGGCCGTTTGCGATGGGCTTGGGCTGGCGGGTGACGGGTGTGATCGCGGTGTCGCCGAGTATCCAGTCCAGGTAGGCGATGGTGCCGCGGAGCCAGGCGGCGTCGAACCACGACGTGGTCCACTGCCAGGGACGTTCGGCTTTCCACCGGGGGATGCTGCCGGGCAGGTCGCCGTGCTGGGCGATTCCGTGCTGGGCCAAGTCGCGGATCTGGCGCAATTGGTCGTCGGTGCGGGCGAGGTACAGCCGGGCTCCGACGTACCGGCCGCGGTCCAGGTCCAGCAGCGGGATGGCGTCGGCAGCTCCGGTGAGCCAGCGCAGGACCCGGCGAGCCTGCTGCCGGTCCGGGTCACGGTCGAACCCATTCCGCCACGGCGGCCAAGATATCGGCGGTGAGCCGTATCGTGCCTCTGCGATGATCTCGTCTGAGCCGGGAGGGTTCCCGGTAGCAGATGCGCCGCTGACTGGCGCGGGGCCGTGCCCGGTGAGGATCCACCGCCACGCCGCCGCGGTGCGGCTGCCGGGGCCTTGTTCGCGGAGCGACTGGGTCATGACGGCCTCGATGAGCGGCCGCGGCCGGGTGATGGTGGCGGGCAGCTGGCCCGGGATGCTGGCAGGGTCCATAGGCGGAGTCCTTTCCTCCGTCCCCTTAGTCTGCGGCCTCAGGGCCGCCCAGGCTAGCATCGGCGGTCGCCTCTGCGGTTGCCTCGATGGCTTCGGCGGCCGGGACGCGGGGCATGGGCTCGTGCCGCACAGCTTCCTGCTGCCGGGCTTGCACGGTGTCGATCCAGGCCGGGGCCGGGGCCACGTCTGGGTCCTGGGACGGGATGGTCATGGAGGTGACCTCGGCGGCCTTCTCTTCGGCCTGCCGTGCCCTGCCCATGGCCACCTGATCGAGTCGGGCGCTGATTTCGCGGACCCGCTCGTGTATCTGGTCGATCTTGGCGGCCTGCGACGCGAGGACCGGCGTGTCCAGCCCGGCGTTGCCGGGTCCGAGCTCGGCGAGTCCCGCCGCGGCCAGGTCGGGCTCTGGTCCGGGCCGGGGCTCTCGCTCCGGCTTTCCGCTGTGGTACTTGGCGATCTCGGCGTCGGTGACCGGGCAGGCTCGGGCCGCGGCCTCGGCCCGGGCCTGCCGGTCGGCCTCGATCCGTGCTGTCTGCTCGGCACGCCACCTGGCGGCCTCGGCCGGGTCGGGTGCCGGGTCCTCGCGGGGCCGGGCTGACGCGGCGGCGATCTCGGCGTCGGTAACCGGAATGTGCTCGGCCAGCCCGCGGGGTTCGTATCCGGCCTCGGCCGTGCTGGCGCCTGGCTCTGGTGCGGGCGGCGGGCTGGATTCGGCGGGCGGCGGGCGCAGGGGTTCGATCCGGGTGTCGGGGTGGCGGCGGCGGAGCTCGGCGTCGGCGGCGACGGCATGCTCCCGGGTCGGGTCGGTGGCGGCCTCCCAGGCGTCATACCCGGCCTGCGCGTCGGCCAGCTGCCCGGCCAGCCCGCGGACGGTCTGCTCCCAGGTGGCGTGCACGGCGGCCATCTGCTCGAGGCGCTGCCGGGCCTCGACGGTACCGGCGGCCTGGGCGTTGCGGCGGGCCCGGTCGGATTCGATCTCGGTGCGGCGGATCTCCCCGCGGACCAGGGCCAGCTCTTCGCCCTTGTAGTCCGGGGCCCAGGCCATCTCCCGGAGCCAGGCGTTACGCCAGGCCCACAGCTGCCCGTCGGAGTGCTCGCGCATCTGGCCGGGCACATAACCGAGGGCTTCGGCGGCGGCCTGCCACATCGCGCGGGCCTCCGGGGAGTGATCGCCCGGCCTCGTGCCGATCGGCTCATGCGGGTGAACATGACCCCACATCTCCCGGTACGCGGCGATCAGCGATGCCTTGTGCTCCCAGTCGGCCCGGTCCACCGGATGCTCGGGCACCGCCCCGAGAGCCTGCGCCCAGGCGGGCGGATGCTCGGCGGCGTGCTCGCCTAGGCGCCGGGCCCGGTCGTCCATCGCCTCGGCCAGTTCGCGGGCATACCGGCCGGTGTCCGGGTCGCCGGTCTGGGGAACTTGCTCCGACCAGGGACGGGCGGCTAGCGCGGGCATGCCCGCGGTTTGCTGCCGGATGCGCCAGTCGAGCACCTTGGCCACCGACTCTGCGTCGTCCAGCGGACCCCAGGCGACCGCACGGCGCAACGTCGCCGGGCCGTCCAGCCCGGCGGCCTCGGCCTCGCGCAGCGACCGCCAGACCCACTTGGCGGCCGGGTCGTCGTCGACCTGGCGGGCCGCCTCGATGCCGAGGACTTCGCGTAGGGCCTGCTGGTAGCGGTTCTGGCTGGCCTGGCGGTGGACGTGCCGCCACTGGTAGCCGAGCACGTCCAGCCGGTCGGCATCGGACCATTCGGCCTCGCGGGTGCCGGTGGCCGACAGCTCCCGGCCGTCGTTGTCCAGGCACTTGCCGAGGATCTCCTCCGCAGTGGCATCCTTGTGCGTTCCCTCGGTGATCGTGGCCGTGTCCGGGTCCAGTCCGGCCCATTCGGCCCGGATGCGCTCCCGCCGGGCCAGCTCCGGCGCTGGTTCTGGGCCGGGCTTGGGGTCCGCGATGCCCCATCCGGTGATGACGTAGACATGGTTAGCGTCCCGGCCGCGGGTCATCGCCACCGTAACCGCCTGCCGGTCCTCATCCCCGGTGAACACAGCTATCCCCGAATCCACGGTGCGGCCCTCCGCGCTGTGGAACGTCACTGCGTAGGCCAGGTGTGCATGCTTCCAGAAGTAGGATCGGTTTACCTTGAACGGTGCCGACCACTGCTCGGCGCCGGTAACCGGGTCCCGGTCGGTCAGCCGCTCCACGCTTACCCGCAGTCCCGAACCGTCCGCGTCGGTGTCGATGATCCGCAGGATGTCCCGGTTTGCCAGTGCCCGGCCTTCTTCCCCGGCATAGACGTCGTTTCGGTTCTTGCGGGCCATGACCAGGTCTCCGGCGCTGGCCTGGTAGCCGTTCATCAGCGTGAGCGCCGGGCCGTGGCCGTCCACGACGCCCCAGTGAATGAGGTCGTCGCGGATGCGGCGGGATAGTTCGGCGGCCAGGGCCTCCGAACCGCACATCAGCAGGGAGTCCTTGCCGGACAGCCGGTCGTGCAGGTAGGCACGGGCCGCATCCTCTGCGGTCTGCTCGGCCGTCCCGGTGTGTAGCCGGTCGTGCTCGCGGTAGTCGGCCAGGACGGTGATGTCACCTTGGCGGAGCCGCAACGTGGCCTCGCGTTCCCACGGCTGGCGGAACCTGCTGGCCTCGGACAGTTCGACGTGGCCGAGGTGCCGATCGAGCATGTCCATTCCGCCGCCGCCTTCCGGGGCCTGGAGCTGCAGCGGGTCCCCCGTGACGGCCACCTTGGCGCCGTACCGGTCGGCACGGCGCATTACGGCGGCCAGGGCGTCCATCGGCACCATGGACGCCTCGTCCACCACGATCAAGCTGCCCGGTGCCACGTCAAC
>Ga0335074_10001732_pt1 | contig 29453 bp, 27 predicted proteins | sample Lox_Sample_23_FD_206715 | JGI IMG/M metagenome (GOLD analysis project Ga0335074, IMG submission 206715) | Soil microbial communities from Loxahatchee National Wildlife Refuge, Florida, United States - Lox_Sample_2.3 | ecosystem: Environmental > Terrestrial > Soil > Wetlands | place: USA... | reverse complement strand
CGATATTTGTGAGCGCCTTGCCGTCGAGGTGGAGGGCCGTCCCGGCCCTTTGCCTCCCCGAGCCCCTCTGGGCTGAAGCGGCCAGGCGCTACGAGTTCCCGAGAGGGGCAGCGTGAGAGTCAATTTCGCCTATGGCATGACTGGCGTCAATGTGGAGCTTCCCGATGCCCGCACGACCGTAGTCCGCGCCGCCCGTGTTCCGCCCGCGCAGGACAAGACAATACCGGACCAATGGCAGGCTCAAGTGCTGGCTACCATAATGCGGCGTTCGCGGGTGGTTGTACGTACCGGCTTCCTCTCCGATGGGGACCTCGCGCAAGTGCACCTCGAACAGGTCCACGACATCGCGCAGGTGGTTTCGGAGATGGGCCCTGGTGCCTCGGTCTGCGCGCTCCCGGAGGGCCCCACGACGGTGCCTTACATTGCCTGAGGTAACCAACATCGCCTCACAGGGCGATGTCATTGACTAAAGTCCTGCTGGCTGCGCCGGACAAGTTCCGCGGGAGCCTGGCCGCAAAGCAAGCTTCTCAGGCGATGGCGGCGGGGGCAGCCGCCGCTGGATGGGGTGCCCTGCAACTTCCCCTCGCGGATGGAGGAGAGGGAACGCTCGACGTGCTCGGTGGCGCCAATCGCGAAACCGTTGTCACTGGGCCGCTCGGCCAACCTGTCGCTGCTTCCTGGCAGCTCCAAAATGGCCGTGCCGTTATAGAGATGGCAACAGCTTCGGGGTTGTCGCTGGTGGGCGGCAAACAAGGCAATGACCCCGTCCGCGCTAGCACCCGGGGGACGGGGGAGCTGATCGCCGAAGCGATAGAGCAGGGTGCGCGAGAGATAATCGTTGCGGTAGGCGGGTCCGCGACAACCGATGGCGGCTTGGGCGCGCAAGAGGCCCTGGAGGGCGTCCCGTTTAGCGACCTGGGCGTTTCAGTACGGGTGGCTTCTGACGTCGAGACACTTTTTCTCGATGCAGCGAGAGTTTTTGGCCCCCAAAAGGGCGCCGGTGAAGCTGCTGTCGTACTGCTTACTGAGCGGCTCGAAAAGCTCGGGCAGGCCTACGCAGACCGCTACGGTGTGGACGTCCGCTCCGTCCCTGGGAGCGGCGCGGCCGGCGGGCTGGCCGGCGGGCTGGCGGCTTTGGGGGCCGAGATCGTCCCTGGGTTTGCTTTGGTTGCCTCTACCCTCGGTCTCGACAAGGCGGTCCGCGAGAGTGGCGCCGTCGTGACCGGTGAGGGCCGGCTCGACAGCACCTCCTTCAGCGGCAAGGTTGTCGGTGGGGTCTTCGGGCTAGCCAAGGGGGCGGGCGTGCCCTACCTCGCCGTCGTCGGTTCCTCGCTCCTGGGGGAGCCAACAGCGCTCAGGTTCGCGTCGCTGACGGAGCTCTACGGGGAACATGCAGCCTGGCACAGGCCGGCTGAGCTGGTTGCGGAGGTAACCCAGACCTGGCTCGAGAGCCTGGGGCGGAGCGGCTGAGCGCACTAGCTCTCGGGGTAACCTTCCTGGTATGCCGTACGAGGACCTGCCCTATGACCAGCTCCGCTCATATTCGCCTGAGCTCAGCTGGCCTGCGGACTTGGAGATTTTTTGGAAGACCACCTTGGAGGAGAGCCGTGCGCTTGTTGCGCCGCCGAACTTTACCAAGGTGTCCACGGGGCTTTGCCTCGTGGACACATTTGACGTGACCTTTTCCGGGTTCGGGGGCCACCTTGTCCGGGGGTGGATGCATGTGCCCGCCAATGTGACCGGTCCTCTCCCAACCGTGGTCCGCTACCAAGGTTATGGGGGTGGCCGCGGCCTCGCGATCGACGTGAGCCCATGGGCCCTTGCTGGCTACGCAACGTTTGTGATGGACAACCGCGGCCAGGGCTCCGCCTGGAGCCCGGGCGATACACCGGACCCTGTTGGTGCGGCGCCCTCGCACCCGGGCTTCATGACTCGAGGGATCCTCGACCGCAACGAGTATTTTTACCGGCGGGCATTTACAGATGCAGTCTTGGCCGTAGACGCGGTCCGTGCGCACCCACTCGTGAGGCACGACCGAGTAGCAGTGACGGGGGGGAGCCAGGGCGGCGCGCTGACGATCGCGGTGGCTGCTCTTGAGCCGAGTATTTGGGCCGCCATGCCCGACGTCCCCTTCTTATGCGACTTTCCGAGAGCTACTGAGATCGTTGACACCGACCCCTACTGCGAGATCGTTCGCTACCTGAAGGTCCATCGCGACCAAGTGGACGCCGTTTTCTCAACCCTGGCATACTTCGACGTCGCCGCCCTGGCCAAGCTTGCTCAGGCACCAAGCCTTTTTTCCGTGGCGCTCATGGACACCCTCTGCCCACCCTCGACCGTCTATGCAGCATTTAACCGCTACAGCGGGCAAAAGCAGATCGTGGAGTACCCCTTCAACGATCACGAAGGCGGCGAGCTGTACCACCGGGCCCGGCAGCTCCAGTGGCTCAAGTCGTTGGTGTGATCTCGCTATGCAGGAGGTAGCTCTCGGCTACGAGCAGCGCCGTTCTGAGCCAGCGACGTTCGCAGCGTGCGTGGCGACGGTGCTCGAAGTACCGCTCAGTGCTGTGCCCTTGCCGCGGCCGGGCGAGGGCCCCACCTCCAGCTGGTTGATGTCTCGCTGGCTCGGAGGCATGGGCCTCGGGTTGGTGCCAGTGGCGGCACCCGCGACTTTCGCATGGGCGGGGCCGTGGATCGCTCGGGTCGTGCCTGCCAGCGGTGGTGAGGCCCGTTTCGTGGTGATGTACGGGGTACCTTCGGGAGTCGCCTGGGACCCGTCAGGTGCCACTGAGGAGGATTGGACGATCGTCGATGGTTTCCTCATTGCCCCCGGAGATATTGCGCTGGCCCGGCCACCTCAGGCAGCGCCCGCGGCCACAAGAGGCCGGGTCGAGGAGATCTGGGTTGCCAGTGCCGCCGGCGAAACCGCCGAGCGCCTGGACCGGGCGGTCGCGCTTGCCGGCAAAGGCCTCCAGGGTGACAGGCACGTCCTCGGGACGGGCACTTTCCCCTCCGGGTTGCCGGGGAGCGCTTTGACGCTGATCCAAGCGGAAGTTTGCGAGTCGTTTTCCCCGCCCCTGGTCGCCAACGAGCACCGCCGGAACATCGTCACCCGCGGCATCGAGCTCAATGCTCTCGTTGGTTACGACTTCAGGATCGGCGAGCTGCGCTGCCGTGGTATGCGCCTGTGCGAACCCTGCAAGGTGGTGTCCCGCTATGCGGGCCGACCCGTGCTGCGCCCGCTTGTCCATCGGGGTGGTCTCAGGGCCGACATCCTCGAGGACGGTGTCATCTCGGCAGGAGACGAAATAGCCGCCGCGCCCGGTCAGCCGGCCTGAGGCGCGGGGCGACGAAGGTGCCGGGCGACCCGGCGGCCGCCCGGGAGCGCTACTTGGGCTCGGGGACCAGCCGCAGGTACGGCAACGGGCTCTTCCAACCGTTGGGGAACTTCTTGGCTGCTTCCTCGTCCGAGACGTTGGTCCGGATGACGACCTCATCTCCCTGGCGCCAGTCCACGGGGGTGGACACGGCAAACCTATCTGCCACCTGGCATGCGTCGACGAGGCGAAGGACCTCGTCAAAATTACGGCCAACTTCGTCCGGGTAAGTGAGCGACGCCTTGACCGTCTTGTCCGGGGTGATCAAGAAGACGGAGCGGACGGTGACGCTCGGGGCCGGGTGCCTTGGGTCGCCGGCGCCCTCGGGGAGCATGCCGTAAAGGGTTGCTATCACCAAATCAGGGTCGGCGATGATCGGGTAGGTGATGGCGTGCCCGAAGGCAGTTTCGATCTCCCCTTCCCATTCCTTGTGCCGCGACACCGAGTCCACGCTGAGGCCGATGACCTTTGTCTGTCGCTTTGCGAACTCAGGTTCGAGAGCCGCCAAGCGGGCCAGTTCTGTCGTGCAGACGGGCGTAAAGTCCTTCGGGTGGGAAAATAACATTGCCCACGAACTACCCATCCATTCGTGGAAATTTATCCACCCGTGCGTACTGTCCGCTTCGAAGTTCGGCGCTGGCGAATTGATCCGTAGCGACATGGTCTTGGTCTCCTTCATCTCGCAGGCAAAGCCTTCGGCGGGGCAGGCCGGCCGTACCCGGCTACCCGCGCCAGCATAAGGAGCCTGTCCGGAGCGGGCTAGGGACAAAGGTCCTTTTCAAGCCCTCGGTCAAGTCCTCGACCCTTGTGGTTGCGTGCCAGACGCCCACTTGAGCGGTTGCACGTCCTGCAACGCGCCCTGTGCTCAGTAACCGGGCTTGGCGTAACGTGTCCTTTTAGAGGTCGTTGATGATGGAAACCCCGAGGCCAGCGCCGAACTTGGGCTGTACACGCACGAAGATACCCGCCTTGTGCATGCCAGTCCCTTCTAGGTCCGGGTTCCTCATGGCAGGAACTCGTCCTGTTCTGCCTTGGTCAACGACGTGACTGCCAAGCTCTGGGCGATGGGCAGCAATTGTGCGAACGGGTAGTAGGGAACTGATGGCATCACTTCTATGCCATCGGAAGGATCCGATACACCGAGGACACTGCCAGAACTTCCCCAAGCGACGGAGGGGTAAGCGTTCGTCGTAGAAGTAAAAGCAAGCAGCGGCGCACTGGCCGTGAGGTCCCACACTTCGACTTTCCCGTTTACCCCGCTGAGCGCGGCTAGGTCGTCGGACGGGGACAAGACGTAGCTGAGCTCGTACCCATTGACCTCCGGCCCGAAGCGCCGCGTTTTTAGGTTGAAAAAGGTGACGCCGACTTGATCGGCCAGGAGCACTCGCCCGCCCGGCATGACGGTGGCTTCCGACCAGGAGTCGCGCTGGGGGATGGTCGCGACAAGCTTGGGTGCCTCACCCGTAGTGCCGGCCCAGACGAACAGCTTGCTGGGGCCATTGAGGAGCACCGGCGTGGACAGCAAGCGGGGCTGGTCGCCGGAGAAACCGGCTGGGTAGTCGTCGTAGCCCTGCAAGACGAACTGGGCGGCCGGTATGCGTGAGGCCCAGTGCCAGTCAAGGGCGCCGCCGTGGGCGTCTAGCCCGGTCGCCGCCTCTCCGGTGACCAATAGGGAGCGCCCATCGGGTGAAAACTGAAAGGTTTCGTAATAGCTCCAGCCGCGGGGCAACATAAGGCGCGCAACTGGAGCAACCGGGACCGCCGTGCCGGCGCTGGCGACTTTCCAGACGTCGACCGTTCCCTCGTTGTTGGCGGCGAGGTAATTCCCGTCCGGGCTGAAGCTCAGTGTCGTGTAGGTTGCCGCCGAGGTTGCCGTCGGGGACAGGTGGGCCTTGGGCGGCACGAGCCAGCCGCTGGTCGAGGTTCGCCAGTCCCAAAGCAGGACGCCCCCCGACTGAGTGGCTGCCGCGAGCAAGTTAGTGCGGGGGCTAAAGGAGATTGCCTGGGGTAGGTACTGGCCTTTCAGGAACTGGTCCAGCGTGGCCTGCCAGTCCCAAAGCAAGCTACCGTCCAAGAGGAACTGCCCGTTGGGGCTGAAAGCGACGTTGAAACCTAGGCCCTCGTTGGTGTACTTGAGGTAGACAGGTCCCGTGGCGGGGCCGAGCCAGAGCCACACGACTGGGTCTTCCGTCGCCACTGCGAGCGCACCGCTCGTGCTCCAGGCGAGCCCAGTCGCCTCGTCGACGTCGCCCGAGTGCGTGCCCAGGGAGACGGGCAGGGTGAGGGGCCGGGCTATCGTTGCAGTGGCAGGGGAGTAGGGCTCGACGATGTCGACATGTTGACCAACGCTAGCTATTGCGAGCTGCCCGTCATCGGGCGAAAATGCAGCGGTGCCATTGCCCCCGATGGGGAAAGTCGCTAGGCGGTGCCCGTCCGCTCGCCAGATCTCTGTCTCAGACGGCCCGATCGCCGCAAGCAACTGTCCGTCAGGGCTGAAAACGAGCCCTGATATGTACTTCATGCCGGCGACCGGCTTCAGCGTCGCCACCCTCTGCCCAGTGAGGGGCCGTTGCAGCACTACCTGCCCGCTGGTCTCGGCAACGGCAAGGAGAGACGCCTGGCGGTTGAGCGCTGGTTCTGGCGGAAGTTGCTTGACTGAGTTGTTGTCTGCCACGACGGAAACCGTGGCGAGCGCCTTGAAGCTGGATGTCTTGCCCCATCTCCAAGAAATGAGCTGATGGACTATAGATTGCCCAGCTTTGGCCGGGTAAAAGCGCGAGATGAGGGCCAGCACGTCCTTTCCGTCCGGGCTGAACTGCGTTGAGTTGACAACGGCGTTGTTGATCGTGAGCGTGTAGGGGTTCACTGCCGACCCAGGCCCCGATTGTTGGAAGAGGTCCCAAACCGTGATGAAGGCAACGCCGTTGTAGCCCACTTGGCTTGAGACCGCCCAGTGCCCGCTGGGGTCAAATGGCCATTGACTTTCGTCCCTTTCAGTGCTGCTTGGTGGGATAACGGCTTTTAGCGACGACGCCGCCACTGCAGAGCGCAGGGCGTCTTCAGCCTGGACAGTTGGAGAATAGTCGTAGGCCTTGAGACCGAGCACGAGGGCCAACTGCGGATCTACTGCCAGCTGGACCTGGGATTCCTGGGCAACGTAAAGAGAAGATGCCCGGTCCCTTTGGATCTCGGCCTGCTTGCGCTGGTTAACTGCGGTTCGCCACTCAACCGCCGTGAGAGCGACCAGCAAAGCCATGACGACTGAGATCGCGAGCGCTACTGTTACTGAACCTCGCTGGCGACGGATAGCGGCTTGACGGCTCTCCCGGACCAGGCGCTGTTGCTGAGGGAGGACCGGGAGGTTACCGCTGACCCGCTCGTCCAGCCACCTCTCCGCCTCTGTGAGCTCGCGCCCGCGGAGCAACAAGCTGCGGTCGTTGCCCTTTTGGGACCAGCGTTCCGATTGGGTGAGCAAGCGAGTATGGAAATGGACTGCTTCGATGTCGGTCGAGAGCGCCTCAATGAGCTCAGCGAGCTGCCTTTCGTAACCATCGGCGCCGGCGGTCGCGCTTTCAGTGAAGGAGATGAACTGCAATGCAGCCAATGCAGGAGGGATCTGGTCATCGGGGACATCCCGGGCTAGGACCGGTATGAGCCTTTTCCCGAGCCCTAGCGCCCGGTCGAGCTCCTGGCGGCAATATGTTGACTCGACTGACTCGGGCGAGATGACGAAGACCAACGCGTCTGCCTCGAGTATCGCTTGCTCGATCTCTGCCCGCCAGGGCGATGAGGGGAAGATCCCCTCGCGGTCGACCCAGCAAGTGAAGTGCTTCGCCGAAAGGGCGTCCTGAAGACGGTCGACGAACGCCGTCTCGGTTTTCCGGGCGTAAGAAATAAAGACGTCGGCCAACGTCCCGAATTGTAGTGCGTGAGCTGGGGCCGCTCGGCACTTTGCGTGCCTGGGCCCTCGAACCTTCTGGGGCTACAACTCAGGTGCTCAGCGCGTCACCGCTCCGGACCGGCGCTAGGGTACCCGACATGACTGCCCATCTCGAGCTCAACATCGACTGGCACCGCTCCTTTGGTGAAAGAAACCCTTTGTTATTTGGCTATTTCCTGGAGCACTTCCATCGCCAGATCTACGGTGGCATCTTCCAGCCCACTTCTTCCGCCGGCTCGTCTGGTTTACGCTTGGACGTCATCGAGGCGATCCGACGGTTGCAGCCGGCGGTTGTGCGCTGGCCGGGAGGGTGCTTCGCGTCGAGCTACCACTGGCGCGACGGCATTGGGCCGCAACGCTTGCCTTCCTTCGATAAAGCCTGGCGGGCAGAAGAGCCGAACACCTTCGGGACCGATGAGTTCGTAGCTTTTTGCCGCGCCGTTGGCGCGGAGCCGTACATCTGCACAAATGGCGGTACTGGGACGCCCGAGGAAATGAGCGACTGGGTTGAGTACTGCAACCTGAGCGGCAAGAGCCGCAACGCGCGGTTGCGTGTTGACAACGGCAACGCGCAACCCTTTGGCGTCCGCCTATGGAGCATCGGTAACGAAAACTACGGAGATTGGGAAATTGGCGCCCGGGACGCTGCCGAGTGGGCGCGCTACGTACGCGAATCAGCCAAAATGATGCGCCGCGTCGACGACCGGGTCGTCCTGTCGGCCCCCGCCTGCGGTGACATCGACTGGGACGTCGGGTTGCTCCGGTGCGCAGGCGAACAGTTGGACTTGTTGGCGGTACATGGCTACGCCGCCCACGGTGGCGCTTCCTACGAACAGATGGTCGCTCGTGCTGGTTACCCCGAGCAGAAGATCGCACGAGCGGAGCAAATGCTCGAACTGGTGGGCCTGACTGGGCGGGTGCGTATCGCCTTCGACGAGTGGAACCCGAGGCATTGGCACCATCCCGGCCACGCGGGCAGGGGACGCCCAAACTTGGACGAATGGGCGCGCAATGACGATAACTCCACTTACACAATGGCTGACGCTGTGCTTCATGCATGTTTCCTCAACTCAGCCCTCAGGCATTGCCAAAGCGTCGCCATCACGAACTTCTCGCCTCTTGTGAACACGCGGGGCCCGATCTATGCCTACGACGGTGGAGTCGTGCTGAGGCCGACGTACCACGTGTGCGAGCTTTACGCGTCGAGGACGTTGCCAGAAGTCCTCGACGCAAACGTCATCGTCGAGCATTTCAAGGCCGGTACTGAGCAGGGCGGCGTGGCGGAGGTCCCGCGTGGTGATGCGGCCGTGACTATCGACCGTGCAGCCGGCCGGCTCGCGATCGCCCTCACCAACCTCCACCCAGACGGCCCGCTCGAGTGCGAGGTCTGGGCTCCGGGCCGGCGCTTTGCAGCTACGGGAGGAGTCGTCACGCTTACGGCACCCGAGGTCGACGACTTCAACGACGTCGACCACCCCACCTCTGTCTCTCCCATTCGCGCGGAACTGGCCTCGACCGGGGAACGCTTCACCGTCACGTTGCCGCCACGTTCGGTAAGTGTCGTCGAAATTGGCGCTGAGCCCTGGTAGAGAAGCTCCGGGGGGGAGGGCTCGAACCTCCAAGCACTCGGGCCCAAAGTCAGCTGCCGTACGTCTGTTCCCCACGGCTACATATGGGCCCAAGTGTCCAACACGGCGAGCACCCGCCCCTGTGCCGCGGGGCGGGTGCCTCGATGGGGCGTAATTTAGTCCACGAGGGACCTTGTGGGGCTGGCCCGGGCTCTGCAGCCCCGCAACGATGCCCTGTTCAGAGGCCGACGGCGTCGACTGCTAGCTTCGCCACCGCGTTGGCTTTCGCGACGCTGCCGCCGACCACTTCACCACCTGCGATCTTCTTGCCCTGGTAACTGATGGCGGCGTAGAAATTGAAGTTCAGGCCGGTGGCGGCGATCTTCCCGGACAACCACACAGTCGGCAGCCCGAACTGACTGCCGTACTTAGCGGTGAAGGTCGACCCGGCGGGCATCTTGCTATTCAGGTTGGCAAACTCCGATTTCATGTACGACGACACAGAGCCGGGCGGCAGCGTCTTCGAAACGCGGCCCATGATCACGATCGCGTACTTCAAGTTCGCCATCGAGGCCGCAGTGGAGAACGACGAATAGGAAACGTAGGTGCAGACCGTTACCGTAGACTTCACGCCCTTTAGTGGGCCGCTCGCCTCCGTGCTAGCGCGAGTGAAGCTCGTGGGGGTTGGCAAGCTGGAACCGTAGGCAGCTGACACCGCTCCAGCGCTCGGGCAGGGAGCCACGGGCGGGGCGTTGTTCAACGTCGGGTTGGGCACGCTTGCTGCTTGCGCAGCGCTTGGCGCGGCCAGCAGGCAGACGCCGGCGGCAAGCGCGGCACTTGCCAAACGGGTAAAACCAATCTTGTTGTTGAGGAGCCGGGAAGGTGTCCGCTCCATAAGGTGCTCTCCTTTTTGCTTTTTGGCGCACCGGTCCGTGCCGTGCAGGTTCACCTGCAGACGATAGCTCGGGAGGAGGCTGGTTGCGTACGATCCCCGAAGAGTACGCAACCGGTTTTTCATGTCGAACTCCGAGAAACCGCTGCTAGAAGTGCTCCGGGGGGAGGGCTCGAACCTCCAAGCATTCGGATCCAAAGTCCGACGTTCTTCCATTTGAACTACCCCGGAACGGCGAGCGACCGCCAGCGATGGCCGGGCAGGCCGGACGCACCAACCCTACAGGAAGCCTGTCAGGCAGCTGCTGCGGCTCGCCGGCGGGCCTGGGGAGGGCCGGGCCAGGGCCACGAACGGGAACAAAACCCGCGCCACGAGAAGCAAAGCAACGCACGCGACTAGAAAGAAGATCGTGACCTTCTACAGCCGAGACGCCCTCCGCCGAGGCCGCAGCCGAGCGGCTGATCAGCCAAAGTTGGCGGCGGTAGTGCTCGCCGCAGGTGAGGGCACGCGCATGCACAGCTCCCGCCCCAAGCCTCTCCACAGGCTCTGCGGGCGCCCGATGGTCATGTGGGTGCTAGACGCGCTCGTCGGGCTCGGCGTTTCCCGCGTAGTGGTGGTCGTAGGCCACGGGTCGACGAGAGTGACCAAGGCCCTGGCGGAAGCCAGCTCACGCCTAGTGCCCCTGGAAGTGGTGGAGCAGCCAGTCCAGCGGGGGACCGGCGACGCGCTGTCAGTAGCGCTTACGGCTTTCAACGACGACGACGGCGAGCTCGACGACCTCCTCGTACTGCCAGGGGATACCCCCCTCCTGCGCTCCGGCACCCTCGGCGACCTGGTGGCAGCCCACCGGGAGTCGGCGGCAGCGGGCACCCTGCTTACTGCTCGATTAGCCGAGCCCCATGGATATGGGAGGGTGCTGCGCTCGCGGGATGGCAGGGTCGCCAGCATCGTCGAGGAGGCGGACGCAACTGATGAAGAACGAGCGATCGACGAGGTCGGGACTTCGATATACGTGTTCCGGCGGTCGGTCCTCGCACCCGCGTTGCGCCGTCTCAGCCCTGACAATGCCCAGGGCGAGTACTATCTCACGGACGTGGTCGCGGTCCTGCATGACGCCGGTTACCCAGTGATCTCTCTTGTCGTACCGGACGCCACCGAGGTCAGCGGCGTGAATGACCGCTCCCAGCTCGCGAGCGCGGAAGCCGTCCTGCGGGCGCGTACCAACGACAGGTGGATGCGCAGGGGTGTGACGATGCTCGACCCGCAGCACACATACCTCGACTCCACAGTTGAGCTCGCCGAGGATGTGACGCTCTACCCGGGGACGATCCTCCAAGGGACGACCCGCGTCGCAAGGGGCGCCGAGATCGGGCCGGCAACGCACCTTGTGGACTGCGTCGTAGAGGCGAGGGCGCAGGTGCGTTCTACGTCTGCGGAGCAGGTGAGGATAGGTGAGGACGCACGAGTGGGACCTTGGGCGTGGCTTGCCCCCGGCACGGTCGTCGCGCCCGGCGCCGTCATCCGACCTGGTCTAGCCACTTACAGCACGGACGGGACGGAGGGAGAGGTGCCTGGTGGAACTGCTCTCGAGGCATAGGCTCCAGCTTTACGCTGGTAGGTCCCACCCGAAGCTGGGAGAGGCAATTGCCGAGCACCTCGGCGTAAAGGTCGGCCCGTGCGAGATCGTGGACTTCCCAAATGGGGAGATCCGGGCGCGATATGCCGAGTCCGTGAGAGGCGCGGACGTTTTTATCCTCCAGACGCACTCGCCATGCGAAGGGCGGTCCGTGAACGACCTGCTGATGGAGCAATGGGTCATGATCGACGCAGCAAAACGAGGCTCGGCGAAGCGGATCACTGCCGTGTGCCCGCGGTACGGCTACGGGCGCCAAGACCGTAAGTCGAGGTCCCGGGAACCGATAACAGCGCGGATGGTAGCTGACTTCTTCCATGCCGCGGGTGCCGAGCGGATCATGTCCGTTGACTTGCATTCCGGCCAGGTGCAGGGCTTCTTCGATGGCCCGGTGGACCACCTGACGGCCGTCAACCTCCTCGTAGACCATCTGCGGAACAACCTGACTGGGGACTTCGTAATGGTTTCGCCAGACACAGGCCGCACCAAGGTGGCCGAAAAGGCCGCGCGGGCGGCGGGGGACGTCGACATGGCTGCCGTTTACAAGCGTCGCAGCCTCGACAAGGTCGGGCATGTCGAGGCCCTTGACGTCATGGGCGACGTCAAGGGCCGGCACTGCATCCTCATCGACGACGAGATCGATACGGCGGGCACGTTGTGCGAGGCGGCGAACATCCTCTATCACAAGGGTGCGACCGGCGTTTGGGCTACTGCCACGCACGGCGTGTTCTCTGAGCCGGCGATAGACCGGTTGAAAAACTCGAAGATTTCGCGCGTGATCGTGACCGACACGGTGCCACTGCCTGCGGACAAGCAAATCCCCAAGATCGAAAGCGTCTCGGTTGCTAGAACGTTCGCAGATGCGATCAGGGCAGTGTTCGAAGAAGGCTCGGTGTCGGAGATCTTCGGGGGCGAAAACCAGAACTGACCGGGTTGGGTTGAGGGCGCAGCGCCGGCACCCGGCCTCCGTGGCCAGCGACTATTATTAGGGCCTCTTCCTTTTTCGTCCGACGAGTGGAGCGCGAGCGAGCATGCCTGAGATCACCCTGTTAGCCGAGGTCGGCCGCACCACCGGGTCGGCCGAGTCGAGGCGCCTGCGCCATGGGGGCCGGATCCCCGCCATCGTCTACGGCCACGGCATGGAGCCCCTGTCGATATCGATAGGCGCCCGAGACTTGCGAACTGCTCTTAGTGCCCATGGCGTCAACCAAGTCCTCTCGCTCCAGGTCGATGGTGCCACCCATCTCGTCCTCGCCCGCCAGCTCCAGCGCCACCCTGTACGGCGCACGGTTTCCCACGTCGACTTCCAGGTCGTCCGCACAGATGAGGTCGTGACGGCCGAAGTCCCGCTCGTGATCGTGGGGACGGCTGCGCTAGTGGAGCAGGAGCGGGGGGTCCTCGAGCACACATTGACGTCACTCACCATCCGCACGACGCCTACCCAGATACCCGAGGAGATCACCGTCGACGTGACGGACCTCGAGGTCGGTGGAGCTATACGAGTTGGGGACCTCAAGCTCCCGGCCGGGATCCGCACCGAGGTCGACCCCGAAGAGGTCGTGGTCGTGGCGACTGCCGCCAGGGCAGAGGTGGCGGCTGAGGAGGCACCCGCTGAGGCTGAGGCAGCGGAGCCCGGGGAGGCCGAAGCTTCCGGCGGTAGGGCCGCAGAGGAGAGCTGAGCCCGCCTGTTCGGGGCACGCAAACGCGAGGGCACCACTGGCGCCGACCTTGTCGCCGTTGGCCTCGGCAACCCCGGGCCGCGGTATGCCAGGACCCGTCACAACGTAGGTGCTGAGGCCGTAGAGCTCCTTGCCAGCCGGCACGGTCAGGTGCTGCGCCAAAGCAAAGAGCTCGCCCTCTCCACAGAGGTCCGGGTCGACGGGAAGCGCTTGGTGCTCGCGTTCCCGCAGACGTTCATGAACGATTCGGGCCGTTCAGTCGTCCGGCTCGTCCGCCGGTACGGAGTCGATGACATGGCAAAGCTCGTGATCGTTCATGACGAGCTCGACCTGCCCCTTGGCACGGTACGTGTCAAAGCCGGAGGAGGCTTGGCGGGGCACAATGGGCTCCGTTCGATCAGGGACTGGCTGCGCACAGACGAGTTCCTGCGGGTCCGCATAGGGATCGGGAAGCCCCCCGGGGGCAGGGAGGGCGGCGTCGACCACGTTCTCTCCGTGCCGAGCCGGCTCGAGCGCCGGCGGCTCGCAAAAGCTGCCGAGATGGCTGCCGATGCGCTAGCAATGCTGCTCAACGACGGCCTGGGGGCAGCTCAAAACGAGTTCAACTCGCGCCAGCCGGACGATGGCTGATTAAGCCGTTAAATGGAGCACGGGTACCCAATGACCTCTGTCGTACAGGACCTCCCCTTGCGTGGCCCCGCCGCCTTGCCTGGTCCCCTGGCCGGGCTGCTCGCACGCGCCGAGCGGGACCCCAACCTCGCTGCTCTTGCAGCGGGGGCCGACAGGTCGCTCGCTGTCCCCGAGGCGGCTCAGCCATTTGTCATCGCTGCTCTCGCGACCTCTTCGCACCCACTGGTGGTGGCAGTCCCCAATGCCTCAAGCGCCGAACGTCTCGCGCACGAAGTCGGCACCTGGCTCGGGCCCGGGCAGGTAGCTGTTTTTCCTGCTTGGGAAACCCTGCCTTTTGAGCGAGTGAGCCCAGCACCCGAGACCATGGGGCGCCGGCTCGAGCTGATGTGGCGCCTGCGCCGCCTGCGTGACGGGGCGAGCGATGGCGCTGCGCCGGCGGTGATCGTTTCGCCGATCAGGGCCCTTTTGCAGCGTCTCGGGCCACACGTGGAAGACACCGAGCCCATTGTGGTCAGCCGCGGTGCACAGGTGGACCTAGACGCCCTCGTCGAAGACCTTGTGAGGCTCGGTTACAGGCGGGAGTACCAGGTCGAGCACCGCGGTGAGATCGCTGTGCGGGGGTCCATCGTCGACGTCTTCCCTTCGACCAGCCACGCACCGGTGCGCATCGACCTCTGGGGGGACGAGGTTGACAGGCTTACGCAATTTTCTATTGCGGACCAGCGCTCTACGACGGACCTCTCAGATGCCCTCATCTTCGGGTGCCGGGAGCTCTTGCCGACCGAGGAAGTGCGCGAGCGGGCCAGGGAGCTCAACTCGAGCCAGCCGTGGGGCGCCGAGACCTGGGACCGCTTTGCCGACGGGCTGACTTTCGACGGCATGGAATCCTGGCTCCCATGGCTGACCGCCGACGAGCACCTCCTCGTCGACCTGCTCCCCGAGGAAGCGAGGGCGGTGTTGGTGGAGCCACGCCGCATGCGCGAACGAGGGCTCGAGATCGCCGACGAGGAGGCGGACCTCGCGAGCACGCTGGCAACGACGTGGGGTGCACAAGGCAATGAGTTCCCTCGCCTGCACTTGCCTTTCGAGCGCCTTCTCGCGGCGACGAAAGCCTCGGTAGCAAGCCTCACGGCAGCACCGGAAGGCCCCGGCAGCTCTTCCCTCGCAGTTAACGGCTGGCAAGCCGTCGCCGGAGGCAACGAACGGCTGCTCGAGCAGCTTCGCGAGGTCGCAGGCAAGCGGTGGACGGTTGCCGTTTGCGCAGAAAGCGCGAACAGTGCCGGCCACCTGTCAAAAGCACTGCGCGAAGAGGGCTTTATTGCGCCGGTAACGGATCAGGCTGCCCAAAAGACAATGTCGGTTGTGGTGGCGCCGCTCGACCGCGGTTTCATCTACCCCGCGCTCGACCTTGCGGTCCTTGCCGAAGGCGACCTGACGGGGCGGCGTCGCCCGCACCGGGTCGCACGCCCGCGCGCGGCAGCGGTCACGACGTTTTTCGACGACATGAAAACGGGCGACTACGTAGTCCATTTTCAGCACGGCGTCGGGCGTTTTGGAGGGATGGTCAAGCGGTCCATCGGCGAGGTCGAGAGGGACTACTTGTTGCTCGAGTACCGCGAGGGTGACAAGCTCTATGTACCCTCCGATCAAGTCGATGCGCTCAGGCCTTACACGGGCGGTGAAACGCCGTCCCTATCGCGCCTCAACGGGAGCGAATGGACCAAGACTAAGGCGCGTGTGCGCCACGCTGTCCGCGAGATAGCCCAAGAACTCGTCGTCCTCTATCAAAAACGCGCCACTACACCCGGGTATGCCTTCTCGCCTGACACACCCTGGCAGGCCGAAATGGAGGAGGCTTTCCCGTACACCGAAACACCTGACCAACTGAAGGCGATCTTGGACGTGAAGGCGGACATGGAGGTCCCTACGCCAATGGACCGCCTCGTATGTGGCGATGTCGGCTTCGGCAAGACCGAAGTCGCCGTGCGAGCGGCGTTCAAGGCTGTACAGGACGGCAAGCAAGTGGCTGTGCTCGTGCCGACGACCCTGCTCGCTTCTCAGCACTTGCAGACTTTTTCGGACCGCTTCGCCAACTACCCGGTCCGGGTCGAGATGCTCTCGCGCTTCCTCACGCCCGCTGAAGCCCGAGCAGTTACGGAGGGCTTGGCCGATGGCTCGGTGGACGTCGTGATCGGCACTCACAAATTGCTGGGGGCGGAGGTCAAGTTCAAAGCCCTCGGCCTCCTTGTCGTAGACGAGGAGCAGCGCTTCGGCGTCACCCACAAGGAGACCATCAAGAAGCTCAGTACCAACGTAGACGTCGTCACGATGACCGCCTCCCCGATACCAAGGACTCTTGAGATGTCCCTCACAGGCCTGCGCGACCTCTCGCTCATCACGACCCCTCCCGCCGAGCGGCGCCCGATCCTCACCTATGTCGGCGACTATGACGAAAGAGCCGTCGCCGAGGCGATCAGGCGCGAGCTACTGCGTGAGGGGCAGGTTTTTTTCGTACATGACCGGGTCCATGACATCGACAAGGTGGCGACGCGCCTTCGTGAGCTCGTGCCCGAGGCAAGGGTCGCGATCGCCAACGGCCAAATGGACGAGGGCAGTTTGGAACGCGTCGTGCTCGACTTTTGGGAGGGGCGCTACGACGTCCTCGTCTGCACCACCATCATCGAGTCAGGCATCGACATGCCCACCGTCAACACTTTGGTGATCGACCGGGCCGACCTTTTGGGCCTTGGACAGCTCCATCAGCTCCGCGGGCGTGTCGGGCGCGCCAACCAGCGGGCATACGCCTACCTTTTTTACCCGCCAGATCGCAAGCTGACCGAAGAGGCCTACGAACGGCTCCGCACGATCGGCGAGCATACCGAGCTCGGCTCTGGGTTCAAGATCGCAATGCGCGACCTCGAGATCCGTGGCGCGGGCAACCTGCTCGGTGCCGATCAGTCGGGCCATATAGCTGCCGTGGGCTATGACTTGTACGTGCAGATGGTGAGCGAGGCCGTTGCCGAGCTCAAGGGCGAGGCCCTGAAACCGCCTGCCGAGATCCGCCTCGACCTACCCATGACGGCGAACCTCCCAGCGACTTATGTCTCGCGAGAAGACCTCCGCCTCGAGGCGTACCGCCGGCTCGCAACCGTTACCACTCAAGAAGAAGTCGACGACATCTCTTCGGAGTGGGCCGACCGCTACGGCCTGCTGCCCGAGGCCGCCAAGGCGCTCCTATCGATCGCGCGCCTGCGGGCCGAATGCGCTCGGCTTGGTGTGCACGAAGTGGCCGTCGTGAGCGGTGGCCTCGGCACCCCCTTGGGCGGCTATACGGCACGGGTTTCGCCGATAACACTTCGGGCGAGCGAACAGGTGCGCCTTTCGCGCCTTTGGCCTCGTGCGGTTTACAAAGAAGACCAAAGCCAGTTAGTAGGCCCATTGCGGAAGGGAGCCGACCCGGCTGAGGCTCTCGTGCAGATGCTCCGCGCTCTCGTACCGCCCCCGCCTGGCGAAGCGCCCGGTGAAACGGCAGCGGCTACCTCTTCAGCAGCCGGCCGATAATGATCGATATCTCATAAAACAACAACATCGGTACGGCCATGCCGAGGAACGTGAACGGGTCGTTCGAAGGTGTCACGATCGCCGCCACCGCACAGAGGACCACAATCGCCGGCCGGCGCCATTTTCTCCATTTGGCCGAGGGCACAATTCGGGCGAGCATCAAGAACATGACAACGATCGGGTAAAGGAACACGGCGCCGAAAACCAGGCAGACCAGCAGGTAAAGGCTGACGTAGCCCGACGGGCTGAAGAGAGGGGCGACCCCCGAGCCGCTCGCGCTGATCAACCAGTTGAGGGCCTTAGGCCACACGAGCACGGCAGTGAGGACCCCGAGGCTGAACAGAAAGAGCGCGCTGAGCACAAAGGGCACCGCGTAGCGCTTTTCGTTGCGCTTCAACCCTGGCGTGATGAAGCGCCACATTTCCCAAAGCCATACGGGCGCCGCGAGCGCAAGGCCAATATAAAGCGAAACCTTTATACGCGTTGTGAAACCTTCCACGGGGCTCGAGATGACGAGGTCTCCAGTCACCATGTTCTTGTGGTGGTGCACGAAAGCGCGGTAAGGCTCGGTCATGAACCGGAGGACTGGGTTGTACAGGAAGTAGCCGGCGATGGAGGTGAGGACGATCGCGCCCGCGCAGATGAGCACTCGCTTGCGGAGCTCGGCGAGGTGCTCGAAGAGCGTCATGCGCCCTCCTTCGCCGTCGTGCTCTCCCTCGTGCGAGCTGCCGTTGGAGCTCGAGACGGCTGTCTCGCCTATGTTGCCGTCCAAGCCCGGCATCCCCGTCACGCCCTCAGCTGTGCCGACACCGAGGCCGTCGAGCGGGCTCTCGTCGGAACCGACCGACTGGTTACCCGGCGCCTGGTCTCCAGGGCCCATGATCAGTTGAGGCTTGGGTCGTCGGGGACCGAGACGGCCGAGGCCGGCCCGGTTTCGGGCAGGCTCGGAGACGCCGAGCCGGATGACCACGTGCGCACCTCACGAGCGCCCGCCTCAATGGCCTCGCGCGGTTCCGCGAAGACCTTCCGGAGCTCGTTGCGAACAGCGACGCCTTCATCAGCGGTCTCACCGAGCAGGTCGCGCATTTCACGCCGCACGCTCGAGGTGTACTTACGGACCTCAGCGAGCCAACGGGCAAGAGTGCGCGCCGCTTCGGGCAGCCGTTTGGGGCCTAACACCATCATGGCTATGACGAAAAGAACGATTAGCTTGTCTGGGTCTAGGTTCAACGGCCTGCTCCAATGCTTGTCCCCAATCTAGACCCCGGTCCCCGCGGCAGCCCAGCGGGCTCGGCCCTCGTTAGCTCGTCCCATCACGAGTAGCTACTATGGCCCTCGGCCGTGAGACACCTGCCCATCTCCCCCCGACTGCGCGTCCCAGCCATTCGCGCGGGCGCGGCGGCCAAGGTGGCGATGGCGATGGGCCTGCTGGCCCTTGTCGCGGGCGCCTTGGCCGGTTGCAGTACGGCACCCGCCGCAGCCACCGTCAATGGCCAGCCGATTTCTGAACAGCAGTTGGCGGAGCAGCTCCAGAGCCTGTCCTCCGACAGCGCCTACACCTCGGCCCAGGATGGCATCTTCCTGGAGGCATTTGAGGAAAGCGAGGGCCAGGGAAGCCCACCCACGGTCGCCCCGCCTCCTGGTCAGGGGAGCGGGAGCGGTAGCTACTCGATGCTTTGGACTGACCTTGTCCTTTCCAACATGATCTCTGAGGTCGCCCTCACCACCAATCTCGAGCGCGCCCACATGGCCCCAGACAGCGTGCAGCTCGCCGCTGCTTGGGCGAGCGAGTACGCCAACGACCCCGCTGAGTGGGAACAGCTGACGCCTTCGCTGCGCTCGAGCGAGGCTCTCTACGACGCCGACAGGGCCTTGGTCGACGGGCCTGTCCCGGCGGCGTCGTCGAAGAGCGTAGCGAGCTTCTATACCCAGCACGCGAGCTACTTCTGGTCACAGGTATGCCTGACAGCCGTCGACGTACCAGCGGCGAGGTCGGCCATGGCTTCCGCCAAGAAGCAGGCCGAGTCGGTCGCCCGCGAGCTGAGCGGTCACACAGGCCCCGGGGAACAGCCCGTGCTGGGGGCAAGCCTGTACTGCGACTCTCCGGAACAGTTTGTAGAGCAGCCGTCCAGCTTCCAGGCCGCCGTCGCCGGGCTCGCTCCCGGTAATGCGCAGGTCCTGGCTGAGAGCTATGGGTACCAGGTTGTCGCAGTCCGTTCCAGGACGGTTCTCCGCCTCAGCGCGGCGAGCGAGCCTGGCATCGATGTCGTTGTCAGCTACGGCGGCGTGGAGTCTCCGCCGCAAGGTGAGCAAAAAGTCATCGACGTCCTGAACCGGGCCCGTGTGCAGGTGAACCCGCGCTTTGGCAGCTGGTCGAAAGCCCCTCCCGCTACTTGCCCGCAGGTCTTGCCGGCAGGTTCACAGGCTGGGGGTTGCATCCCCTAGGTGCGGGACGCCGAAAACGCCAAGTACCTGAAGTGACTGAACAGATCCCGAGCTCAGCGCGGCGCCCCCGCATCACGGTCGTCGGCTTGGGGCCGGGCAGGCCGGGGCTCATCACCGCCGAGACTATGGCAGCGATCGCGGCGGTACCGGAGCGTTGGCTGCGCACCTCTAGGCACCCCTCGTCCTCGTTGGTGAGCGGGGCCAGGAGCTTCGACTACCTCTACGAGGGGGCGCGCGACTTGGAAGAGGTCTACAGCGGGATCGTCGAGGCGCTCGTCGAGGCAGCGGCGGCTGAGGGACATGTCCTTTACGCAGTGCCGGGCTCGCCTCTCGTGGCGGAGCGCAGCGTCGAGCTCCTGCGTGACGACGAGCGGGTCGAGGTCGCCGTCCTGCCAGCCGTTTCGTTCATCGACCTCGCTTTCGCCCGCCTCGGCACCGACCCGCTCGCCGTCGGCGCGCGCACTGTCGATGGCCAGCGCTTCGCGGTCGAGGCTGCCGGCGGCGTCGGGCCCTTCCTGGTCGCGCAATGCGACTCGCAGTCAGTGCTTTCGGGCGTCAAATTGGCGATCGGGGCTTCCTTGGACCTCCTCCCGGGCGACCAGCGAACATTCGCCGTGACGGTGCTCCAGCGACTTGGGTTGGAGGACGAGCGCGTGAGCTCTGTCAGCTGGGAGGACCTCGACCGGGCGGTCACAGCCGACCACTTGACGAGCCTGTGGGTCCCGGCTCTTGGCGCTGCGGTTGCCGCTGAAATCGTGCGCCTCGAGGAGCTCGGCCGTGCTCTGCGGGCCCGCTGCCCCTGGGACCGCCAGCAGACCCACCAGAGCCTCACCCGCTACCTGCTCGAGGAGTCCTACGAAGTTCTTGAAGCGATCGAAGAGCTTGACCCGGACGGGGCGGGTTATGAACACCTGGAAGAGGAGCTCGGGGACGTCCTCTTCCAGGTGGTGTTCCATGCCACGCTCGCCGCCGAGGAGGGTGAGTTCTCCTTGGCGGACGTGGCCCGGACGGTTCACGACAAGCTCGTAGCGCGGCACCCCCACGTCTTTGGCGACGTCGAAGCGTCAACCGCCGAGGAGGTGGCCAGGAACTGGGAACAGATAAAGAAAAGCGAGAAGGGTGAGCCCCGGGTAATGGACCGCGTACCGGCAAACCTGCCGGCTCTCCTGTACGCCGACAAGGTACAGGGCAAAGCCGCCTCGGTCGGCTTCGACTGGGAGGGGGCCGAAGGCCCGTTTGCCAAGGTGGCCGAAGAGCTCGGCGAGCTCGGCGAAGTCCTCGCCTCCTCGCCGTCATCTCCGTTCGCGGCTGGGACACGTGCTCGTGATGAACTTGGCGACCTCCTCTTCTCGGTCGTCAACGTCGCCCGGCACTTGAAGGTTGACCCTGAAGCAGCGCTGCGGGAGGCGACCGCGAAGTTCCGGCGGCGCTTCCAAGCGGTCGAGTCACTGGCTCAAAGCCGCTCTCTCGAGCTCACCAACTTGGGCGCCGAAGAGCTCGATCGCTTGTGGGAGGAAGTGAAGGCGGGGGAAGCGCAGTAGTGGCGCCTCCAGGGTTGCCTGTCGTGGCACGAGACGTTGTCCCAAGGCGGCCACTGGGCTAAGCTCTCGGTTCACTCTAACAACAGCTGTCACATCAACCACAAGGGTCACGAGGGCGGCATGCGTCTCACTGTGAAGGTTGGACTGGGCTTGGCGGCCCTTGTCGGGGTCATGTACCTCTTCGCCTTCCCCACGCGCACCTACCTGGAGCAGCGCCGTGACATCGTGGGGGTGGAGCAAACGATCTCGGTCCTGAAGGCCGAAAATGCCAAGTTGGCTGCCGAGGGCTGGGCACTTCAGGACAACTCGACGATCGAGCAGATCGCGCGCCAGGAATATGGCCTCGTAATGCCTGGCCAGCAAGCTTTTATGGTCCTGCCTTCGCCTGCTGCTGCACCCGCGCAGGTGCAAAAAACCGCCGAGCACCGTCCGTGGTACGCCCCCTTAGAATTTTGGGATCGGCTCTAACCATCGCCCACCGGTAACCTCCGCACCCCTCCGGACGCGCACAGGGACATCCCCCCGAGAGCGCTTGGCTTTGCTTTTAGGGCGCGAACCTCGACCGCCATACGAGGTCGTCCTCTCTGACGACGAAGGATGGCCAGTCGTCTTGCGCAATGGGCCCTTGTTGGAAGATGGCGAGCCGATGCCGACGCGTTACTGGCTAGTCGGCAAAAAGGAACGCCTCGCCGTTGACCGCCTCGAGTCTGAAGGTGGCGTCGCTGGGGCGGAGGCCGCGGTGAGCAGCGAAGAGCTTGAAGGCGCCCACAGGCGTTATGCGGCAGGGCGCGACGCAGAGATCCCCGAAAGCTGGTCCGGGCCGCGCCCGAGCGGCGGCGTTGGAGGCACGAGGCGGGGCGTCAAGTGCCTTCACGCCCATTACGCATGGTTCCTCGCCGGAGGCGACGACCCTGTCGGGCGTTGGGTCGCCGAGCAGCTGGCGCAGCCAAGCGCCTCCTTTTCTTCAAGCAAGTGACCGCGGGCAACCTCGCTGCCGTTGATTGCGGCACACTTTCCACGCGTCTGCTCGTAAGCGCGGCCAGCTCCGTGCCCATCGTCCGGCTGACCAAGATCACCGCTTTGGGCGAGGGCGTGGGAGGTTCGGGTGCCCTGCGCGCTGATGCCGTAGAACGCGCCCTCGGCGTCCTGCGGGTGTACAAGGAAATAATGGGCCAATATGACGTCCAAACGGCGGCGATGGTGGGGACCTCCGCGTTGAGGGACGCGAGCAACCGGGAAATGTTTTGCCGGCCAGCATCAGAGATCATTGGCGTGCCGTTGCAGTTGCTGCAGGGTACTGAAGAGGCAGCCATCTCATTTGAGGGCGCCACTGCTGAGCTTCCTGAAGCAGGAGGGCCCTGGTTGGTAGTTGACATCGGTGGAGGTTCCACTGAGCTGGTTTGCGGTCCCCGGCCGCTAGCGGCTCTCTCGCTCGACCTCGGCTGCGTGCGGGTGACGGAGCGGTTTTTCGCCAGCGACCCGCCGTCCGCCGCAGAGCTGGCGGCCGCGCGTGCCTGGCTCGGCGATGAGCTCAGACGCGCGGGCAAGCAATTGCCCCTCCCCCTCGGGGCGCTCATCGGCCTCGCCGGCACTGTTTCTGCGCTCGCTTGTCTGGCACAAGGCGTGGCGACTTACCGCCGCGATGCAGTACACCACTACCGGCTCAGCCGCGAGGTGGTGGAGCGATCGCTTCTCCAGCTGGGGGAGCTGCCCGTGCCTGAACGGGGGCGCCTCCCGGGAATAGAGCCCGCGCGAGCACCCTTTGTCATCGGGGGGACGCTCGTCCTGGCGACCCTGATGGCGGAGTTCGGCTTCGAGGAGTGCCTGGTATCGGAGGCCGATATCCTCGATGGCTTGGTGCGCCGGCTTGCTCGGTCTCTCAATAGTCAGGCCGCTGAGAAGCTATCGCCGCCGGCCGAAGTCCCCGGCGCTCGCCCCCCTCCCATGGCTCGAGGTGAGTACGGATAGCATTCCGGACCATGACCTGGGGGCACCCCAACTTGCAGCCTGAGCTCCGGGGCCGGCGCGTCGTGCTGCGCCCTCTGGCAGCCCAGGATTTTGAGGCTTGGCGCGAGGTACGCCACCGTTCTCGCGAATGGCTTGTCAAGTGGGAGCCCCGGCCTGTGCCCGGCCAAGCAGACCCGACCGTCGACAAGCGAGCCTTTTTTGCCCGTTGCAACGCCCGCATCCGTGAGCGTGAGCTCGGCACCGGCTACGGCTTCGGCGTCTTTGTAGGGCGCACCTTCGCCGGAGAGATAAACATTTCCTCGGTGCAGCGGGGGCCGTTCCAAAACGCCTACGTCGGTTATTGGGTGGACGAGGCGATGGCCGGGCACGGGTACATCCCGGAATCCTTTGTTGTCATAGCGCGCTTCGCTTTCGAAGACTTGATGCTGCACCGCCTCCAAGTGTCGATCATCCCGCGCAATCACCCGAGCCTTCGCGTTGCAGAAAAGCTCCAGCTGCGCAATGAAGGCACTGCTTTGCGGTACCTGGAGATAAACGGCGTTTGGGAAGACCACGTCCGCTTTGCGATCACGACTGAGGACTGGCTGGAAAAACGGGAGCAGTACACACGTGATTGGCTCCTGCCAGCCGTTTCGCCCTGATCAGCCCGGCACGGGACGGTGGCGCGTAGCGGTAAATCGCTCGCCCTTTGACTAAGCTCAGCGGGACGAGGCCAAAATGCCGGCTGTCGGTGCTGGCCTCTGGGTTGTCCCCCTCCAACCAGACGCCCCGGCCTTGGACGTCAACAGCTCGCTTCAACACGGCCCTGCCCGGGTCTCGCGGGTCTAGTGCCGCCACGACGTCGCCGGGGCGCACCCGGGCCGTCTTCCAAACTAGGAGGTGGTCACCGTTCCTGAAGAGCGGCGCCATACTGTCGCCCGTTACCGCCAGTCGCTGGGACTTCCGTAGCAGCCACCCGAGCAGGCAGACGGCACCGGCACCGGCCACCGCCAGACCTCGCCAGCGCTTGCGCCAAGGGCCGCGACGGCACCTACCTCTCGCATTTCCTCTGCCACAGGCGGTCTTCATGGGCGGTTATCCCTGAGAGGGATATAGCGTGTGCTCGACAGACGTCTCAATCGACGTAACCCCTATCACAACCGAGCACGCAAAAGGAGCCTTTAGATGACCTTGCTAGCCCGATTGCTTCTCCTCGCCGACCGGGTCAGCGAGCCCCGCGCTGTCCACGCGCACTGCGACCTCCCCTGCGGTGTTTACGACCCGGTCCAGGCGCGGGTGGAAGCGGACTCCGTCAAAGCGATCATCGAGAAGTACCAGGCCTCAAAGGACGACGTTTTCCGGGCCCGGGCCCTGTTCATCAAGGAGCAGCGCGCCGAGCTCGTCAAGCACCACCTCTGGGTCCTTTGGACCGATTACTTCAAGCCGGCGCACCTGGAGAAGTACCCCGAGCTGCACGGGCTGTTCTGGAAGGCGACCAAGGCCGCCGGCGAAGCCAAGCATTCCACCGATGTCGCTGTCGCCGACGACCTCCTCCGCCAGATCGCCGAGATCGACCGCATCTTTTGGGAGACCAAAAAGGGCTAGCGCTAGCCCCGCGCGCTTGGGTGGAGCCCTAGTCGGGCTTGGGCCCCTAGTCGGGCTTGGACGTAGAGGCAAAGGGCCTCCCCGCCTCTGCAGCGCGCCACAGGTACCAGCACGCAACTGTGCGATAGGGGCGCCAGGCGTCGGCACGCCCTTCGAGTTGCTCGGTGCTCGGAGGACGGCCCCCGCTGAACGCGGCCGCAAAGCCTCGCCGGAGCCCGAGGTCCCCGAGCGGGAGCACGTCAGGGCGCCCGAGGCAAAACATGAGGAACATTTCCGCGGTCCATATGCCTACGCCTCGGACGGTCGTCAGCCGCTTGATGAGCTCGTCATCTGACAGCTCACGGGCCTCTTCCAAGCCGGGGACCTCGCCGTTCAGCGTCCGGCAGGCGAGATCGCGGATTGCTGCTGCCTTGGCGCCTGAAAGACCGCAAGACCTGAGTTCGCTTTCCTCGAGCGCAAGCACACCTTCGGGGCTCGGTTCGCAAGGCTGACCGAACAAAGCGCAGAACCTCGCGTGGATCGTGGCAGCTGCTCTTGGGCTCAGTTGCTGGTAGACGATTGCCTGGGCGAGAGCCTCGAACGTGCTCGTGACCGGTTGGAGCTCCATTTTGAACGGCCCGAACGCCGCCATCAGGGCGCTCAGTTCTGAGTCGGCTCCCCGGAGGTGCCTTATCGCCCGCGCGATGCTAAAACCGAAGCTCCCGGCCCCGTTCTTTGTAACGCGGTTGCTGAGGGCCACGCCTTCGATCGTCAACATCTTCCGTTTTATGTCGGTCCCGCCTGTGGCGGAAAAGCCCCCTATCCCTCCCGCCGCCAGGACCCTGTGGCAGGGCACGACGATGGGGAAAGGGTTGCGGCCAAGTGCTTGCCCCACCGCTCGCGCGGCACCAGGCGAACCTATCATCGCCGCCAGTTCGCCACAGGTCACGGTCGTGCCTGCCTTCACCGAGCGGGCCGCCTCGTACACCCGCCGGTGAAACGCCGGCACGCCGTCCATCACGAGCTCTATCGAGGAAAAATCGGCCTTTTGCCCGCTCAAATGGCGCTGCAGGGAGACCACCGCTCGCCTGATCGGCCGGGGAGCTTCTGTTTCTACCGCCCCGGGGTAGTGACAAGCGATGAGCTCTCTTGCCTTTGCCTCATCGCGCTCCGGCAGGCGGATCCCGACGATCCCCTTTTCGCTCCACAAAATGGCACAATCGCCGATCTTGGTCTGGAACACGGCGAAATTGACGGCCTGTCCCACCAACGGTCCTTCCTCCTCCATCTCGGCCCAGGGCCACCAACGTAGTTCCATTTTCCCACCGCCGGTCACACTTTCTTACGTGGAGGCAACCGAAGAGCTCCGCATGGTCCTTGCAAGCCGGCCCAGTCGTCAGCCTTGTGTACCGCTTTACGCGCAAGGGCAAAACCGTCGACGAGCGCGCGCCCGAGGCCCCAGGGCCGCCACTATTGACGCAGAGTATACCCTCGGCGTATGCTCTTAGGATGAGCGTTCCAGTCACCCTGTTGGGCCTCCTCGAACGTCAGCCCAGCCACGGCTATGAGCTGAAGCGCGAGTACGACGCCTACTTCGGCCGGGGCAAGCCCCTGCCCTTTGGCCAGGTGTATGCCACGCTGGCCCGCCTTGTGCGCGACAACAAGGTAGACCCTGGCGAGGTGGAACCGGGCGAAGGCCCGGACCGCAAGCGCTACGCCATCACCGAGGCGGGCAAGGCCGAGGTGGAGGCGTGGCTCGACGCACCCGTCGAAGCCGAGCCGCACCTACAGACGGTGCTGTTCGCCAAGGTCGTGTTGTCGCTCATGCTGGGCCGGCCTCCCGAGCGCTACTTGGACGCCCAGCGCACCGCGCACTTGCAGCGCATGCGTGAGCTCACCGAGCTCAGGCGAAAAGGCAGTGTGGTCGATGCCCTCCTGGCCGATCACGCCATGTTCCACCTGGAGGCTGACCTGAGATGGATAGACGTGACCGAGGCTCGGCTCACCACCCTGGCCGAGTTGGTGAACCAATGATGGTGGCGCACCACCCAGCGGCGCTCTCGCTTGGTGCCAACCTCATCGAAGCTCGCAACGTCGTGCGGTCCTTCGGCGAGACGCCAGCTCTGCGGGGTGCCACCCTGGCTGTCGGCGGCGGCGAGATAGTGGCCATCATGGGCCCCAGCGGCTCGGGCAAGTCGACTCTGCTGCATTGCCTGGCCGGCATCTATCGACCTGACAGCGGCGAAGTCTGGTTCGACGGCGAACGGGTCGACCGCTGGGACGAAGACCGCCGGACCAAGCTGCGCCGCACCGCCTTCGGTTTCGTGTTCCAGTTCGGTCAGCTCGTACCCGAACTAAGCACGGCCGACAACGTCGCCCTGCCCCTGCTCCTCAACAAGGTGAGCCGAAAGAAGGCGTACAAGCGGGCCGTTTCCTGGATCGGGCGCCTGGGGCTGGAGGGCCTCGAGGGACGTCGTTCGGGTGAGCTGTCAGGCGGCCAAGCTCAGCGGGTGGCGATCGCCAGGGCACTGGTGGCCGAGCCCAAGGTCGTGTTCGCCGATGAGCCCACAGGCTCGCTGGACTCGCTCACCGGTGAGAACGTGATGAACCTGTTGGTGGACAGCGCGCGGGCGGTAGGGACCACCGTCGTGCTCGTCACCCACGATGCCCGGGTGGCTGCGTTCGCCGACCGGGAGGCCATGGTGCGTGACGGCATTGTCATTACCCACGAGAAGGTAGGGGCCGGCAGCTGATGGTCCGTCTCGGCTTACAGCTGACGCTTCGCAGCGGCCGGGAGGCATTAGTGCGGGCTCTCATGATCGCGGTGGCGGTCGCCATCGGGGTGACCGTGCTATTGGCAGTGTTGGCTGACTACCACGCTTATGAGGTGACCAGCAACCGGGCCTGCTGGGAGTGCACGGGGACGCTGGCGAAGACCTCTTCTTCGCGCTCGGAGCTTTGGAACTACAGCGAGAACATATACGAGGGCCGGTTCATCGAGGTGCTCGACGTGGCCGCCCTCGGGCCCAAGGCTCCCGTCGTGCCGGGATTGGTCAAGCTCCCAGGAGCAGGCCAGTACTATGCGTCGCCGGAACTGGCCGACCTCATAAAGTCTGTCCCCGCGGACGAACTGGGGGACCGTTTCCCCGGCTCAGAGGTCGGCACGATCGGTTACCAAGCGCTGTCGGGCCCGAACGAGCTCGTGGCCATTGTGGGGTACCCGACGGCCAGGCTCGCCGCCATGCCGGGCACCATCACAGTCGACCACATCGCCACAGCTCCGGATATCGAAGGTACGACGGGCATATACCGGGAGGCGTTCTGGGTCGGTGCCATCATGGTCCTGTTCCCCTTGTTCATCCTCGTGAACACCGCCACCCGGCTGGCCGCCGCCCGGCGCGAGGAGCGTTTCGCAGCCATGAGGCTGGTCGGCGCCACCGGGCGCCAGGTCAATGCCGTGGCTGCGGTCGAGTCGGCCGTGAGCGCGGCCTTCGGTACCCTGCTCGGCACCGTCGCCTTCCTGGCGGTCCGCCCTGCACTAGCGCAAATATCGTTTTCCGGCGCCCGGTTCTTCGAACGGACGGTCACGCCCACCGCCGCCGGCTACCTCGCAATGGTCATAGCCGTCCCCGTGGTCGCCACCCTGTCTTCGCTGTGGGCGCTCCGACGGGTGAGGGTTTCCCCGCTCGGGGTGAGCCGGAAAGTGACACCCCCGCCCCCCCGGGCCTGGCGGGTACTACCCCTCGTCGTGGGTATCGCGGTTTTCATCGTGCCTCTCCTCGGCGGCTACAGGCGCCTCGACAACGCCAAAACCAGCCCCACGACGCCGCTCCTCTACCTAGGCGCTTTCCTCATCATGGCTGGTCTGGTACTGGGCGGCCCTTGGCTGACGATGCAGGCGGCGCGCGCCCTGGCCGGGATCTCACGTGGGGCGTCGGCGCTGCTGGCGTCCCGGCGCCTGGCTGACAACCCTAAAGCCGCCTTCAGGAGCGTGAGCGGCCTGGTACTGGCGGTGTTCGTGGGCTCCTTGCTGGCCTCGATCGTCCCCGTGCTGAACGCAGCTCAGACCAGCCTGGGCGGCAACGCCCGCTCGTTGGCACACGTGCTGCGCGTGCCGTACAACGCTGGTGCCGGCCCCGGGCTTGCACCCCGAGAAGCCGCCAAAATTGTCGATGAACTGCAGGCAAACCCGGGTGTAATGGTCCTGGCTATATACGCCGGCCCGAGCTTCCAGCCCGGCGCTCCACCCCCGCCGCCCCCCGGGCCAGGTAGCGGAAATACGGAGCAGCATAGGCTCTTTGCCGGGAACGGGCGGTTCGACAGCATTGTCAGCTGCGCTGGCCTCAATGCGTTCCCGTCACTCGGCCATTGTCTACCGGGTGTCAGGTACGTGCAGGCCAACATAACCAACGACCTGCTCACTGACAACCCCCTGACGATCGACCTCCCGGTCGTGAACGCGAGCAACCCAGTTTCTCAAGTCGGCACCAAGGGCTTGTACCTGGGTGCTCTGCTCGTGAAGACAGCCAATGCTGCCACGCTCGAAAGGGCCCGAACCCTATTGACATTGTTCGACGCCAAGGTCGTGGCCCACGGTGGGCTTACCGACTGGCAGATGGGCAACGCCGAGGCGGAAACCTTCGGCGAGATCGCTCA
>Ga0335074_10001731_pt1 | contig 29463 bp, 20 predicted proteins | sample Lox_Sample_23_FD_206715 | JGI IMG/M metagenome (GOLD analysis project Ga0335074, IMG submission 206715) | Soil microbial communities from Loxahatchee National Wildlife Refuge, Florida, United States - Lox_Sample_2.3 | ecosystem: Environmental > Terrestrial > Soil > Wetlands | place: USA... | reverse complement strand
GAACTTTGTATTACGCACGCTCCGTCCGCGGCAGCACTTTCTGCGTGACAGCCTCCACCGCTGACTCTGCCGCTTTCCTTCCGACTCGGGCGCCGATCTCTCCCGCTTTCTCTTTGCTCGCTTCGGCTATCTCGGCGGCCTTTTGCGCCGGTATCTCCGACCAACCACGAGCTCGCTCCGCGAGTTGCTCCCGGACTTCACTGCCTGGAGCGGGCGCGAAGATCATTCCCAGTGCCACTCCGGTGATAACCCCAAGCAAGAATCGCACGATGCCTCCTCCTGAAACACAACTGTGGGATGCATTGCCATTGCGCCAGGCTTGCTGTCAGAGGGGAAAGCTTCTATTCGCCGTTCGCAGGTTTTTGCCGGCCGGTCTCGTTGCGGCGCTGATGTTGGGAGGTCTCGTGGCGCATCAACTCCAGACCGGAATTGACAAGGGCAATATGGGAGAGAGCCTGCGGAAAGTTCCCCAACTGGCGACGATGCTTGGTATCGTATTCTTCCGCAAGCAGACCAACATCGTTGCGCAACTTCAGTAACTCTTCATATTTTTCCGTCGCCTCCGCTTTGCGGCCCAGCATGCTTAAGGCAGTCACCAGCCAGAAGGTACAGGCCAGGAATGCGCCTTCGCCCGGCGGCAGGCCATCTCCGCAGGTGGTGTCGTAGCGAAGCAGCAGACCATCACGCATCAGGTGCTTCTGAATGGCGTCAACGGTACTGGATACTCGGGGATCGGAAGGCGGAAGAAATCCAAGAATAGGCAGCAGCAGCAGCGAGGCATCCAACTCCTTGGAACCGTAGTATTGCGTAAAGCTTCCCAATTCTCGGTTCCATCCCTGCTCACAAACTTCCTTGTGGATCTGCTCCCGGGTTTGCCGCCATTTCTGTACGGGACCCTGCAAATGAAATAGCTCCGCATTCCTGATGGCGCGATCTAAAGCCACCCAAGCCATAATCTTCGAGTAGGTGAACTGTCTGGTTCCCCCGCGTACTTCCCAGATTCCGCTGTCAGGCTGTTGCCAGATTCCACAGAGGTGTTCGGTGAGTTCGCGCAGCAGATCAAGATCTTCCTGCTGTGGCTTCATTCCTCCCAAGTGGGCGTGTAACAGGGCATCGGCAACTTCGCCGTATACATCGAGTTGAAGCTGCTTGGATGCCGCGTTTCCTACTCGGACCGGCGTCGAATTCTGATAGCCCGTCAGCCAGTCAACCTCCCATTCCAGCAGATGCCGTTCACCGCGAATACCGTACATAATCTGCAATTGATCCGGACTGCCCGCCGCCGCTCGCAGCAGCCATTCCCGCCAGGCTCGAGCCTCGTCGAAAAAGCCGGCATTCATCAAGGCCAGCAAGGTAAAGGTGGCATCGCGCAGCCAGCAATAACGGTAGTCCCAGTTGCGCGGGCCGCCTATTTGCTCTGGTAGCGAAGTCGTTGGAGCGGCTACGATGCCTCCCGTGGGACGGTACGTCAAAGCCTTCAACGTAATCAGCGAGCGTCTCATGGCTTCGGCATAATCAGAAGTGAGTTTCTGGTGCCGAATCCATGTCTTCCAGAACGACTCAGTATCATTGAGCGCTTTTTCGTGATTGATGCGGGGTGGTAGCGGCTCACAGGACTCGCCGTAGGTAAGCACGAAAAATACCGTTTGTCCTTCTTTGAGTTCAAACTCGGAAGTTATGTCTCCGTTCTTGAATTTCAACTGCACATTGCTGCGCAGGATAGCGAGGTTGGGTCCAGAGATCAGCCGAGCTGCTCCATGTTCGAAGTCCGTTACCCATGGAATGGCGCGACCATAGTCAAAGCGCATGACCAGATCCATCCGCATGGCAACCTGTCCGCGCACTCCCGTAAGCATCCGCACCACATCAGAATGCTTGCCACGGACGGGCATGAAATCGACCAGTCTGGCGGATCCCCCCTCCGTATCGAAGCTGGTTTCAAGGATCAGCGTGTGATCCTGATAATGGCGTTTGCACTTGGCGTTGTCGGAGGGAGCGACGCGCCAGTAGCCGTTCTGTTCATCGCCCAGCAGCGCCGCAAAGCACGCCGCCGACGCAAAATTCGGCCAACACAGCCAATCAATGCTGCCCTCGCGGCTGACCAGCGCCGCCGTTTCACAATCTCCGATCAAGGCGTAGTCGCCGATGGATGCCGGCATAGAATGAAGCGAAAAAATCCTTTCTGCCTTCTGAGACCACAACAATCTATTCTGGATCGCTCCGCAGGACATTACTGCTTTGTACATGGATGTCACCAGAGTGGCAGGGTGTTGTTCCACTCTCCTCTCGTCAGGAAAAACAGAGCGGCGGCTCGACGAGAAAACATCGAGTCCCAATCGTTACATCCTAGTACGCAGGCGTTGAGCTACAAGCGAGTGCCTGCCGTCAGTCAGCGAGTAAAAGTGTAATCTTGCGGCTTTTGCAAATATCGCCGGTGCGTTTCGGCCCGCTCCTGTTCTGCGGCTTCACGCAAAAGAAAAGCTTGTCGGATCAGTGAATACATCGAGATAAGCAAAAAAACGGGAGAGTACGATGTCGAAAATGGTCGCGGACCTTTTGGTGGAGCGTTTAGTCGATTGGGGAGTCGACACGATCTTTGGACTGCCGGGCGACGGCGTCGACGGAATGTTTGAAGCCCTCAGAACTCATGCCGACAAACTCAAGTTCATTCAGGTGCGTCACGAAGAAGCCGCCGCTTTCGCCGCCTGCGGATATGCCAAGTACACGGGACGGCTCGGCGTCTGCATTGCCACCTCGGGACCGGGCGGGATTCATCTGCTCAACGGACTCTACGACGCGAAGTGCGATCAGCAACCAGTGCTGGCGATCACCGGTCACACCTTTCACGATCTGATCGGCACCTGTTATCAGCAGGACGTCGATCTTGACAAGCTGTACATGGACGTTGCGCCTTACAACCAGCGCATTATGGGACCGGCTCACGTCCATAGCGTGGTCGATGAGGCAGTCCGGAGCGCGCTGGGAAAACACGCCGTCTCGCACATCACGATTCCCAAGGACATCCAGGAATGGCGCGCTTCCGATTTTCATCGCTCCGAGGCCAACATCCGCCGGCACAGTGGACTTGTATTTGAACCGGCATATCCGAACCCCTCGAAACACCAGCTGGAACGCGCGGCAAAGATCCTGAATGACGGCAACAAGGTCGTGCTGTTTGTCGGACGCGGATGTCTCAATGCGCGCGAAGAGGTCGAGCAGCTCGCGGAAACCCTGGGAGCGCCGGTTGTCAAAGCATTGTTGGGCAAAGCGGTCATTCCCGATCGCAGTCCTTACACCACCGGTGGATTGGGCCTGCTCGGCACAGCTCCGTCACAGGATGCGATGGAGGAGTGCGACACATTGCTCATTGCGGGAACTTCGTTTCCCTACATGCAGTTCTTTCCCAAGCCCGGCCAGGCAAAGTGCGTGCAGATCGATCTCGAGAGCACGCGCATCGGACTTCGTCATCCCGTCGACGTCGGTCTGGTCGGCGACTGCCAGGCGGTCATGCGCAATTTACTGCCTCTGCTGAAACGCAAGCAGGACCGCAGCTTCCTTGAGACCTCGCGGAAGCGCATGGAAAGCTGGAACAAGCTCATGGAGGAACGTGGCACGCGCATGGACAAACCCATGAAGCCGCAAGTGGTCACGTATCACCTGAACAAACTGCTGAACGACGATGCCATTGTTTCGTCCGACAGCGGGACCATCGCGACCTGGACAGCGCGTTACATCGAGATGCGCGGCGACATGAAGTTCTCGCTCTCAGGAACCCTGGCGACGATGGCCAACGGCTTGCCATATAGCATCGGCGCGGCGGTCGCTTATCCCGGCAGGCAGGTCGTCTGCATCGTCGGTGACGGCGGATTGACGATGCTGATGGGCGAGCTGGCGACGCTGGTGAAGTACAAGCTTCCGGTCAAAGTCATTGTCGTCAAGAACAATGCGCTCGGACAAATCAAGTGGGAGCAGATGGTCGAGGACAGCAACCCTGAGTTCGGCGTCGAGCTTCAGCCCATCGATTTCGCCGGCGTGGCGGAAGCCTGCGGCGCGCACGGTCATACCGTCGAAGACCCCAGACATGCCGAAGCTGTGCTGCGGAAGGCGCTCCAGGAGGATGGTCCTTCCGTCATCCAAGCCGTGGTTGATCCCAACGAGCCGCCTCTGCCCGGCAACGTAAGTATCAAGCAGGCGATGAATTTCGCTGAGGCGTTGGCGCGGGGAGAAAAGGACCGCGGCGCGATCATGAAGTCAATCGCGGTCGACAGAATCCGCGAAGTGATCTAGAACTGCGCGAGCGATGGAACAGGATTAATGGGGAAAAAACCGCGCCGATTTCGACGAATGCCTTAGTGCGCGCGCTTTGCGGCAGACTGCCGTTCGGACCGCGAGCTATTGGGTAGGGCGGCTTTTTTCTCGCCCTTCTGCGCCATCATCTTCTGGTCTTGATGCGTGATCAGCAACGCTTCCAACTGGCGCAGGAGTTCTGCAGTGTTAACGGGTTTTACCAGCAGTGATTGCGCGCCCTTGTTCTTCCAGTCGTTTCCCAGGGTCGGATACGCAGTGAGTAGCGCGGTCGCGGGATCGTAGGCCTGTTGCCGCGCGGTGCGGATGACGTCGTAACCGGCGGTTTCGGTTTCCATGCGCATATCGGTGATGACCATCTCGTAGACGCCGTTCTTCAGTTTGTTCTGCGCTTCCTTCGATGAAGCGGCGGTGTCGACCTCGAAACCATTCATTTCCAAAATCGCTCGCAGGGTGAGCAGGATCGCGAGCTCATCATCAACCAATAGAATGCGACGTTTCATGGGAACTCCACAGACTGACTCGGCTGACACAGCGAGAGTCTTAGATGCCGATTTCACGAGAACTGGTTGCGTTTCGATTATCACCCGGCTCGGTCGTTGCATTGATCCTACACCTTCAAACCGCAAGGCGCAAAAGCCCGAAAACGGCTCAGTATAATGATGATTGTGGCGACCTATCATGTTGAAAATTTCGGCTGTCGCGCGACCCAGGCGGACGGCGCCGCCATTGAACGGCAACTGCTCGAGCGTGGCCTGGAACGTGCCAGCACGGCGGTCGCCGCCGAAGTGGTCGTCCTCAATACCTGCACCGTAACCGCCTCCGCCGATCACGACGCCCGCGCCGCCATTCGTCGCATTCATCGGGAAAATCCTGCGGCGCAAATTCTTGTGACCGGCTGTTACGCGCAACGCGCGCCGGCGGAGCTCTCGGCGATTCCCGGGGTTACTCTCGTTCTCGGCAATTCCCATAAGCACCAACTCGCCAGCTTCGTTTCGTTGCCGGCGCGAGATCAAGGTTTCGTTCCGCTGACGCAAATTGGCGTTCACCCTGCCTCCAACGTCATCGTCGGTGACATCTTTGCGCACACGGAACTCACGGCCGCACCGGTCTTCGACGGCGATTCGGTCGAAAAGACGCGCCCGAATCTCAAGGTGCAGGACGGCTGCAATAATCGCTGCTCGTTCTGCATCATCCCGTACGTGCGCGGCAGCAGCCGCTCGCTGAAATTGGAGCAGGTTCTGCGCGAGGTGGATACGTTGGTCGCTAACGGCTACCGCGAGATCGTTCTTTCGGGCATCAATCTCGGGCGTTGGGGACGCGAGCTGACGCCCCCTGCGAACTTCGCTGTGATGCTGCGCACTATTCTCGATCGCACCACCATCGAGAAGCTTCGTATCAGCTCGATCGAGCCGATGGACTGGACCAACGAGCTGATCGAGCTGGTCGCGTCTTCGCCGCGAATTTGTAAGCACGCGCATGTTCCGCTGCAATCCGGCAGTGACAGGATTTTGCGCAGGATGCATCGCAAATATCGCCCGTGGCATTACGCCGATCGCATCGAGCGAATCCGTCGCGCCATGCCGGACGCGGCCATCGGCGCTGACGTGATGGTCGGTTTTCCCGGCGAGAGCGACGACGACTTCGAGCAGACACGCGCCTTCATCGAGCGCCTGCCGTTTACCTATCTGCACGTCTTCACGTATTCGTCGCGCCCGGGGACGCCGTCTGCAGCCATGCCGGAGCAGGTTCCGGTGCAGATCGCGCGCGAGCGCAATCGCGTGCTGCGGGAGCTGGCGGCACAGAAGAAGCGCGCGTTCATGGAGTCGTTCGTCGGCAGGGAAGTGGAAGCGATCACGCTCACGCACTTCGACGGCGAATATACCGAGGCGCTGACGGACAACTACCTCAAGCTGCATGTGGGCGGGCAACACGAGGCAAACCAGAGGATGCGAGTTTCGGTCGAGGTGGTGCGGGCCGATGCATTGCTCGGCTTAACGATCTCGCGCGGCAAGCTCCTCGATTCTGACGGGGTAGAACTGCTCGGCATTGAAGAGGCGCAGCTTTAGCTGCGCCGTTACGTGCTCCCCTATTTTTTTTGTCATCCCGATCGAGCTCCGCTGTAGCGGGCGAGTGGAGGGACCTGCTGTTTGCCCGAAGCATCATCCACTACGAACAGCGGGTCCCCTCGACTACGCGTCCGCCCGACTCGCAAAAGACGCGAGTCGGAAAAAGCAAGCGGACACTCCGCTCGGGATGACAAAACATTGGCGCCCGAAAGCCGGAAGGATACTGCGAGCCAGCGACAGAGTAGAGGCGTGCTTCGGCAGCAATTCTGCATCAACCACCCCATGCTATACTTCACTCAGCAGTTACTGCGGAGGACTGTATCGATAAACGTTTTATCCGCACGAATGATCGCATTCGTGCCCGCGAAATTCGCGTCATCGACGACCAGGGTAATCAGCTCGGCGTCATGGCGCCTTACGAAGCGCTCAAGATCGCCCGCGAAAAAACTCTCGACCTAGTAGAAGTTTCTCCCACCGCGCAACCTCCGGTTTGCCGCATCATGGATTACGGCAAATACCTTTATCAGCAGGAGAAGCGCGAGCGCGAAGCCAAGAAACACCAGCACCAGATCACGGTCAAGGAAGTGAAGTTCCGCATCAATGTGGACGATCACGACTACGAGACCAAGAAGAACCACGTGCTGCGCTTCCTGGGCGAAGGCGATAAGGTGAAGGCGACCATCTTCTTTCGCGGACGCGAGATGACGCGCCAGGGACTCGGCCGCGAGATTCTGGAGCGACTGATTCAGGACATCGGCGACAAGGGCATCGTGGAATTTCGTCCGCGGCAGGAAGGCAACACGCTGCACCTGATTTTGGCGCCTCCGAAGGCACAACCGGGTGCGAAGCCACCCGGCCCCAAGCCAGAGAAGAGCGCGCAGCCGCAACCGCCGCGTCCCGCACCGCCACAACAACCGCAATAGCGTCCAACGCCGGACTCAACTGCCAGCTAACTACTTGTGCATTGTCCTGGAGCGTTGTTGTTACTGCGCTTCCAGCTTGCTGACCTCGTCGAAGCAGTGCTGCGCCTCAGCATGTTTGCCGGAGTCGCGATAGGCATACGCCATATTCTCCAGCGTTTTTATTCTCAGTGCTTTGCTGGTAGTCAGGATCAGTGCCTTCTGGTATTGCTCAATCGCGGCGGCGAAGTCGCCCTTCTGCTGCTCATAGTAGCCTATGTTGTACAAGCTGATGGAATCGTCGGGATTGATGGCGGCAGCCAGACGAAAGTGCACGACAGCCTCATCCATCTGTTCGCGCCCACCAAGCACCCAGCCCAGATTGTCTTGTGCGATGTAGTTGGGCGCGGTTACCTGTATAGTGTGCCTCCACAGCAAGGCATTATCGCCCCAATAGGCGATCTGGCGGCGCGCCATCAGGCTCAGCGCCACCAGCACAATTGCACTCAACTCGGGCAGCCACCGCGCCGCCAGAGGTTTGCCCGAAGAGAGGGTTGCCGCTTCTGCGGCGTCCGCCAGTCCCCAGCAGACCGCGATGAATATTCCCACTAGCGGCAGATAGGCGTAGCGATCAGCCATCGCCTGCCTCCCGACTTGCACCAAGCCGAGCATAGGAACCATCGTTCCCAGGAACCACAGCCAGCCGACCAGCAGATAGCGGCGCCTTCGCTGCGCGACTATGAGAGCGGTGATGGTTACAAGGATCAGCAACGCTCCGTAGACTTGGGACGCCGGCAGCGACTCTCCCGGATGCGGATACAAGGGCGCAAGTTTGGTTGGCCAGAAGGCATTCCTCAAGTACTTGACGTAAGAGACCAGGGCATTGGACAGGCGAGCCGAGAGCGGCGTCACCTCCAGCGAAAGCACTGCACCGTTGCTGCGCTGCGCTTTCATCGTAAGCACGGCGCTGGCAATTGCGATCGCCAGCAGTGGCACTTTTTCCACCACCAGATCCCAGAACCTGCGATGTGGCAACGCGGCAGGGGAATCGCTCAACGAAATGTTTCGGCGCGTCAACGCCATGCGGTTCAGCGGCCAGTAATCCCAAAGCAGCAACACGAATGGAAAGGTTATGACCTGCGGCTTGGCCATCAATCCAAGCGCAAAGAGTAATGTGACGACGGCGTAGCGCGACGTCCGCGGCCGGATTGCGTACCAACGGTACGCTCCCAGCGCAAGGACGAAGAACAGCATGCTGAGCACGGTCTTACGCTCGGCAATCCAAACCACCGATTCGACGTTGACAGGGTGAACGGCAAATAGCGCGGCTACCATGAAGCTGCGCCCCACACGGCCGGTGGCGCGCAACAGCAACCAGAACAGCAATGCCGCGTTCAGGGCGTGCAGAAAGACGCTGGTCAGATGATGGCGGTGGGGAGATACACCGAAGAGCTGCACGTCAAGAGCATGGGACAGCCAAGTGAGGGGATGCCAGTTACTGCCGTCGAAAGTGGTGAAGGCCCAGGCTATTGTATCCCAGCTGAGGCCTTCCTGGACGTGCAGGTTGTCGGTGACATAGACGTTGTCGTCGTAGTTGACCCACGGGTGGGTGTGGACCGGATAGTAGAGCGCAACGCTGAGTAAAAACAGCGCCAGACCAGACAGGTAGACGTGGATAGTGGGCGGAGGACTGGGAGAAGATTGTACTTTACGGTCGGGATGCAGGCCGACAGAACTCACTACATTAGCCTTTGTCCGACGAGTATAACTGATTGACATTGGCCGCCTGGTGGCATCCGCTTCCCCGCTCCCAGCTTTTGGTTAATCGCTCTTCGTTCTTTGCTTTCGCAAGAGCGTTCATCGCGACTGCACGAAACGGAGCTAACTCCTGGCTAGAACAATTGCTTCCACTGCAGCTTGACTTCGGGATGCTGGCGCGTCCCCGTGACCGCGACCGGCAGATAGGTTCCAGCACCGTGCTTCATAAAGATGGCATCGAAGGGCGCCAGCAAAACGCGCTTGGAGCCCGTCATCGTCTGAGAGACGGTCGCGGTCAGTCGCACATCGCCAACAAAGTTGATGTCGCCGCCGGCTAAGCCGTACGATCCCTTGACCTGCGCCTGTACTCCGGGCACCTCAAAGGTCAGATGGTTAAAGGTCAGAGTGCCTTTGCCAAGGGCGAAGTTTCCGGCGAACTGAGCGGGAACGTCGGTAATGCTGGTGTCCTCGGGCTTACCCTGACCTCGGCGGCTGAGCCCCGCAATGGCACTCTTCATTCTCTCGTCGGTGAAGCGTGCGTCAGAGATGTTGAAGCGGCCATTCAGCAACATCTTTTGCAGAACTGTATCCTTGCCCGGCGGCAAAACCAGCTTCGCTTTCAGTTTCAATTGCCCGGTCAACAGCGCCGGCTCGGACTTGGCGGCTAGCGAAAGCACATCCTGCACTCGTGCCTGTTCGATGTCGACGTCCAGCGTGATCGTCTTGCCATGCTCACCCGGTTTGCTGGCGACCTCGCCGTCCGTCGTCACGTCGGTATTGAGGAAGTGCGCGTTGACCGGCTGCAGATAGGTGTTGCCGTTGGTGCCGTCGACGATCGCGTGAAATTGCGTCGTGAGGTGAACGGGCTGGCCACCGCGATCGAGTTGGAAATCCGGAACGTCAGTGGTGCCATCGACGACGATGTTATGCAGAATACCGCGATACTCGCCGACCGAAGACAGAATGCCGGAGATGCCGTTAAACACCGACAGGTCGGCATTGTGAAAGGTGTAATGGCCGTCGACCTTGGTGCCCGAAGGATCATCGAAATTCCACGGGCCAAAATGACCGGCAGTTTCGATGAGGCCGGGCGGGGTGGGATTCGTGAGATCCGCACTAAAGTTCATAGGCTGGCCGATACCGGCGCTGTGGAGCGTCAGGCGGCGAAGCTGGAACTCCATGGGCTCGCGCTTGGGATCTTTCCGCAGGATGTACAGCTCCGTGTTATCCGCGTCTACCTTGTCGATGACGAAGTTCGCCAGGTGACTGCGCTGTTTGGGGAGCTGGGTTGGCGCAGCAGCGGCCGTAGGGTGATCGCGTTTGGGTGTAACCTGGATCACGAGGCCATCCAACCTGAGCCAGCTGAGATGAACCGGCGTCCGCAGTAACTCCAAGACGCCAGCCCGCACGGTCACGTGCTTCACGGTGATGAGTGGCGGCAAATCAGGCCCTCCGCGATTGGGCAAGACGAAATTGTCGGCGGTGGCATAGAACTCAGGCAGCAGCGTGACGTGCAGGTTTTCGATTTGCACGTCGGCATTGTAGTGCTGCCGCAGGGCCAGCAGCATGCGGCTTTGCAGATAGCGCTCCAGCGGCGCCGGCACGGTGAGTAGGTAAATGAAGATCACGGCGGCGACAGCCGCGAAGGCGAGCGCTGTCCAAATCAGATTTCGTACGGTGTGGCGTGTTGGCATCGAGCCCTTGTTTTAATTGCAGCAGATCGCGAACTATATCGCAAATGCACGCCGAATGCGCGCCACGATCTGCTTTGCGGGCTGGCTGGCATCGATGGTGAGAGCATCGTGTGGCTCTTGCAGCGTCTCGAACTGGCTGTGCAACAGTGCCGGATTCATGTAATGCCCTCGACGATCCGCCAGCCGCGCCGCCGCCAGTTCTTCGGTGATACGCAGGTACACCAGCTTCACTTCGGGGCTGACGAGGAGAATATCGCGATACTCTGCCTTCAACGCCGAGCAGGCAAGGATGACAGTCTCGGCGTCGCGGATCCAGTCAAGAATTGCGCCCCGCAGGGATTGCAGCCACGGTGTCCGGTCTTCGTCCGTAAGAGGAATGCCGGCACGCATCTTCGCGACGTTGGCGGCGGAATGATAGTCGTCGGCGTCAGCGAAGCGCCAGTGCAGCTGCTCGGCCAGAACGCGGCCGACGGTTGTCTTGCCGGCTGCTGTCACGCCCATGATGAGAATAATCATCGGGTACAAATGATCGCGCGAGACTAGGCTCAACCGTAAGCGGCGGTAACGAACCATGCCACGGTTAGTCCGATCATGATGACCGCCGTGCCCCAGGCGACGATGTTGAACCATGTGCCGTTCACGTACTGGCCCATCAAATCACTCTTGTTAATGAGCAGCAGCATGAAGATCAGCACAAAGGGCAAGACCGCTCCATTCACCACCTGGGAAAGAATGCTGATCTTCACCAGCGGAACGTTGGGCAGCAGGATTACAGCGCCACCGGCAATCAACAGCAGTGTATAGAGCCAATAAAAAACTTTGGCATCCTTGAATCTGTGGCCCACGCCCGACTCGAAGCCCAGACCTTCGCAGACGGTATAGGCGGTGGAAATCGGCAGGATGGAAGCCGCGAATAGCGATGCGTTGAAGAGTCCGGCGGCAAACAGGATATAGGCGTACTCGCCGGCAAGAGGACGCAGCGCTTGCGCGGCATCAGCGGCGTCGCGAATCTGGCGGACGCCGTGGATGTAGAGTGTCGCCGCGCAGGCCACAATGATGAACCAGGCCACGATATCGGTGAACAGGCAGCCGATGATGACGTCCCAGCGCGAGGCCTTGTACTCACGCGGAGTAATTCCCTTCTCCACAATGGAGGATTGCAGATAGAACTGCATCCACGGAGCAATGGTCGTGCCCACGACGCCAATCAGCATGTAGATGTAAGAAGAGTCGTGGAAAGCCCCCATGTGCGGCGGCTTGTAGGTGGCGACGAACGCTTCTTTCCAGCTTGGCCCTGCCAGCATGCCGGCGATGATGTAGGCAAAGTAGAAGAAGGAGGCGGCGAGGAAAACCTTTTCGACGCTTTTATACGTGCCCCTGACCACCAGCAGCCATACCACCACGGCGGAAACAGGAACGCTGATGTAGCGCGAAATATGAAAGAGCTCCAGGCTGCTGGCGATACCCGCAAATTCACCCACCACGTTGCCGTAGTTGGTGATCACCAGCCCTAGCATCATGAAGAAGGTGATCCGCAGACCGTATTCTTCGCGGATCAGATCGCTCAGTCCTTTGCCGGTAACCGCGCCCATGCGCGCCGACATCTCCTGCACCACGATCAGCGATAGGGTTACGGGAATGATGGTCCAGAGCAGCAGGTAGCCGAATTGGGCGCCGGCGGCCGAATAGGTGTAAATCCCGTTGGCATCATTGTCGACATTCGCCGTGATGAAGCCAGGACCGATCACGGCCAGGAACATCAGCAAGCGGATTCTCCAAATCTTGAGGCGTCGGGACTCGACCATGCGATTGAAACTACAGCGAGAGGTTGAAGAATTCCCAGAATAAACGCAGGCGGAGAAATGCGCCAACCTGATGTTTCACCTGCCACCGCGGGTTGGAGGACAACTGCGAGAAATTATTTCTGTGCCTGAGCGCTGGTCGAAGGAGTGGTGGGCACCGGCGGGCCAGGAGGGGCAGCTGACGCGGGTTCGGGCAACGGCCAGATTACAGATACCAGCCATGCCACGGCCAGCCCGACAACGCAGCCGAAGATGACTTCGGCCATGCGTTGCGCTCCAGCCTTCAGGCCGTTGATTCGCGAGTGGTGCTCCAGTCCGGCCGCAATCACGAACGCGGCACTGATCGGCGCCTGCCGCCACATGGTTTGAATGCGAACGAAGTAGGACGATACCAGCACCGTCACCGCCATGGCCAGTGGCAAGGTGATCACGCGCGTGCCCCCGATAGCAATAAACACGAGGCCGATGGCACATCCCACCAGCGTGTTGACGATGCGCGAACGCAGAATCATCAGTGCCGTTTTCATCAGCGGATCGCTGGTGGCGACCATCGAGCTGATGGCCCACACCGGGTTGGCTTTGGCAAGTTCGTGGACGCAGACCCACAGTACGGCGGTGGCGAAGAACATGCTCAAGGCATAGTGAATGCCATGCATGTCGCCCTTGATGTAACGATCGAGGACTTTCAACATATGCCGGTTCGACGACCGCTCCCGCTGCGCTTCGTCCGATTGATTGTAGCCGTATCAGAAAGAAACTGTAAGCCGAGAATTTTCCTGGGCCATCACTGCATAACCGCCGATGCGGAGTCACGGTTCGTTAACATCCCCGCTGGATTCGGATGCACTATTTGCATCCACTCATACTGACCGTCGTCGTCGGCAGCGGCGATGCTTTGCTATTGGCAAGCATTACGTTGAGTGCCGGAATGTCCTTGGCATTAAGCTGCTGCCATTGCGTCAAGTTTTTGTCGAGCGCATCGCAGTTCTGCTGAATTGCGGTGCGAACCGTATCTGCCGGACGCATATCGGCGCTTTCGACACTGAAGATGAGCCGCGCCAGTTCGCGATTGACCGGGCCGAAGCCAGGAGCTTGCCTGGTGCCGTTCAGCAGCAGATCGATCTGTTTGGACAGGGCGTCGGCAGCCTGTTTGAGATCGGCGCCAGTGGCGTTCTTTGGTCGCTCGTCGAGAGCACGGCGCAGGTGAGCGACGGCCAGAAAAGCGTCGTAGCTTGCGGAGATCCCGCGACTGGCGGAGAGCGCCACATCACGCTGATCGACCAAGTCCTGCTGCGAAGCGTGAACCCGCGGGTCGAGCTCGATCATGAGCGGCTGGCGTAACTTCTGACCGGCGTATTGCAACTCGATGGTGTACTTGCCCGGCGCAACCAAGGGGCCTTGTGGCTGCAGTCGCGGCGTATCGCCGGGAACCGCGTGGTCGGCCAGCGTGTATTCGGTATACGCCAAGAGTGCGCCGAAATAGCCATAGGGCAAAGTGCGCGGCGCCGGATATCGCAGATTCCAGACAAAACGGTTCACACCGGCAGACTTTGTCAGCGCAATCGGCGGTGCGAACCAGTATTCAGGAGCATTGGCCGGAGGAATGTCAAACGGCTTCGCCACGCTCGAATAGCTCGCAACCTCAGCGCCCTTGTCATCATAGACCGTCAGGATTAAGTCGCCGTTCGCCGGGTTCATCAGGTAATAGTCGATGATGGCGCCGTCCGGAGGATTTTGTCCGGCGGGAGTCTCGGGAGGAAATGGCGTGTCCTCATAGTTGTCCCAACGTACGCGCATCGCGGTGGCAGGCGGAAAGAGATGTGTTTTCTTAGTCGTGATCTTCGCGTTCATGGCGCGAATCGGACTGAGGTCATCCAGAATCCAGAAGCTGCGCCCGAAGGTCGAGATCACCAGATCATTGCCATGGACCGTGAGATCGGTCACCGGCGCCGGCGGCAGATTGAGGGTTAGCGGCTGCCAATGATCGCCGTCGTCCCAGGAGATGAACACGGTGGTGTCGGTTCCGGCATACAGCAGTCCTTTGCGCGTGGGATCTTCGCGCACCACGCGCACCATCTCATCGCCCGGAAATCCATTGACGATCTTCTGCCAGGTCTTTCCGTAATCATGGGTGCGAAAGATTGCTGGAGGTGTCGATTCGCGGGTGCCATCAACGGTGAGATAGGCCGTGGCAGGATCGTGGTGCGAGGCTTCGAGATAGAGAATCTCGGTCGGCGCGGCCAGACCTGGAGGCGTTACGTTCTGCCAGTGCGCTCCTCCATCGCGTGTGAGTTGCACCAGGCGATTGCTGGTGCCCGCCCACATTACCCCTGCCTGCTTCGGCGAAGGCGCGAGGGCGGTCAGCGACGGCGGATGCTCCTGGCCAGCCTCACCCTGCTCACTTTCTTTCTGTTCCTTCTCCACATAGCCAGTGAGGTCGGGGCTGATCTCCTGCCAGCTCTTGCCACCATCCGAGGTCTTCAATACCATCTGCATTCCGAGATAGAGCACGGAAGGATCCTGCGGCGAAAACACCAGCGGCGGCATACTTGACCCGCGATACTTCTGTCCGCGCTCGAAGACGGTCGCGATTTCCGTCGTCGACTTGTCGTAGCGAACCACGGACTCATACCAGCCGTTGCTGTAAACGTAGTTGGGATTCGCTGGATCGGGCGCGATGAAGCTGTACTCCATTCCACCAACCGAAAACCAATCCTGCAGCAGAATCTCACCGTAATCGCTGCGGCTCAGAACGCCGGCGGTGCCGCTGTCCTGCTGCGAACCGTACACGCGATAGGGAAACAGGTTGTCGGTAGAGACGTGGTAGAACTGCCCGGTCGGCTGGTTGTACCACGAGGTCCAAGTGTTGCCAGCGTCGGCGCTGACGATGGCACCCTGATCGACCCCGAGAAGCATCCTTGCCGAATTCTGCGGATCGATCCAGAGAACGTGAAAGTCGTCGCCGCTGGGCGCGCCCACGAAGGCTTCGAAGGTCTTGCCTCCATCGGTTGAGCGATAGAGCGAGGTTTGCGCGACGTAAACCACGTCTGGATTCTTGGTATCGACAAAGACGCGGCTGAAATAGAGACTGCCGATGACGCGCGGATCCTTGCTCGACGGATACCAGTTCGCACCGGCATCGTCGGAGCGAAACAGGCCTTGGTCGAGAATCGCGTATAAACGCCGGCCCCCGGTGTGGGCAGCGACCACAATGCCCACCCTGCCGCGCTCTTTGTCGGGCAGACCTTTGCTGTCGAGTGGCGCCCAGGTAGCCCCACCGTCGCTCGACTTCACGATGTCGGAAGTGTCCGCAACGGCATTCGCGCCGGAACCTGATCCGGGACGGTAAACCGAGGCATAGAGCGTATCGGGATTATCGGGATCGGAGCACATGTCCATGACGCCAAGCGTGGCGTCGTTGGTGTAAACCTTCTTCCACGTCTTGCCGCCATCTTCGGTTCGGAAGATGCCGCGATTCGCGGTCCAGGCTAAGGTCGCCAGCGGACGCCAGAAGATTCCGACCCCAACCGAGTTTCCGGCGACGACCATGGTCTTCGGATTTCGTGGATCGACGATGATGGCCTGGATGTAGCGCACATCCTCGAGGCCGATATTCGTCCACGTCACACCGCTGTCGGATGACTTGTACAGACCTTTGCCCGGCATCTGCTCGCCGGTACCGACGTAGATGACGTTAGCGGCCGAAGGATCGACGGTGACTGCTCCAATCGAAGGAACAGGTATGCTGTCGAAGATGGGACGCCAGACGCGTCCGCCGTCGCTGGTCTTCCAGACTCCGCCACCGGGCGTTCCAAAGTAGTAGGTAGTCGGATCGCCGGGCACGCCCGCGACGGACGTCACTCGGCCGCCGCGAAACGGCCCGATCAGCCGCCAGCGCAATCCCGGAAAGAGACCGCTGTTGGGCTGCTGGCAAGTCAGGCTGAGCGGACATAATGCGAGGATGAGAATCAGGCAGAACAGGCGGGCTTGCGGCGGGCGCCGAATTATGCAAACGGGCATCAAGGTCTCCTGTGCAGTGCACCAGAATACAGCGGTCGCGGCCATAAGGCCACAGCGGCCAGACCTATCCATGCCTGCGTATAACATTGACCCGAGAGAACTCTGTGCCTGATGGCCGCTCAAGACGATTACGCGTTGGCGAGCCCGCAAGATGAATTCTGCCTGCTTGATTCAAGTGCGCGGCGTAGTGCAGGGCGTCGGCTTTCGTCCGTTCGTCTATCGACTGGCGAAGCAGCATGGCGTATCCGGTTGGGTGTTCAATGGAGAGGACGGCGTAACCATTCATGCCGAGGCACCGGAGTCCGTGCTGGCGGTTTTTATCGCCGCTCTGAAGACGCAGGCTCCTCCGGCTGCATCGATCGCGGCCATCGAGGTCCAGCCTGCGGAAGCCAATGGCGCAGCGGGCTTCGCGATTCACCAGAGCGAGCGCCACAACAAACCTACCGTTCGGGTCTCGCCCGATCTGCCGGTCTGCGAGCAATGCCTGCAAGAGCTGTTCGATCCTACTGACCGGCGTTATCGCTATCCGTACATTAACTGCACCAATTGCGGCCCACGATACAGTGTCATTCTTGCACTGCCCTACGACCGTCCCAACACAACCATGAAGGCGTGGCCGCTGGATGCTTACTGCGATGCCCAATATCACGATCCGGCAAACCGCCGCTTTCACGCTCAGCCCGTGGCGTGTCCGCAGTGCGGTCCGCATTATCTGCTGAACGGCGACAATGCACTGAAAGATCACGCAGCCATCGCGCGCACGGTTCAGCTTCTCCGCCAGGGCCAGATCGTCGCCGTAAAGGGACTGGGCGGGTATCACCTGGCGTGCGACGCCCGCAATGCAACGGCGGTTAACGCGCTTCGTGAGCGGAAGTATCGCAAGGAAAAGCCGTTCGCCGTCATGGTCAAGGATGTCGAGACTGCGCGCGGCATAGTCGAGCTGTCGTCCGCTGCTGGGACGCTGCTCACTTCGGTTGCACGGCCGATTGTCCTTGCCGCTGCCAAAGCCGATCTGCCAGGTGTCGCTCCGGAGAACGATGAGCTCGGTGTCATGCTGCCGTACACGCCGGTGCATCATCTGCTGTTCGCCGCAGGAGCGCCCGAGGTGTTGGTGATGACCAGCGCCAACCGCTCCAGCGAACCGATCGCGTACGACGAGCAGGACGCCTTCGAGCGGCTGGCCGGAGTGTCCGATGCGTTCCTCGTGGGCGAGCGGCCGATTGCGCGACGCGTGGAAGATTCGGTAGCGCGTGCGGGCGCGTTTGGTCCGGTCATTCTGCGGCGATCGCGCGGCTACGCTCCGGGAGCGGTGGCCAGCCTGCCGATCGATCGGCCAGTGCTTGCCGTCGGAGCCGATCTCAAGAGTTCCATAACTCTGGTTGTGGACGGACAGGCGTTCGTCAGCCAGTACATCGGCGACCTCGATCACTACCAGGCGTTCCAGGCCTTCCAGGAGACGATTCGCGACCTGATGTCGATGTACGAAGTGAGCGGGGATGATGTGCTGCTGGTGCACGACGCACACCCGCAGTACTTCTCGACGACGTATGCCCTGAGTCTCCCTGCTGCCGAAAGGGTCGCGGTGCAACATCATCGGGCCCACATTGCCTCGGTGCTGGCCGAGCAATGCGAGTGGGAGAGGCGCGTCCTGGGCGTGAGCTTCGACGGTACCGGCTACGGCGACGACGGCAGCATCTGGGGCGGTGAGTTCTTCGCCGGCAGCGTGCGCGAGGGCTTCGAACGCGTGGCACATTTGCGGCGCGCCAGCCTTCCCGGCGGAGACGCCGCAGCGCAACATCCAGTACAAGCCGCAGCTGGATTTCTGGCCCAGATTGATGGATTGCCCGATGTGATGGAGGCGCCGTTCAACTTCCCCTCGCGCTATCAATATGCCGTAGAGCTGGTCCGGAAAAACGTGCGCTGCTTCGGTACGACTTCCATCGGGCGGTTGTTCGATTCGGTCGCAGCTTTGCTCGGATTCACGCGCGCTACCAGCTTTGAAGGACAAGCCGCGATGTGGGTGGAAGCGCTGGCGCGAAAGAGCGCGTCGAGCGCCTCTTATCGTTTTCCATTCGAAAGCGGAGAGCTGGATTTTCGTGCGCTGCTGCGGGCGGTTGCCGAGGATCGCAAGCACGGCCTCGATCCGCGCGACATCGCCCGAGCCTTTCAGCGCGGGGTTGCTCAGGGATTGTCCCACGTCATCCGCAAGCTGTGCAGCGAACGTCATCTGGATACGGTGGTGCTCTCCGGCGGTGTCTTTCAAAACGATCTGCTGCTATCGGATGTACGAGACTGGCTGCATGGACAAGGCTTGACGATCTGGACAAACCATGCCGTCCCGCCCAATGACGGCGGCATCAGCCTGGGACAGACGGCTTTGGCGGCGTTTCTATGCAACAACGCCAAGTAGGTCACCTGTCCGGTCCAGGTTTGGACTCATCCCGCAACCCGCGGAGGAGAGTGGACCTCGTGCCGGGTATTCTCTTGCGGCTGATGCGGCATTCCGCCTTGGCGGCAACTGGAAATACCATCGCGAATGCCGCTTGAAACCAAGATTTACAATGGATCTACAAGCGGCCGGACGATGAGACTTTGCGACTGGTCCGCATGGGATCGCACAGCGAATGGTTCGCGAGATAATCTTTAATCACGCATGAAACGCATCGCCATCCTCGGCTCCACCGGCTCCATCGGACGCAGCACGCTCAGCATCGTGGAGAGCTTCCCTGACCGCTTCTCAGTCGTCTCGATGGCCGCGGGAAACAACGTCGAACTGGCCTTCGAGCAGGCATGCCGCTGGCGTCCACGAATTCTCTCGATGGCAACCGCCGAAGCCGCCGATCAGCTCCAGCACAAACTCCAGCAGTGCGGCCTAAACGACGCCATCGAAATCACGCACGGCTCTAGCGGGACCGTCCAAGTCTCCACCCATCCCGATGCCGACTTCGTCGTCTCCGCCATCGTCGGCGTCGCCGGACTGGAAGCCACCTACGAGGCCGTTAAGGCCGGCAAGACGGTCGGCCTGGCCAACAAGGAGTGCCTGGTCGCCGCCGGAGATCTCATCACTGCTGAAGCACGTCGTCAGGGCAAGCCGCTGCTGCCTATCGATAGCGAGCACAACGCCGTCCACCAATGTCTGCGCGGCGGGCGCCGCGACGAGGTCCATCGCATCTGGCTGACCGCGTCTGGCGGTCCATTTTTTCATACGCCCATCGGCGAATTCTCCAGAATTACGGTGGAGCAGGCGCTGAATCACCCCACCTGGAAGATGGGAAAGCGTATTACCATCGATTCGGCCACACTTATGAATAAAGGCTTCGAGGTCATCGAAGCTGTCCGTCTCTTTGACATGCCGCCTGAGCAGGTTAGCGTGCTGATTCATCCCCAGAGCACCGTTCACTCGCTGGTCGAGTTCGTTGATGGCAGCCTGCTTGCTCAACTTTCCCTCACGGATATGCGGCTGCCGATCCTTTACGCGCTTACGTATCCTGATCGAGTCGAGTCGGAGCTGCGCTTACCGCTCGAGGAGCTGCGCCGGCTCGACTTCGCGCCTCCGGACTTTGAGAAATTTCCTTGCTTACGTTTGGCTTACGAGGCAGTCGAAGCGGGAGGGGCTAAAACGATCGCGCTGAACGCGGCCGATGAGGTCGCCGTGGCGGCGTTCCTCGAAGGTACTATTGGTTTCCTGGACATTCCCGCTACAATAAAGATGATCGTGGATGAAACGCCCGCCCGCGTGCCGGAATCTATACATCAGGTCTTGGAATTGGATACGGCCGCCCGTCGCCGGGCGTGGGCAGCTGTCAGCAATCGGAGGCGGCCAGCAGTCAGCGATCAGCACTCAGCACTCACTCAATGACTTGGAGATGTTGGAGGCAGCAGCAGTGTGTTTTCGAAAGGTTTTAAGCTGGCGATACTCAATCAGGGCCGATGGCTGAGAGCTGATGGCTGACAGCTAGTCTCGCGAACTCCCCAGCAAAGCAGGCTTATGACATCGTTCCTTTATGCAGTGGTTTCAATGGCAGTCGTACTCGGGATCATGATCCTGGTCCACGAGTTTGGCCATTATGCCGCCGCGAAATCTTTCGGCGTCCGGGTAGACGTTTTCTCCATCGGCTTCGGCAAGCGGCTCTGCGGTTTCCGTCGCGGCGGGACCGATTATCGCATCAGTGCCCTGCCGCTCGGCGGTTACGTCAAAATGGCGGGCGAGAACCCGCTGGAATCGCGCTCCGGCGCGCCCGACGAGTTCATGTCGCATCCGCGCTGGCAGCGCTTCGTCATTGCCATCGCCGGCCCGGCGATGAACGTCCTGCTGGCCATCGCGCTGCTCACCGGCGTCTACATGGTGCACTACGAGCGCCCGCAATTCTTCGATCAGCCCGCCGTCATCGGCTGGGTGCTCGACGACTCCGCCGCTGCCAAAGCCGGTATCGAGCAAGGTGATCGCATCGTCCGCATTGATGGCATCAAGAATCCCACCTGGGAAGACGTCATTCTCCAGGTGATGATCAGCCCCAAGCAGTCGATGGACATCGCCATCCAGCGCGGCAACGAGATCCTGGAAGAGCATGTCAAGCCCGAGCTGGAAGGCTCTGGATTCGACGAATACGGTAGCGTCGGCTGGCAGCCGGAGCAGACAGTCGCGGTAACGGAACTCGTTCCCAACATGCCCGCGATCAAGGCCGGCATCCAGCTCAAAGACCAAATCCTGGCGATCAACGGCACGCCCATGCGCTCCGTCTTTGCCATCATTCATTATCTGCAACAGAATGGCGCCAAGCCGGTGGATGTTACCGTCAGCCGCGATGGTAAAGAACTGCACTACACCATGACGCCGGTGCAGATGGAAGAGAACGGGCAAAAGGGATATCGCCTCGGCTTCCTGCTCGCCGAGCCGATGACTGTCACCAAGCTTTCCTTCCCGAAAGCTTTCGCGATGTCGCTGAAAGACAACAAGAAGTTTTCGCTGCTGATGGTCGATCTCCTCCACAAGCTGGTCGAGCGTAAAGCGTCGATCAAACAGCTGGATGGGCCGATCGGCATCGCGCGCGCCTCTGGCGACGCCGCCCAGCAGCCCGGCTGGACGCCACTGCTCAGCCTGATGGCGATGATCAGCCTCAATCTCGGCATCGTGAATCTTCTGCCCATCCCGATTCTTGATGGCGGCGTGATTCTCCTGCTGATAGTCGAGTCACTGATGCGTCGTGATATCAGCTTGCGCATCAAAGAGCGGATTTACCAGACCGCGTTCGTCTTCATCGTGCTGGTGTTCGTCGTCGTGATTTACAACGACCTGATGAAGGCCTTGCCCGGCCTGGCGCAGCGCTTGCCGTAAAGGCCAGTTTCGAGCTTCAGGTTTCGAGTTACCAGTTCACTACCGAAGCCCGGAAAACACGGAAGCTCTGGAAATCGCTTCCCGTGACTTGCGTGACTCGGTGGTGATTTCAGCTTCCAGTTTGAGGTATAGGAAACGGCTGCTCGAAACTTGAAACTCCCAACCTTAAAACAGTAACCATCCAATTCCCTGCCTTATTCTTCGTTTGCTTCCCCAGCCGACGCCGCACTAGACTGACTCAGCGCCCTCGCACGACGCGCCTATGGCTGCCACCGTCTTCCGCCGGTCGCATCACCAGACTACCGTGGAGATTCTCGACCTCAGGCACTTCGCATCCGCCGACCTGCGTCCCCTGCTCGACGAAGAGGTTGTGGCCTGGGGTAGCCTTCTCAGCTGGGATTACCGCAGCTCCGCGGACATGATCCTGCGCTACGTCGATGCCAAGATCCTGCCCGGTTACGCCGCCGTCGAGCGGGGCAATATCGTGGGCTACTCCTTCTTTGTTTATGAGGGGAGCAAGGGCGTGGTCGGCGATCTGTTCGTTTCGCCGCGCCGTCCCGACGCTCGCCTCATCGAAGCGCAAATTGCGCAGCACGTGGTCGACACGCTACAGCAGTCGCCGGGAATTCATCGTGTGGAAGCACAACTGTTGACGCACCTGGCCGGGGGGTTGTCGGCCGAGTTTTCTTCGGCCGGATTCCAGCGTTATCGCCGCCTCTTTCTGGCGCTGCATTTACGGCATAACGATCCCAGCCAGCTGCCTCCGATATCGCTTCCGCCCGATATCCAGATCCGTCCCTGGCTGGAGCAGGATTACCAAGCTGCCGCCAGTATCATCACTGCATCCTATCGCGCGCACATTGATTCCGAAATCAACGATCAATACCGCACCCACGCCGGCTCGATTCGCTTTCTCAACAATATCGTGCGCTTCCCCGGATGCGGCGCCTTCGACGCGGAGTCGTCGTTCTCGGCCATCCATCGTCCTAGCAATACGCTGATCGGGCTGATTCTTTGCTCCCGCGTGCGCCAGGACGTTGGTCACGTCACGCAGGTGTGCTTGCTGCCGGAATATCGCGGACACAGCATCGGCGAGAATCTCATCGTCTGTACGTCGAATGCGCTGCGTCACAAGAACTGCAGTCTGCTGACGCTGACTGTGACCGAGGCCAACCGCCGCGCGGTCGATCTCTATAAGCGCTTGGGCTTCGCCGAAACCAGCGTCTTCGACGCCTTCGTGTGGGAAGGATAGCTCGCGCAAATTTAGAGCCGGCTTGCTCTACACACAACCTACTGCCCCGTCTTCGCCGCTGCTGCCGCCTTGGTATAGGTGTCGGTCATCACGTCCTTCAACGAATTGGCATCCGGCCCGCTCGACATGATCATGACGAACGAGTTGGGCGTCCAATTCATATAGGTAATCTTCGTAACCGTCTTCTGCCCGTTCATTTCGCTTTCCATCATGCCCACCAGCGTCTCGCCGTCCCACCTGCTGGTGCCGCTGGAGTCGCATCCATTCGGCGTCATGCTGTCGCACCACACCCAGCGATAGGCCTGCGCCTTGGGATCCCACCAAGTGGTGCCGAAGCCGCTGAATTTCCCGATGGCACCGACCGAGTGATAGTCCTCCAGCAACGACATCCCACCGGGACCCGCCCAAAACTTCGCCGTGCCTTTGCCGCTGCCGCCGTTGGGAAACATCAAACTCGGCTCGTACTTCTCCGACACCGTCCAGGTCCCCGACAGCATCTGGATGAGTTTGGTCATCTCTGGCGAGGCCTCCGGCGGGGGCGGCATCTTGGCATTCGCGACCGAGCGGCTCGCTCGAGGCCTCTTGGCCGCGTCATTGTCCTGCGCCATCAAGGTCGCAGAGAGAACTGCTGCAGTCATAATCAAAAGAATTCCCTTGGCCAATCTCTTCATCACTCCCTCCATGAAAGCTGGGACTCTGCGGCAAGAATCTTATACGAGACGGCAGTAGGAGTCAGCGGCTGAGACAGAAAACTCCGGCCGAGAAGCCGCTGGCGGTTACGAACTGTCGAGGCCCAGGGATATTTAATTTATAACCTATGATATATTTTTTGGAGGTTAGGAGAGAATAATGTCCGACGTGGAACGCATTCTCAAACATTATGACGGCGTCTTGAACGGCGATGCCTGGCACGGTGGTCCGGTCTGGCAGATTCTGGCTGGCATCTCAGCGCAGCAGGCCGCAGCCAGGCCTTTGCCCGCGGCGCATACTATCTGGGAACTCGTGATGCACATGATCTTCTGGGAAGGGGTCGTCACGCAGCGGCTGACCGGCAAGCGCGCCGGACTGGTCGAGGAGCTCAACTTCCCTGCCATGCCTGCCGTTACCGAGGAAAACTGGCATAAGACCCTCGACGATTTTCGCGCTTCCAATCAAAACCTTCGCGAGTCTCTGGCCAAGCTCGACCCGGCCAAGCTGAACCACCTGACTGCCGCGGGCAAACGCACGTATTATGGCGAGGCTCACGGAATCGTCGAGCACCACGTTTACCACCTGGGTCAGATCGCACTGCTGAAGAAGGGATCGGGACAGAATTGGCGCCCGTGACACTCCCAGCTGCCTTGCAAGGGCCAGTCCGAAAGTGACTATCGGCTCACACCCAGATCTTCTGGGCGATGATCATCCGGATGTGGCCGCTGCGTTTCATAGCTCTGTTGTGGCAGAAGCCGCTGACCACGCGCGTTAGGAGCCCGGCGCAGGGCCGGCTCTATCGCCAGGCGCTTATTTCTTTGCGGTTTTTAGCCGCTCTTCCAGCGCCTTCACCTCGGCATTCAATCCCTCCGGCAGACGACCGCCAAACTTGGCGAAGTGTTCCTTAATTGAAGGCACTTCGGCCAGCCACTCTTCCACATTCACACTCAGCAGCCGCTCCAGCTTGTCACGCGAGATGTTCAATCCGTTGGTATCCAGATCGGCGATCTCCGGCAGACGTCCGATCGGCGTGTCCTTGGCGCGTACCTTGCCATCGCAGCGCTCGAAGATCCACTTCAGCACGCGGCTGTTCTCACCAAAGCCGGGCCACAGAAACTTGCCGTTCTGATCCTGGCGAAACCAGTTGACGTAGAAAATCTTGGGCAGCTTCGCAGTCTCGGTCAGCGTTCCCATCTTCAGCCAGTGGCCGAAGTAGTCGCCCATGTGGTAGCCGCAAAAGGCCAGCATGGCCATGGGATCGCGGCGCAGCTGGCCGACCTTTCCGGCAATCGCTGCCGTGGTCTCACTGCTCAGGGTCGAGCCCAGGAACGTTCCGTGCTGCCAACTGAATGCCTCGGTGACCAGCGGAACGATTCCGGCACGCCGTCCACCGAAGAGGATCGCATCAATCGGCACGCCCTTCGGATCTTCCCACTCGGGTGCAATCACCGGACACTGCTTTGCCAGCACCGTAAATCGCGCATTCGGATGCGCCGCTTTGCGCCCTGAATCCGGCGTCCACGGCCGGCGCAGCCAATCGATCAGCTCGCCGGGAGCCTGATCCGTCATTCCCTCCCACCACACGTCACCGTCAAGAGTCATGGCGCAATTGGTGTAAACGGCGTTCTCATGGAGCATTCCCATGGCGTTGGGGTTCGACTTCATGCTCGTGCCCGGCGCCACGCCGAAGAAGCCGTACTCCGGATTGATGGCGTAAAGCCGCCCATCATCGCCGATCTTCATCCACGCGATGTCTTCGCCGACCGTTTCCACCTTCCAGCCGGGGATGGTCGGAATCAACATCGACAGATTTGTCTTGCCGCAGGCGGACGGGAACGCGCCGGTCATGTACTTCACCTCACCCGTCGGACTGGTGAGCTTGAGGATAAGCATGTGCTCAGCCATCCAGCCCTCGTCGCGAGCTTGCACGGACGCGATGCGCAGCGCATGACACTTCTTCGCCAGGAGGGCGTTGCCGCCATAGCCGGAGCCATACGACCAGACCTCGCGCGTCTCGGGAAAGTGGCAGATGTACTTCTCTTTCGGATTGCAGCGCCACGTCGAGTCGGGCTGGTTCGGCGCCAACGGCGCGCCCACCGAGTGCATTCCGCGCACGAACTCGCCGTCCTCAGCGAGTTCCTCCAGCACGCGTTTCCCTACCCTCGTCATGATGTACATGCTGACGACGACGTACGCCGAGTCCGTGATCTCTACGCCGACCTTCGCGCTGGGCGAGCCGAATGGACCCAGATTGTAAGGCACGACGTACATTGTGCGTCCGGCCATCGAGCCGCTGAACAGGCTCATCAGCTTCTGTTTCATCCTGGCCGGATCTTCCCAATTGTTGGTCGGGCCGGCCTCTTCTTTCGTACGCGCGCAGATAAAGGTCAGCTCTTCCACGCGCGCCACATCGGCGGGATCGGAGCGGACAAGATAGCTGTTAGGGCGCTTGGCAGGATCAAGAGGGATAGCCGTTCCGGTCAGAACCAGCTGGCGTACAGCGTCGCGAAACTCCCCTGGCGAGCCATCGCACCAGTGAATGCGATCCGGTTTGCAGATTTGGGCCACTTCTTCGACCCAGCGCTCCAGCTTGGTATTGCGGCAGTGACTAGCGGCAGCATCAACCTCTATCGTAGTAGTGGCCATAGTAATGTCTCTCCGTGGAATGTACAGCGGATTTCAGCACCTGTCGCTCTCATGATGGGATGCATGTAGGACATTCGCCGTCAGCGAATTCAAGGCTGCGGTTAGCTTCAGCTCAGCCTGATTGAAGTCTCCAGAACCGGCAGACCAAAGGCGATCGCGGGAGTATAGGCACGGCTGGACCCCACGAGCCAGCAGCTGCCAACCTATTAGTCTACCTGATTGAGGCAAGACCGGCACTATCGGAATGCTGGGGTGGCGTCCTGATTCGCTGTTGAGACAGTACCAATGCTGGGGTGGCAACGCTCTTTGCGCTTATTGATGCCCCGCAGTCAGCTGCAACCTTGCGGTCAGCCTGGTTCAGCTGGCGGCAATCGGCATATTGTTCGTCCCGTGCCACCGCACAACTGCTCCATACGTTACGCCCGGAAGCTTCCTACACCAGCGAAGTCGTTAGCAACGCTTCTTTCCCAGCGGCTCCGCAAACCGCCTCTGGCCGGCATCCGGATAGGTCTTCGGCGCTCCACTTGAAGACCGGCTCCAGCCCTTCGGCCTTGAGCTTGTCGGCGTAGGTTGGCGCGTCATACGAACCAGACGTGAACTGGCATCCGCACTGCGGCAGCGAGTAGCCACCGGGAGTAGTGGAGCAATTCAGCGTGAAGAGACAGCCGCCGCCTCGGGCCATTTCTACGCACAAGTCCCAAGCCTCACGCGTGCTGACGAACGCCGCCGTCGTCGGTGCAAAGAGGTTGTGCAGAGCGATGCTCGCGAGGAACTCCTGGCGTGTCATCTCGTAGGGCGAGTCCTTCATCAGCGCTCCCGGAGCCAGCTTCAGCCGCGGCGTGCCCAGAATCGTGGGGCCCCGCGCGCAATGCTCATGCAGATACTGCTCATGCAGCATCAGCATCGTCCAGTCGCGTTTCCACTCCGATAAGCCGGTCAGCACCCCGATACCGACGTGCTCCACTCCGGCAGCAATCATGCGCTCATAGGCATTCAGACGGTATTCAAAGTTCGACTTCCTGGTCCTGCCGGGATGCAGTTCGGCATAGCGATCACGGTCGTACGTCTCCTGCCAAAGGACCGACCAGCACAGCCCTGCGTTCATCAGGCGGCGATATTCGCTCTCTTCCAGCGCTTCAGCACTGATTCCGACCAGTCCTCCGCCATGGCGCTCCAGCACGCGCCGCAACAGCTCGACGTGGCGGCACATGGCGTCAACTCGCATCTGCGGGTCGGAGGCGTAGACCAACTCCAGAACTCGTTGTCCCTTGTCTTCCACCAGGTACGTTGCCTCGCGTTGCAGCTCATCGTCGGTCAATCGCCGGCGCTGCACTTCCACTCCCTTGTTGCCACCGCGGAAGTTGCAGTAGACACACTGCTCCTGGCAAATGCTGGTCACGTAGAGCGGAACGATGACGAAAAGCTTCCCGTTGTAAAGCGCAGCCTTGGTTTCAGCAGAACGCGCAACAATGGCGCGATCCAGTTCGCCGCCGCAGCCGAATCCTTCGTGGCACAAGAACGGCGCGAAATCGGAAGCCACCATTGGCCGTAGCGACTCCAGCGGCGCCGGACGCAGGCGAGAGCACTCCGAAGCCTGTTCCCAGGCCAGTTTGTAGCGATCAGAAAACATTGAATGTACCCACTCAAACGATAGCGCCGTACCGCACCCAGGGCCGTGATGTCGCACACCAGCGGCTGTGACCTGGACGCGAAGGCCGTACAGGGCACAACCAATTCGCTTTCGTTAAGATGAAGGAAGCTGGTAACGATGAGCATTCCACGCGTTTTGATCATCGCGGGTTCCGACTCCGGCGGCGGTGCCGGAATTCAGGCTGACCTGAAGACCGTTTCCGCGCTGGGCGCATTCGGAATGACGGCGATCACCGCGCTTACGGCGCAGAACACCACCGGCGTCTTGGGCGTGCTGGAGATCGCGCCGGAGTTTGCAGTGAAGCAGATCGAAGCCTGCGCCAGCGACATCGGATGTGACGCGATCAAGACCGGCATGCTCTCGAACGCCGCCATCGTTGAGGCGATTGCCGTGGCGATTTCGCCTTACATGTCGGCGCCGCTAGTGGTCGATCCGGTGATGATCTCCAAGCATGGGACGCCGCTGCTCAAGCCCGAGGCGGTTGTGGCTCTGAAATCCAAGTTGCTGCCCATGGCCACCGTGGTCACACCCAACCTTCACGAAGCTGGAGCGCTGATCGGGCGCGAAATCACTACGTTGAGTGAAATGAAAGAGGCGGCGCGAGCGATCCTCGACCTCGGGCCGAAGAATGTTGTCATCAAAGGCGGTCATCTGGTCAACGTCGCCGCCGACCTACTCTACGATGGCCGCGAGTTCACTGTCTTCAACGCCGAACGTATCGACAGCAAAGACACGCACGGGACGGGTTGCGTCTTCGCCTCGGCGATTGCGGCCCAGCTGGCGCACAAGAAGACTGTTTTAGAAAGCGTGACCGCAGCCAAGCAGTTCATCACCGAAGCCATCCGCAGCGGCCTGCGAATCGGCGAAGGTTACGGCCCAGTGAATCCCATGGCCATGCTGTACCGCAAGGCCGAGATGTGAAGACGCTCTACCTCACCTTGAGGAAGTAATACGCGGTCATCACGACGCCGATGGCAATCACCACGCGCCGCACTTTTACCGGATCGGCTTTCTGTGCGTAGTGCGCGCCGAACCATCCGCCGGTGGTTGCGCCGGCGATCATCACCAGGCATTGCGGCCACAGGACCGCACGCGCGATGACGAACATCAGCACCGCTGCCGCGTTGATCACTACCGCCAGCAAGGTGCGGATGGCGCCCATGGCATGAATGTCGTGCATCCCCAGCGCCGCCAGCATTCCCAGCGTGATGAATCCGATGCCCGCGCCGAAGTATCCGCCGTAGATTCCGATCAGCAGTTCAACCAACGACGCCGCAGTGATGACTCCCCATGACGCGTTACGCCAGTCGGTGACGTGAGTCCGGCCAGCGATGGCGCGGAT
>Ga0335074_10001730_pt1 | contig 29468 bp, 23 predicted proteins | sample Lox_Sample_23_FD_206715 | JGI IMG/M metagenome (GOLD analysis project Ga0335074, IMG submission 206715) | Soil microbial communities from Loxahatchee National Wildlife Refuge, Florida, United States - Lox_Sample_2.3 | ecosystem: Environmental > Terrestrial > Soil > Wetlands | place: USA... | reverse complement strand
GGTCGCTCAGGGGTTCAACGTTCCGCTCGGACATCTCACTCTCCAGCTCAGCGGCAACAGCGCCGCGCCGGAAAGCTTCGCCGGGTTAGATCACGGAGGAAAGGACGGGGTTGCTGGAGTCCTTACCGTTAGCCCTTGAAAAGTAAGGAATTTCATGATATAATCCAATCCGTTTGATGCCTGAGACGGACTTCGTTGCAGTGCTTCGCGGAGGCGACCTCTGACATGTACTTTGACGAAGTCCGTCTCAGGCATCAAACGAGCCTGTTTGCATTGCCGCAGCGTCGCGCTAAGTTGTTGATGTGGTTCACAAAACCGAACTGGATTGTTGACACTTCCGCTCACAAGCGGATGATGGTTCTCGACAAGTCGCCCCTAAGTACCGAACCGGCTCCGTATGGAGTGCTTGCCGCGGAAACCCACGGCTAGGACTGAGGGTCGCAAAAGCCTCGTTCATTGAACGGGGCTTTTTACTATCTGCTAGCCGAAATGAAAGACATCGTCGATGCGAGGCTCTAGTACTTCTCTCCATCTACCCGCATCTTCGCGATCACGCACCTCGCGCATAATCGCTCCGACGCACATATCTGCAAGTTGCATCAGGGGATCGCTCTCCGAGTCGGACATTCTCACTTCTTTGATTCGGTCCCCAAGTTCGCGCCGCAAATACCTATTCAAGCTGCGCTGAAATTCCCGGCTTCCGCTCCCGTCAATGCGGACGCTAGCGGCTGTTAAAACACCGTTGTCATGAGCCATCAGCATTTTCGCGAAGTAGTTATAGAAGCTGTCGGTGTTCGTGCGCAGCTCGTTGCTATGCAATTTCTCTTTTCTAACGACGAGCGCGCGCACTTTAAAAGGGCAATTTCTTACCGCTCCAAAGAATGCGTCTCGCAGGGCGTTGCTCGACTTACTGAACTTAAACTCTGTTTTGTGCCCGAGCCTTTCTCGTAGGGCTAGAATCGCTCGCTGCGTCTCATCGGCGCCTCGGCCATCACTGAAGATGACCATTGCGATACCGAATACGGGGTCTGATCCTCGCGTGAACTTAAATCCTGGGCAGCCGCTTTCGTCAATGAATACGAGCATCGACGGATTCTAGCCCGCGTGGACGCACAAATAATGAGGTCCATTCGAGGCAGGAAGTCGCCGTGAGCGCGGTTACACTCCGCTTACACAACACTTCAAGGTGCTGCGACAACTGGTCGAAATTGGAACGTGAAACGGCGCGTAAGTCGTTGACTTAGAAGGATGGCTCCCCGGGACGGATTCGAACCGCCGACCAACGGATTAACAGTCCGTCGCTCTACCACTGAGCTACCGGGGAATTCGGAGGAGGCGCGGATTGTCGGGAAGCGCGCCGTCTAAGTCAAGGAATCGGCGCGGCGCGCTAGACGTATCCGGCGGGCGCGTGCGGCACGTAAGGCGCCTCGAGCTGCGCGAGCTCGGTCTCCGTCAAGCGCAGCTCGAGCGCCGCGGCCGCATCGTCCAGGTGCTGGGGCTTGGAGGCACCCACGATGGGTGCGGTGACGACCGCCTTCTGAGCGACCCAGGCGAGGGCGACCTGCGCGCGTGGAACCCCGCGCGCGGCGGCGATCGCGGTGACCTGCTCGGCGACTTTTCGATCCGATTCCTCGGATCCCGCGAACAGTGAATTGCCGTACTTGTCGGTTTGCGTGCGCGCGGTCTCGGTGTTCCAGGGGCGCGCGAGCCGGCCGCGAGCCAGCGGGCTCCACGGCAGCACGGCGATGCCGTGCGCCGTGCACAGGGGCAGCATTTCGCGCTCCTCTTCGCGATACAGCAGGTTATAGAAGTTTTGCATGCTGACGAAGCGGGTCCAGCCGTGCTGTCGGGCCAGATGCAGGGCGTCGCTGAACTGCCAGGCGTACATGGTGGAGGCGCCGAGATAGCGTACCTTGCCGGCCTTGACCACATCATGCAGCGCCTCGAGCGTCTCCTCGATGGGGGTCCTGCGGTCCCAGCGATGGATCTGGTACAGATCGACGTAGTCCGTACCCAGGCGCCTCAAGCTCGCATCGATGGCCGTGAAGATCGCCTTGCGCGACAGGCCCATGCCGTTCGGGCCCTTGCTCATCGGAAAGAACACCTTGGTGGCGATGACGACTTCGTCGCGCCGTGTGTAGTCCTTGAGCGCTTGCCCGACGATCTCCTCGGAGGTTCCGTCCGAATAGGTGTTGGCGGTGTCGAAGAAGTTGATGCCCATCTCGACGGCTTTGCGGATGAGCGGTCGGCTCTGTTGCTCGGGGAGCGTCCAGGGATGATCGCCGCGATCGGGCGTGCCGAAGGTCATGCAGCCCAGACACAGGGGCGAGACTTTGAGGCCGGTATTGCCCAGGTTCCTGTACTTCATACCAATACCGCCTGATCAATAGCTTACAAACGATTATTCATGTGAAAACGCATGACGTTTCCGCGGAAAATCCACGGCGGCCGCTCGAGCGCCGCGCAAGGCTCCTGGCGCGATCGCGGGGCGCGGCGGGCCGGCCTGTGCTCAGCCCGTGCGCCTCGCGGCGGAGGCCGCGAGCGCGCGCCCGATGCGCTCGACGGCATCCTCGAGCGTCTTCAGGCTGCAAGCGAAGGAGATGCGCATATGCGCCGGGGCGCCGAAGCCGGAGCCCGGCACCACGGCGACCAGTGCCTCGCTCAGCAGGTACTCGGCGAACGCGACGTCGTCCTTGATGCCGAGCGCACGCATCGCGCCCGACACGTCGGCGAAGGCGTAAAAGGTGCCCGCGCCGGGCCGGCAGCGAATTCCCGGAATCGCGTTCAAGCCCGCCACCACGAAATCATGGCGCTCCTTGAACGCCGCGTTCATCTCGGCCACGCACTTCTGATCGGCGTTGAGGGCCACCGTCGCGGCGCGCTGGGAAATGCTCGAGGCGCTCGAGGTCGATTGGCCCTGGATCGTGCTCATGGCAGCGATGATCTGCTTCGGGCCGCCGCAGTAGCCGATGCGCCAGCCGGTCATGGCGTAGGCCTTCGATACCCCGTTGATGGTGACGGTACGGGGGTACAGCTCCGGGTTGGCCTGTGCAAAGCTCAACAGCGGCTCGGGCGCCCAGTAGATGTGCTCGTACATCTCGTCCGCCCCGATGATCACCTGCGGGTGCTTCTCGAGCACGGCGCCGAGCGCGCGCAGCTCCGCGCCCGTATAGGCGGCGCCCGTCGGGTTGCTCGGGCTGTTCAGAATGAGCAATTTGCTGCGCGGCGTAATCGCCGCCTCGAGCTGTGCGGGCGTGATCTTGTAGCCTTGCTCGGGACCCCCATTGATGATCACGGGCGTCGCATCGGCGAGCAGCGCCATGTCAGGATAAGAGACCCAGTAGGGTGCCGGGATCAAGCACTCATCGCCCGGGTCGAGGAGCGCGGCGCACAGATTGAAGCAGGTCTGTTTCGCCCCCGAGGAGACCAGGATCTGGCTGCGATCATAGGAGAGCCCGTTCTCGCGCTTGAACTTGCCGATGATGGCGTCCTTGAGCTCGGCGGTGCCTTCCACCGCCGTGTAGCGGGTGATCCCGGTGCGGATCGCCTCGATGCCCGCCGCGGCGATGTGCGCGGGCGTATCGAAATCCGGCTCGCCGGCGGCCAGGCCGATGACGTCCTTGCCCTCGGCCTTGAGCTGCGCGGCGCGAGCCGTCATGGCGAGGGTGGGAGAGGGCTTAACCTTCTGAACGCGCTTGGAAAGTGACACAGGCAACGGAGTGATTCCTACTATGTAAAACAGGGCGGCTGAGTGTACGAAAAACAACGCATGCGCGCCAGGGCGCGCATGCGCCGCGGTCCATCTACATGAGAGAATACAAGGATGCGTTTTGAATTGTTCTCGGATTATCTTCCGGCAGGCGATCAGCCGCAGGCGATCGAGAAGCTGGTGGAGGGCCTCACCAGCGGGCTCGCGCACCAGACCCTGCTCGGGGTGACCGGCTCCGGCAAGACCTTCAGCATCGCCAACGTCATCCAGACGCTGCAGCGTCCGACGCTCGTGCTCGCCCACAACAAGACGCTCGCCGCCCAGCTCTATGGCGAGTTCAAGATGTTCTTTCCGAAGAACGCGGTCGAGTACTTCGTGTCCTACTACGACTACTACCAGCCCGAGGCCTATGTCCCGGCCTCCGATACGTTCATCGAGAAGGACGCCTCCATCAACGAGCACATCGAGCAGATGCGCCTTTCCGCGACCAAGGCGCTGCTCGAGCGCTCCGATTCGATCATCGTGGCGACCGTCTCGGCCATCTACGGCCTGGGCGATCCGCAGGCGTACCTGAGCATGGTGCTGCACATGTCGCGCGGCGACATCCTCGAGCAGCGCAAGCTCCTGCGCCGCCTCGCCGACATGCAGTACACGCGCAACGAGATCGATCTGCGCCAGGGCACCTACCGGGTGCGCGGGGATGTCATCGACATCTTCCCGGCCGAGTCCGAGCGCGAGGCGGTGCGCGTCGAGCTGTTCGACGATCGGGTGGAGACTCTGAGCCTGTTCGATCCGCTCACCGGCGAGGTGCTGCGCAAGGTGCCGCGCCTGACCGTCTATCCATCGACCCATTACGTGACTCCGAAGGAGCGCATCCACCAAGCGGTCGATGAGATTCGCGACGAGCTGCGCGGGCGCCTCGCCGAGCTCAACGCGGCGGGCAAGCTCCTGGAGGCGCAGCGCCTGCAGCAGCGCACCTTGTTCGATCTCGAGATGATGAACGAGGTGGGCTACTGCGCCGGCATCGAGAACTACTCTCGCTATCTGTCGGGCCGGCAGGCGGGCGAGCCGCCGCCGTGCCTGTTCGATTATCTGCCGGGCAATGCCTTGCTCGTCGTCGATGAGAGCCACCAGACCATCCCGCAGCTCGGCGCGATGTACCGCGGCGACCGCTCGCGCAAGGAGACGCTGGTCGAATACGGCTTCCGTCTGCCCTCGGCCCTCGACAATCGCCCGCTGCGTTTCGAGGAGTTCGAGCATCTGGCGCCGCAGGCGATCTATATCTCCGCGACGCCCGGGCCCTACGAGACGCGCATCTCCGGTCAGATCGTCGAGCAGGTGGTGCGCCCGACAGGACTCACCGACCCGCAAGTCGAGGTGCGTCCGGTGCGCGCCCAGGTGGATGACCTCCTGTCGGAGATTCGCCTGCGCGCGCAGGCGAACGAGCGCGTGCTCGTGACCACGCTCACCAAGCGCATGGCCGAGGATCTCACCGACTACTTGAACGAGCACGGCGTCAAGGTGCGCTATCTGCACTCGGACATCGAGACGGTGGAGCGCTCGGAGATCATCCGGGATCTGCGCCTCGGCAAGTTCGACGTCATCGTGGGCATCAACCTGTTGCGCGAGGGCCTCGACATGCCCGAGGTGTCGCTGGTGGCCATCCTCGATGCCGACAAGGAGGGATTCCTGCGCTCCGAGGGCTCGCTCATTCAGACCATCGGCCGCGCCGCGCGCAACGTGCGCGGCAAGGCCATTCTCTATGCCGATCGGAGAACCGGCTCGATCGAGCGCGCGCTCGCCGAGACCGATCGGCGCCGCAACAAGCAGATCGAGTTCAATGCCGAGCACGGCATCACCCCGCGCACCATCGTCAAGGCCGTGGGCGATGTGATGGAGGGGGCGCGCGCGATGCCGGACGATCTGGCGCGCGAGCCGGGGACCGAGTATGCGCTCGCCCCGGAACAGGCCGTCAAGCGCATCAAGAAGCTCGAGGCGGAGATGATGAAGCTCGCCCGAAATCTCGAGTTCGAGCAGGCAGCGCGATTGCGTGACCAGATTCAAAGACTGCGCCAGTCCGCCTTTGGCGCACCGAACACCTTGGCCGGCTAGGCAGCCCGGAGGCGACATGGCGCTCGATAACAGTCAATCCAGGGAAAGCGATCTCGACCGCACGGACAAGCTGCCGATCCTCGAGGGCATCTCGATCGATGAGGACGTCGAGGACGATTCGGTGCGCCTCGACTTCTCCTCCACCCAGCCCGGCACGGTCATCGTCGCGAGCGCTCCCGGCGTGCCGGATCTGCGCTCGAGCGGCCTCGATCTGCCCTCGCTCGCCGACAGCGTTCGTTCGGTGGAGGCGCGCATCGCGCGCCAGAGCGCCGACTACGAGGCGCTCAATCGGCTGTACGAGAAGGCGCGCGATGCACAGCTCGCCGCCGGCACGCGCGCGGACGCGCTCGCTTCGGAGCTCGGCACCGTTCAATCGGCGCTTGCCGTGGAGCAGCACCGGGTGCGCGAGATGCAGGCGCTGCTCGCCCAGAACAACGCGGCGAGCGAGAAGACGCGAGTCCGCGTCGAGGAGGCGCTGCGTGAAGCCGAGCGCGCGCAGACCGAGGCGCGCACCCTGCGCGATGCCCTCGCGGCGCGCGAGACGACCATCGCCCAGGTCATGCATTCGCTCGGCGAGCGCGACGCGCAGCTCAGCGCGCTGCAGCGCGAGCATGCGAAGGTGGTGCCCGATCTGGAGGCGCGCTCCCAGGCGGGCGCCCAGCTCGAGCGGGAGCTGAAGGAATACAAGGAGCGGGCGGAGGCTTTGACGCTCGACTTGAAGGCGAGCCGCCAGTCCGTCTCCGATCTCATGACGCGGGTCGCGCGCGGGGAATCGGAGCTCAACGCCAATCGGCGCGAGGTGGCCGGCGTCAAGGCGCAGGCGGAGTCGTACCTGGAGGTTCTGCGCACGCGCGAGTGGCGCGGGGGCTTCAACCAGAATTTGTTTCGCGAATGGGACGAGAAGATTCAGGCGGCGCAGAGCGGCCATGGCGCACTGCAGGCCGAGTGCGATCGGCTCAAGCTCATGGCCGCCGCGATGAACGGTAAGCTGGCCGAGCAGAACGACACGATCGCGGCATTGAATGCCTCCCGCACGGGCGATGCGGCGGGGCTGGCGCGCAGGGACCAGGAGCTTCAGGAGTCGCAGCGCGCGCAGCAGGAGCTCGCCGCGCGGATCGAGGCGGTCGAGTCCGAGCGCAAGCGTCTCGACGGCGAGCTCGCCCTGCGGGCACAGGAGCTCGCCGACAGCCGCGCGCAGGCCGTGGCCGCCGCCCAGCAGTGGAAGGACCTGCTGGCGCAGTCCGAGGCACGGCAAGGGGCGCTCAGCGCGCAGATCGAGACGCTTCTCGAGGAGGCCAAGACTCACGAGGAAGAGATGACGGTGCTCATGGCGCATCTGAACGAGGCGCGCCGGCCCGTCCAGTCGGTCCAGGGGGACCTCAAGCGGTTGAGCGATGAGCTCGCGCTCAAGACCTCGGGCATGGAGCAGCTGAGCGAGGAGAACCGCACCTTGCGCGCAACCCTGGAGCGCACCCGCGGCGCGCTCGAGGAGCGCGACCTGCTGATCCGGCGCCTGGAGCGCAGCGCGAGCAACAACGCCAACGTGCTCGGACGGCTGCAGACGAGCATCGAGCGGCTGGGCGGCGCCCCTGCATCCGCGCCGGCGGCCGCGGCCGAGTACACGGCGGAGCTGGTGCGCCTCGACGCCGGGCCGGAGATGACCTTCACCCTGGCGCGGCGCACCCGCATCGGGCGCGCGCCCGGCTGCGAGCTGCAGATCGATTCCCAGTCGGTGAGCCGCAACCACGCCATGATCCTCAAAGGTCCGCGCGAGCTCATCGTCGAGGATCTCAATAGCACCAACGGCGTGCTGGTGAATGGGCGCAAGGTGTCGCGCCACCTGTTGAGCGACGGGGATGTGCTCACCGTCGGGGAGATTCAGTTTCGATGCCTCATCAAGCCCCTCGCGCGGGCCGCCGAAGGTCCCGCCGACCTCGCGGCGGGCGGCGCATCGGGGGCTTCGGGACCGGGCAACGTCGCGGATCTGCGACCGGTCGAGGCCGCCAAGGGCGAGTCGTAAGCGCCCCGCCAGCCATCCGCCACGCGCGCCGGCGCCCGCCGGCCGGCTCCTGTGGGGGCCCGCCCTTTATAGGCGGCCCCGAATCCGGTATCGTTCGCGCCCTCCGAGCGCGCTTAGCTCAGCGGTAGAGCATCACCTTGACATGGTGGGGGTCAGTGGTTCGATCCCACTAGCGCGCACCACTTGCTGGGATGCCGGCCGGGGCGGCCGACCAGGGCGACTTTCGCGGCGTAGATGAATCTAGGTGCCATGCCCGTAATTACACTGCCCGACGGCAGCCAGAAGAGCTTCGAGCAGCCGGTGACGGTGGCGGGCATCGCCTCCGCCATCGGTCCCGGGCTCGCCAAAGCGGCCCTCGCCGGCAAGGTGAACGGGCGCCTGCTCGACACCTCCGCAACCGTGGATCACGACGCGCAGGTGAGCATCGTCACGGACAAGGATCCCGAGGGCCTGGAGATCATCCGCCATTCCACGGCCCACTTGCTCGCCAATGCCGTGCAGGAGCTCTTTCCGGGCGCGCAGGTGACCATCGGCCCGGTGATCGAGGATGGCTTTTACTACGATTTCGCCTACAAGGTGCCGTTCTCGAGCGATGACCTCGCGGCCATCGAGAAGCGCATGGCCGAGATCGCGGCCAAGGATTTGCCGGTGCACCGCCGGGTGCTGCCGCGTGATGCCGCCGTCGAGCACTTCAAGCGCATCGGCGAGCACTACAAGGCGGAGATCATCCAGGCGATTCCCGCGGGCGAGGCCATCAGCCTGTACGGGCAGGGCGACTGGGAGGATCTGTGCCGCGGTCCGCACGTGCCGAGCACCGGCAAGCTCAAGGCCTTCAAGCTCATGAAGGTCGCGGGCGCGTACTGGCGCGGGGACTCGCGCAACGAAATGCTGCAGCGGATCTACGGCACTGCGTGGGCTACGAGTGCGCAGCTCAAGGAATACCTCACGCGCCTCGAGGAGGCCGAGAAGCGCGACCACCGGCGCATCGGCAAGGAGCTCGATCTTTTCCACCTGCAGGAGGAGGCGCCGGGCGCCGTGTTCTGGCATCCGAAGGGCTGGGCGCTGTTTCAGCAGCTCATCGCCTACATGCGCCAGCGGCAAAACGATGCAGGCTACGTCGAGGTGAATACGCCGGAGATCATGGATCGCGAGCTCTGGGTGCAGTCCGGGCACATCGCGAACTTCGGCGAGAACATGTTCATGACGAAAACGCCCGACGAGCGCACGTTCGCCATCAAGCCCATGAACTGTCCGGGGCACATCCAGGTGTTCAAACAGGGCCTGCGCAGCTACCGCGAGCTGCCGCTGCGGCTCGCGGAATTCGGCAAGGTGCATCGTTACGAGCCCTCGGGGGCGCTGCATGGCCTGATGCGCGTGCGCGCCTTCACCCAGGACGATGCCCACATCTTCTGTACGACGCAGCAGATCACGGCCGAGGCGGTGAAGGTCACCGAGCTCATCCTGAGCATCTACCGGGATTTCGGCTTCAACGAGGTGCGCATCAAGTTCTCCGACCGCCCGGCGAAGCGCGTCGGGTCCGATGAGGTCTGGGACATCTACGAGGGGGCGCTCAAGCAGGCGGCCGCCGCGGCGGGCATCGAGACCACCCTCAATCCCGGCGAGGGTGCTTTCTATGGGCCGAAGCTCGAGTTCGTGCTGCGCGATGCCATCGGTCGGGAATGGCAGTGCGGTACGCTCCAAGTGGACCCCAATCTCCCGGCGCGCCTCGGGGCGAGCTACATCGGCGAGGATAGCCAGCGGCATGTCCCCGTGATGTTGCATCGCGCCATGTTCGGATCGCTCGAGCGTTTCATCGGCATTTTGCTCGAGCATCACGCGGGAAAACTTCCCACCTGGCTCGCGCCGGTGCAGGCGGTGGTGATGGGAATCACCGACAGGCAGGACCAATACTGTGCCCAAGTCACCGAAAACCTTAAAAATCATGGGCTTCGAGTCGAGACGGACTTGAGGTCGGAGAAGGTAGGCTTTAAAATCCGCGAGCACACACTTAAGCGTGTTCCCTACCTCCTGGTCGCTGGCGACCGAGAGGTAGAGGGACATACCCTGGCCGTACGCACGCGCGCTGGCAAAGATCTAGGCAGTTTAAAGCTCGATGAGCTCGCCGCCTTGCTTTGTGAGGAAGTCGCGAGCCGCGGCCGTATTGTTTTGGAGGATCGTATATCGCAACGTCGAAGCGCGTAAGGCGCAATGAGGAGATCTCCGCACCGTCGGTGCGGGTGATCGCAGCGGATGGAAGCCAAGCAGGGGTTATGAGCCGCGCGGAAGCGCTGCAGATGGCAAGCTCACAGGCACTGGACCTGGTCGAGGTCTCGCCGATGGCGGAGCCCCCTGTCGTGAGAGTGATGGATTTCGGCAAATTCTTGTTCGAGCAGAACAAGAAGGCGCACGCGGCGAAGCGTAAGCAGAAGCAGATTCAGGTCAAGGAAGTGAAGTTTCGTCCCGGTACGGAGGAGGCGGACTACCAGGTCAAGCTGCGTAGCATCGTGCGATTCCTGACCGAGGGTGACAAGGCCAAGGTGACGTTGCGTTACCGGGGCCGTGAGCTCGTGCATCAAGACATCGGCCGGCGATTGCTGTCGCGGATTTCTGAGGATCTCGCCCCCTACTCGGTGGTCGAGCAGAACCCGCTGATGGAGGGCAAGCAGATGGTCATGGTGTTCGGGCCCAAAAAGAAGTGAGCGGCAGGCCCTAACGAAGCTTGCCACATCCGCCGGTGAGCGGCGTTTTCGGCGCGTCGCAAGAGGCGCCGAAGCGTTTGCGAGCCAGGCTAAAAATCAGGAGTCGACATGCCCAAGTTGAAGACAAAACGGGCTGCGGCGAAGCGTTTTCGCAAGACAGCGAACGGCTTCAAGCGCAGCCAATCCCATCGTCGTCATATCTTGACGAAGAAACCGAGCAAGCGTAAGCGCCAGCTGCGCCGTGAGATGCACGTGGATGAGACCGATGTGAATCGGATCAAGCACCTGCTGCCGTACGCCTGAGCGAGGGAGTAACACATGGCACGAGTCAAACGCGGCGTCATCGCAGGACGCCGGCACAAGAAGATCCTCAAGAAGGCAAAGGGCTACTACAACGCGCGGCGCAAGGTGTTTCGCGCGGCGAAGCAGGCGGTCATCAAGGCGGGCCAGTACGCCTACCGCGGGCGGCGCGAGAAGAAGCGCGAGTTCCGCGCACTGTGGATCACCCGCATCAACGCCGCCGCGCGTCTGTGCGGCCTCAGCTACTCGACGCTGATCGACGGCCTGAACAAGGCGGGCCTCGCCATCGACCGCAAGGTGCTTGCCGACCTCGCCGTGCACGATATGCCGGCGTTTACGGCGATCGCGGAAAAAGCCAAGGCCCATCTGACGGCCTGAGCAAGATGCGACGGGCGCTCGGGGCGCGGCCGCTCGCGGCCGCGCCCAGAGCCGCTCTCGAAGGGGATCCATGGCGGAAGATCTCAGCGAGCTCATCGGGCGGGCCCTCGCCCATGTCGACGCCTCGGACACTCTTTCCGAGCTCGATGAGGTGCGCGTGCGCCTGCTCGGCAAGAAGGGACTGCTCACCGAGCAGCTGAAGAGCCTCGGGAAGCTGCCCGCTACCGAGCGACCCGCGGCCGGGCAAAGAATCAACGACGCGAAGGCCGCCATTCAGGCCGCGCTCGACGCGCGCCGCGCGATCCTCGATCAGGCGACGCTCGATGCCGAGCTCGCGAGCGGCACGATCGACGTCACCCTGCCGGGGCGGGGGCAGGAGCCCGGCAGCGTGCATCCGGTGACGCGCACGCGGCTGCGCATCGAGCGCATCTTCACGCAGGCCGGGTTCGAGATCGCCACCGGCCCGGAGGTGGAGGATGATTTCCACAACTTCGAGGCGCTCAACATTCCCGCGGACCATCCGGCGCGCGCGATGCACGACACGTTCTACTTTCCGGACGGCCGCCTGCTGCGAACGCACACCTCGCCCGTGCAGATCCGCGCCATGCGCGCGCGCAAGCCTCCGATGTCGCTCATTGCGCCGGGGCGGGTGTATCGGTGCGACTCGGACATCACGCACACGCCGATGTTCCACCAGGTCGAGGGCATCGTGGTCGGCGAGACCGTGAGCTTCGCGAACCTGAAGGCGATGCTGCACACCTTCGTCGAGCATTTCTTCGAGCAGCCGCTCGGCATGCGCTTTCGGCCCTCCTATTTCCCGTTCACCGAGCCTTCGGCGGAGGTGGACATCGAGTGCGTGTTCTGCCACGGCGCCGGTTGCCGGGTGTGCAAGCACAGCGGCTGGCTGGAGATCCTGGGCTGCGGAATGATTCATCCGAACGTGCTCGCCGCGGCCGGCATCGACGCCGAGCGCTGGCAGGGCTATGCGTTCGGGATGGGGATCGAGCGTGTCACCATGCTGCGTTATGGCGTCGATGATCTGCGTCTGTTCTTCGACAACGACGTGCAGTTCCTGAAGCAGTTCCCGTGAAGATCACCTACTCCTGGATGCGCGAGCACACCCCGCTCGGCGTGCGCCCCGAGCAGCTCGCACGGCAGCTCACCCTCGCGGGCCTCGAGGTGGAGTCCGTATCCCCGGTGGCGCCGCCGTTTTCCGGCGTGATCGTGGGCGAGGTGATCGACTGCCGGCGCCATCCGGACGCCGACAAGCTGTCCTTGTGCGAGGTGACGACCGACGGGACCAATCGCCTGCAGATCGTTTGCGGCGCGCCGAACGTGCGCGCGGGTCTGAAAGTGGCCGTGGCGACGGTGGGGGCGCAGCTGCCCGGCGGCCTCACCATCAAGCGCGCCAGGATTCGCGGCGTGGAGTCGAACGGCATGCTGTGCTCGGCGCGCGAGCTCGGTCTGGGCGAGGAGCACGATGGCATCCTGGAGCTCCCCGAATCGCTCCCCCTGAACCTCAACGTGCGCGAAGCGCTCGACCTGGATGATGCCGTGCTCGAGGTGAATGCGACACCGAATCGCGGCGACTGCATGAGCGTGTTCGGCATCGCGCGCGACTACACCGCCGCGCAGCAGCGCCGCTATCTGCGCGCGCGCGTGGCGCCGGTGCCGGCGGCCGATGATGCCGCCTTCGCGGTGCGCATCGAATTGCCGGCGAGCTGTCCGGTGCTCGGCACGCGCGTGATCCGGGGCATCCGCCAAAACGCCGCGTCGCCCGCCTGGCTGCGCGAGCGGCTGCGCCGGGTGGGACTCAACAGCATTTCGGCCATCGTCGACGTCACCAATTACGTGATGATGGATCTGGGGCAACCGCTGCATGCCTATGACCTCTCGCGGCTCGACCGGCAGCTCATCGTGCGCGCGGCGCGCCCTGGCGAGCGCATCACGCTGCTCGACGACAAGGAGTACATCCTCGACCCGCAGTTCCTGGTGATCGCGGATGCGAGCAAGGCGATCGGGCTCGCGGGCATCATGGGCGGCAAGGCCACCGCCATCGGCGATCACACCACCAGTATTGTGCTCGAAGCCGCGCACTTCACGCCGGCTGCCGTCGCGGGCCGGGCTCGGCGCCTGGGGCTGTTCACCGACGCCGCGCAACGCTTCGAGCGCGGTGTCGATCCAAACCTGCCGGCGATTGCGCTCGAGCGCGCTGCCGCGCTCATCCAGGAGATCGCCGGCGGCGAGGCCGGTCCGGTGGAGCTGACGTGGGCGCAGGCACGGAGCGATGCGGGGGGCGAGGACGGCGATTGGGTGAGTCTGCGCCGCGAGCGGCTGGCGCGGTTGCTGGGCGCTTCCATCCCGGATGCGGAGGTGCACGCGATTCTCGGGGCGATCAGCGAGCGGGTCGAGAGCGGGCCGGCCGGATGGCGCGCGCGTCGCCCGTCGCATCGCTTCGATGTGCGCATCGAGGAGGACCTGATCGAGGAGGTGGCGCGGCTGCGCGGTTTCGAGACCATTGCCGAAAGCCACGCCATCGCCCCGCAGATCGCGGGCCGCGCCACGGAGAGTCGCGTGTCCAACGAGCGCTTGCTCGGCGCGCTCGCCGACCGCGGTTATCGCGAGGCGATCACATATACCTTCGTCGACCCCGCGGTGCAGCGGCTCCTCTTCCCCGACGCACCGGCGCTCGCGTTGTCGAATCCGATCTCGGCCGACCTGAGCGAAATGCGCGTCTCCTTGTGGAGCAGCCTCATTCCGGCATGCCGCGAAAACATGCATCGCCAGCAAAGCCGGGTGCGCTTGTTCGAGATCGGCAACAAGTTCGAGGCTGCGGCCGGCGGCCTGCGCGAGATCGAAACGCTCGCCGCTGTCGCCGCGGGCGCCCGCTCGCCCGAGCAGTGGGGGAGCGCGCGCGAGGCACTCGATTTCTTCGACGTCAAGGGTGACATCGAGAGCGTGCTCGCCCTCACGGGCGATGGGCAGGACGTGCGCTTCGAGCCCGATTCGCTCGACTGCCTGCGTCCCGGGCGCGCGGCGCGGCTGATGCGCGGCGCAGCGCCAATCGGATGGATCGGCGAGCTGCATCCGCGGCTCTCGAAGCCGCTCGGCCTCGCGCACCCGCTGTTCGTGTTCGAGTTAGAAATGGAGTCAGCTTTTCGATCTAAGCTGCCGCAATTCATCAAGGTTTCAAAATTCCCCAGTGTGCGGCGCGATCTGGCCGTGGTGGTGGACGAGAACGTCCCTCTCGCAGTTTTGCGTGAAAATGTTACTGTTAGCGCTTCCGGCCTCTTGAGCGACCTGCGGGTATTCGATGTATATCGGGGACCCGCTATAGATTTTGGACGAAAAAGTATCGCTTTAGGCTTGATTTTACAGGATTCTTCCCGCACTCTTACCGACGTTGACGCAGATGCCGTGGTGGCCTCGGTGGTCACTCGGTTACGGGATGTTTTGAGCGCCACGATAAGAGATCAATAAGCATGGCAGCCCTCACCAAGGCAGAGATGGCCGAGGCCTTGTTCGACCAATTGGGTCTGAACAAGCGCGAAGCGCGCGAGTTGGTCGATCTGTTCTTCGAGGAGATCCGGGCCGCTCTATCTTCCGGGGAGCAGGTGAAGTTGTCCGGCTTCGGCAACTTCGATCTGCGCGACAAGAATCGTCGGCCCGGCAGAAACCCGAAAACCGGGGAAGAGATTCCCATCAGCGCGCGTCGCGTCGTTACCTTCCGTCCTGGCCAGAAGCTGAAGGCGCGCGTCGAGGCGTATGCTGGAACCAAGCAATAACGCCGAGCTGCCGCCGATCCCCGGCAAGCGCTACTTCACCATCGGTGAAGTGAGTGATCTGTGCGGCGTGAAGCCGCATGTGCTGCGCTACTGGGAACAGGAATTTCCGCAGCTCAAACCCGTCAAGCGCCGCGGCAATCGCCGCTATTACCAGCGCCAGGACGTGCTCGTGATACGTCAGATTCGCAGCCTCCTGTACGAGCAGGGCTTCACCATCGGCGGCGCGCGCAACCGGCTCACCGGCGATGATGCGCAAGTCGACCTCAATCAGAGCCAGCAGCTGATCCATCAGATGCGGCTCGAGCTCGAAGAGCTCATCAAGATCCTGCGCCGCTAGCGACTCCCGAGGCGAGCCGTGCAGCCGCCGAAGGGGCGGCGGTCGGCTGCGCAACAAACCTCCCGAGGGCCTTTTCGGCTATCATGCGTATCCGGTCGGGGCGTGGCGCAGCCTGGTAGCGCACTTGCATGGGGTGCAAGGGGTCGGAAGTTCGAATCTTCTCGCCCCGACCAATTACTTACGCGGTTCCTTGGTGGGTTGTACCCCTGTTTGTACCCACTGTCTGAGGGACCGCGCTTTGCCTTCCAAAGTCGCTAATCGCACGGACCCTTCGCCACATTGGCGAGGAGGCGGCCACCTGTAGCCATTCGATTAAACGGCACCGAGCACGTGTATCAGCACGCGCCCGATGCCTGGCCACGGCGGCGCTGGACGGCGGTCGATTGGCAATGGTAGCGCCACGCGACTATTAGATCTCGGTGTCCCGAACGATCGCGCGTCGCGTGCGATGCAACTCGCCGAAGCCTCTGGGTTCGGCGTCTACAAGGAAGGGATGCGATTCAACACACGCGGAGCTGGTAGGGCTGCTCCCGCCTAATGGGTTATCGCATCCGATTATCCCCGCATTGTCGGATCCGATACCCCACGCTTCGCTCTCTGGCCACCTGCTCGCGGGGGCGGCGGCCTTTGCGGTCGTAATAAGCCTTCGGGGTTTTGCCTCCGCACAGATATGGCATTATGGGTCTCCTATTCCAGGCAGTCGCCGAGGGGGCACGGATCGCCTTTGCAAGGGGGTTAATTGTACTCATGGAAACGGCTTGGCTTTGCGAATCGATTCGGGTAAGCGCCTTGTGGCGTGCCCCCGAGGATGTCTCAAGCCTGCTGGACTGGAAGACTGTCATCGGCTCTGAACCGGAGCAGCGGGAAACTCAGCCCCGGTTCGGTACAGTCCGCGAGGTCGGCCCCGTTTGGGGTGGAGTTGCAGCGCTGGAGTTTCGCTCCTCTCCGGGCCGTGCTGATTGGGTACTTACTCCGGTTATTCCGCCGGACATTCAGCTCCCAGGGATACCTAATTTAGGAGACGTTGCAGACACCACGCAGAAATTTCGCAATCTCATTTTCGAGCACTTCGCGCGCGCATACGCGGCCCCTCGATTCGCATTCGGTCTTGTTGCTTTGCACCAACAGCCGACTAAAAAGGCAAGTTACCTAGAGCTAGCCGAACTACTCGGCAACGCTTCGCTGCGCCTCTCGGCAGCTTCGGACTTCATGTACCAAATAAACAGGCCGCGAGCATCCAAATCCGTGCGCGGCCTCACGATCAATCGCCTGTCGCGCTGGACGAGCGTTGGTGTACAAGGATTGCGCTTGCAAATCACAGCGTCTCCTTCCACTTCGCCCGAGACCTCCGTGAGCCCCGCATCACCTGGGCTGCACGCGACAAGGGTCGAATTAGACATAAACTCTTCATTCGAGCGGCACGACACAATTTCGGCAGAACTGCGCGGACCGCTGCTTGATGAGTTTATAGAATTAGCCGGCGAGCTTCTCTCCTCTGGAGACGTGCCGTGAACGAGTATTCAATAGTCACACTAGAAACGCGGCGCAGGCCTCAAGAATCGGGCCGAGTAATATTCGTCACGAGCACATCCACGGCCATGCCGCCTGCCAATGCATGGGCATATCCGGCGCAGCCTGTCCATCCAGAGTCAAGCTATACCGGGTTGCCGTCGGAGAGACGTGTCAGCGCATTCAGATATACAACTCCTGTAGCCTATCTTCTCGCGGCTCCCTTCCATTCCGATAACGCCTCAGACAATGTGCACATATCGGTAGTAGCTGCAAGGCCCGCTCAGACCGCACAAGCACGCGCCCGCGCGGTAGAGATTCTGCGCAGTTGGTTGGAACCGCACGAGTCCGACGATCAAGCCGCAGCTTTTCGGCAATTGAAGGATGACTTGAATGAGAGCCGCAGCGGTCAACGAAAATTGTTTCGCGACTGAATGCCTCTGTTTCTTGACACAGGGGTGCTCGGGCTGGTGACTCATCCGCGCGCGAATGATGAGGCCCGCGAATGTCATTCTTGGCTAATCGGCTGCGTGGACGCCGGCTCCACAGTCTGCCTACCAGAGATTTGTGACTATGAGCTTCGGCGCGACTACGTGAGAAGAACAAACACGAACGCGCTAAGACGATTGGATGAGCTTGGTTCGGAGGTGGCGCAATACATTCCAATCACGACGTCCGCCATGCGTGACGCCGCTGAATTGTGGGCAAAGATGCGGCGCCAAGGCAAACCCACAGCACCGCACCACGCATTGGATGCCGATGTCATTCTCGCAGCACAGGCTGGCCGCTTTGCAACCCCGGGCGGAGAGATGGTCATTGTCGTAACGACAGATGTTGGCGATTTAACCAGACTCGCCCTTGTCGCGAAGCGATGGCGAGACATTCCAGTAGGGAAATACTAGCGGAAGCTGGTAATCCATCGGCGTAACATCGCAGGAGATTTGAACCATGGAATGGTTGCGTGTGCCGGACACAGTTTGGGCTGCGCTAACTAACTGGCGCTGCCGTAGCGTCCGGCGTGTCATTGTTGACTTCAATTCTCAGCAATCGAAACTCGCGTAAGCAGTTGCTAATGCAACTCCAGAGCAACGCGTTACAGCTTGCGGCTCGCCCGGGCCGCGTGGGTCGGCAAAGATATTTCTTTCGGCGTCGCGGGCGGCATCCGCTATAATCCACACCCGCCGTGCCGAAGCCACTCGAAAAGTCGCACGGCGCAGTTCGCTGTCGATGCCGCCGCTCCTAGTCCTCGGTGCCGTCTTCGCTCGCGGCGGAGCGCGCCTCTCGCGGCGAGCCGAGCTGAACCGCTTCGAGGTGCGCGCGAATCTGCTGGGTCTCCACGTACCCCGCAGTCCAGCTCGCGTCGTGACAGGGCGTATGCAAGCGGATCGGGCGGTGATTCAAGAGTGCGCCGGCCACGTCCGCGGCACGGTATTCGACGGTCACTTCCCTGCGGCACACCGGACAGCTCACCGCAAAGCGCACGATCGGCGTGCTCTCATTCATCGCCGCAGCCCCTCGCGACCTTGCCGACCGTGTCCCAGGCGCGCCTCCTGAGTGCCTGAGCGAAGCTTACTGGCCATCGCCCATTATACGCCGGCGTGCCGCGCGCGCCTCGCAGGAGCTCGCCTGCTTGCCAGCATCTCGAGGCAGTGTGCTATGGTCGTCAGACGAACGAGATACGACGAGGTCCATTGATTCAACGTGCACCTTGGTAAATTTTTCAAAGCAATCGGTTGGGATGGATTTGCGGCCGGCGTTTTGGTTTCGGCGTGCCTGCCCGCGCCAGCCTCGGCACAAACGCCCTCGCCACTGCAGGAATGGCAGTATTCGAGCGGCGTCGCGCTGGAGAAGCTGTTCGAGCCGAACGTGCCGGACTGGCGCGTCGTGCTCGGGGTGGCGGTGGAGCACAAGCCCATCTACGACGGGTCCTCGCTCACGAGGACGCTGGGCGGCCCGCTCATCAACATCCGCTACAAGGATCTGTGGTTCGCATCGGTGGGCGAGGGGATCGGCGTCAACTTGCTGAGCGGTGAGCATTACCGCGCCGGAGTCGCGCTCTGCTACGACCTCGGACGCTATGTTCACGATGACGTCAGCCATCTGAGCGGCCTCGGCGACATCAAGATAGCGCCCGCCACCAAGGCGTTCATCTCCTATGCGATCTCCAAGCGATTTCCGCTGGTGCTGCGCGCCGACGTGCGCCAGATCATCGGCGGCGCGGACGGCATGGTGGGCGATGTCGGCGTCTACATGCCGCTGCCGGGCAGCTCCAAGCGGCTGGTCATGTTCGCCGGGCCCTCGTTCACCTTCGCGGATCATCGCTATCTGCAGAAGGAGTTCGGCGTCACCACGGCTCAATCGATCGCCTCGGGATATCCGGTCTATGATGCGCACACCGGTTCCGATGCGATAGGGATGGGCTTCAGCTCCACCGGGTTCATCACGCCGCACTGGCTCATCAACTTCGATACGGCGATCAACCATCTGCTCGGCAGCGCGGCGCGCAGTCCCATCACGCAGAGGGACACTCAGCACGTGTTCATCTTGTCGGCGGCATACGCCTGGTGAAGCGCTCGCGCCGGGCGATGAAGCCTCATCGGGCAGCCCGCTAGCTAGAGCGGCATCTTCCGCGAGAGAGTCTCCCACCACAGCCGCCAGTCGCCCATGAGGCTGTACCACGGATGGCGGAAGGTGGCGGGCCTGTTGCGCTCGAAGAAGAAGTGGCCGACCCAGGCGAAGGCATAGCCTTGGACCGGGGCGAGGGCGGCGAGCCATCCGATGCGCGTGATGAGCGCGGCGGCGAGCAGCACGGCGGCGAGGCTGGTGCCGGCGAAGTGCAGCCGGCGTGATGTGCGGTTCGCGTGCTCGGTCAGATAGAACGGGTAGAACTCCCGGAACGTGTGAAATGACTCGCTCATGGATGGGGCTCGCTCGGGCCGCCGCGCTGCGCAGGAAATGGCCGCTGCAGGCTGGCCGCTACAGCCCGCCGTTCCTGGCGACGGTCATGCCGATGGCCGACCAATCGATGTCCTCGCCCTCGGAGCCGATCGTCTGCAGCAGGTGATCGCGCAGGACATTGAGCACGGGCATCGGCACCCGCAGCGCCTCGGCGGATTGTCCCACCAGGCGCATGTCCTTGAGGCCGAGCGGCGCGGCGAAGCCCGCCGGCTTGAATCGCTCCTCGACCAGGGCGGCGCCGTAGTTGCGGTATACGGGCGCATCGAACAGCGTGCCCGTCAGCACCTCGGCGAACAGCTTCTTGGGGACGCCCCCCTTCTGGGCGAGGGTCATGGCCTCGGCGATGCACTCGATGGCCGCGAGGATGGTGAAATTGCCGCAAAGCTTCACGAGGTTGGCCGATGCGGGCGTCTCGCCGATGTAGAACACCTTCTGGCCGATGCTCGGGAACAGCGCGCTCGCTTCCTCGAAGTCCGCCTTGGCACCGGCGGCCACGATGAACAGCTTCCCCGCTGCAGCGGCGTCCGGCCGGCCGAATACCGGCGCGCTCAGGAACCGCTGGCCGCGATCGGCGTGCAGGGCGGCGAGCCGGTCGGCGGTGCTCACGGCCACGGTGCTCATCGAGACGTGCAGGGCGCCGCGCATGAGCCCCTCGAGAATCCCGTTGCTGCCCTGAAGCACCTGATCGAGCGCCGCGTCATCGGCGAGCATGGTGATCACCAGCGGCCGACCGGCGGCTGCCTGGCGCGGCGTGGCCGCGAGCAGCGCGCCTTGCGAGACCAGCGGCTGCGCTTTACTCGCCGAGCGGTTCCATACCGCGAGTTCGTGCCCGGCGCGCAGCAGATTGGCGGCGATGCCGGAGCCCATTTGCCCGAGACCCAGAAAACCGATTTTCATGGCAAGCCTCCTGTAGGGGTGGGGTTCGTTGTCAGATGGCCTCGCGCTCGAAGCCGACCGCATCGCTCGGCGCGCGGTCGAATTCGCGCGCATGGCGATGACCTGCATAAACCGCCGCGGCGATGGTGCCCGGCGCCCAGCAGTCGCCGATCGCCGCCAGCGACACGACACCCGCGGCCCGCAGCGCATCGGGCGAGGCCGCGAGCGCCACCGCGAGATCGTCGTTTGCGAGCCGCGAGGTCACGCTCACGATCGATTGAGCCGCCAGCGGGGTGCGGCGGCCGGTGTACACGCACTCGAGCGTTGCCTGGGCTCCGTCGAACTCGACCAGATTGTGATTCGCCATGACGATGACACCGAGCTCGAGGAGCCGCCGCTGGATGGCGTGCTGCTCCAGAGTATTGACCGTCCAGGCCGAGGCGCGTTCCGCCGGCGTCACCAGGGTTACTTCCAGCCCGCGCGCCCTGAGCAGCTCCGCCACGATACCGCCGATGTAGTAGTGGTCGTCGTCGAACACGATCGCCGTGCCGCGCGCCGGCAGGCTCTCGTCCATGACATCGTCAGGCGTGAAGACGCATCCTGCGCCCGGCTCGAGGCCCGGAATGGGTCTGCGGTTCGCCCGCCCGACGCCGTCCCGGCGCCAGCGCGCGCCGGTGGCGAGCACCACGCGCGGTGCGCCGAATTCCAGCACATCCTGCGCGCTGACGCGGCTGCCGCGCAGGATGTCCACTTCCGGCATGCGCTCGAGCTGGCTCACTCGGTAGTCGCGCACGCGCGCCCAGCTCGCGAGGCCCGGCAGGCGCGACTCGCGCGTCACACGTCCGCCGAGCTGCGTGCGCGCCTCCGCCAGATGCACGCGGTGGCCGCGCTGCCCGAGGATGCGCGCACATTCGAGCCCGGCGGGGCCCGCGCCGACCACCAGAAATGCGTCATCGCCGGTGCGCGGTGCAACCCGCTCCGGGTGCCAGCCGCGGCGCCATTCCTCGCCCATGGTGGGGTTTTGCGTGCAGCGGATCGGCGTCATGGTGAAGTCGCCGCTCACGCAGATGTTGCAGCCGATGCACTCGCGGATATCGTCGATGTCGCCGCGCTCGATCTTGCGGGGCAAAAAGGGATCCGCGATGGAGGGACGCGCGGCGCCGATGAAATCGAGAACGCCGCGGCGGATCTGCGAGAGCATGGCGTCGGGCGACGTGAAGCGCCCGACGCCCACCACGGGCTTGCGGGTCACCGACTTGACGAAACGCACGAACTCCTCTTGATAGCCCTCCGCGGCAAAGCGCGAGGTTTGCGAATCGTGCGACCAGTCGCTCAACGTCACGTCCCAGAGGTCGGGAAGCTCTGCGAGCAGCGCGATGACCTCGCGCCCTTCCTCGCCGGCGGCGATGCCATCCGCGCCGCGCAGCTCCTCGACCGCGAAGCGCACCGCCACGGCGCAGTGTGCGCCGACGGCCTCCTTCGTATCCTCGATGAGCTCGCGCAGCAATCGCGCCCGGTTCACCAGGCTCCCGCCGTACTCATCGGTGCGCTCGTTGTGGCGCCGCTGCAGAAAGTGCATCGGAAGAGACAGGCTGTGGGCGGCGTAGACGTAGATCACGTCGAAGCCGGCTCGCCGTGCGCGCAGCGCCGCCTGCCGGTGCCAGCGGCGAAACGCGAGGATGTCGGACTTGCTCATGGCGCGTGCCTGGGCCGGATAGTAATTGGCCGGCGATGCGATCGCGCTCGGCGCCAGCGCCACCTCGCGCGAATATAGATTCGAGGCGTTCATGCCGGCGTGCGCCAGCTCGATCGCCGCGAGCGCGCCGTGTCGGTGCACGGCTTGCGTGAGCAGCTCCAGCGCCGGCACGTCCGAGTCGTCCCACAGCCGCCCCTCGATGAACGGCGCGACATCGCTCGATGGATGAATCTCCACTTCCTCGGTACTGACCACCGCCCAGCCGCCCTCGGCCTTGACGGCGCGCATGGCCGCGTGCGCGCGCGGCCGCGCGTAGCCCATGCCGTTGCAATGGGGCACCTGAAAGAAGCGGTTGCGGGCCACCACCGGGCCGATCTTCACGGGCTCGAACAGGATGTCGAATCGCGGATCGCGGGCCATGCGCTATCTTAGCTGCAAGGGTGCGCCATAGCCCGTGAGCTCGAGATAGCCGCGCCCCACGAGGTGGTTGGACTCGTAGGCGCGGACTGCGCCCTCCCAGTAGAGCGCTCCGGTGGATAGGCGCGTATCGTTCTCCTGGTCGTCCATCAACGGCGCGAGGTGCAGCTCGTGCGAGTCCGCCTGCACCCGCCACTCGACGGGGTAGAGCGTTCCGCTGCGGGGTGAGCGCCAGCGGCGCAGCGGCTCGAACCGCACCTCGTTCGGCTCGAGAACCTGCACCGTGCCATCGGCGGCGCGCACCGTCCCGCCGGACCAGCGCGCCTGGCCGTCCGAGCCGCGGATCTGAAAGGCCATGAGCGCACCGCCATCCGCCAGGTTGATGCCGATCCAGTCCCAGCCGACCGCGCCGTGCTCCAGATACTCGCTCGACCACTCGTGGTCGAGCCAGGCCTCGCCTGTCACGGAGTCGGCTCGGCCGCTGCGCACGATGGAGCCGGTCACGGCCAGATGCGGCTCGCTGTAGTAATAGCTCGCCGCCAGCGGCGAGACGCCCTTGCGGCTCACGCCGCCCGCGCCGTTGAGCAGCGCGGGCTGCGTCACGGTGAGCGCAAGGTGCAGGGCGAAATCCTCCGCGTCGATATGGGCCGTGTAGGTGCCGCCCGCGCGCGCCAGCGTCCACTGATCGATGCGCACGTCGGTATTGCCGACCGCCGCTTGTGCCAGGCCGAAACCGGCACGGCGGATCTTCTGATCCTGCCACAACCGGCCCCGCGCCGGGTCGCTGAGCGCGCAGTGCGCGATCAACAGCTGGCGCGGCGTGAAGGCGCTCGGATTGCGCTCGTCGATGTCGGGCCGGGTGCGAAAGAAGGTGATCTGAAAGCCGAGCGGCTCGCCCCGCGCCGTGCTGAGCCAGCCGGTCACGTACCACCATTCGATGCGAAAGTCCGGATGGCTGCCGAGATCGCGCGGAAATTCGATCGGATGCCCGGCGCTCACCTCGGCGTAGCGAGGCCGCTGCGCCGGCTGAGCGGGCGCGGGCTGAGCGGGCGCGGGCTGAGCGGGCGGGGGCTGGGCGGGCGGGGGCTGGGCGGGCAAGGGGCCGCCGAGCAGGATGGCGAGCGCGGCCGCGAGCCCGAGGCCCGGCCACGTCCTCGCCACCCGTCTCACCAGTCCTCCCGCACGGCGCGCACCGCATCCGGCCCCGTGGCGATGCGCCCGCTCCACACGGCGGTGAGAGCGGCGGCGGCAATCAGCGTGACCGAGAGCAGGGCGAGCGGGCGCAGCGGCACGGCGAAATCGATGCTCCAGTTGAAGGACTGGCGGTTGACGACGAACACCAGCACGAGGCTGAGCACGATGCCCAGGATCAGGCCGTACACGACGCCGAACAGGCTCATGAGCATGCCCTCGCTCGCCAGCATGGAGATCACCTGGCCGCGCCGCATTCCCAGGTGACGCAGCATGCCGAACTCGGCGCGCCGGGCGAGGGCGGTCGAGCTCGCCGCGAAGCTGACGCCGAGCAGGCCGATGAGCACGGCGACCACCTCGAGGGCGTAGGTGATCGCGAAGGCCCGATCGAAGATCCGCATCGAGCGCTCCCGCAAGGCGGTGCTGGTGAGAATCTCGAAGGAGCCCGCCGCCGCCGCGGCATCGCCCGGCCCCGCGCCGGCCGGCGCATGCGCGAGGATCGTGCGCAGCGCCGATTCGACCGCAGCGGCCGAGGCGCCCGGCACGAGCCATACCGAGCCCTCGTTGGCATGATCATCGCCGCTCGCCTGCAGGTACGCCGCACGAGTGATCACCACGGCGCCGGTGGCGCGTACGTAATCACGCCAGATGCCCGCGATCCGGAAGGGGCGTCGCTGCCCGCCCAGGGGCAGCTCGATGAGATCGCCGAGCCGATAGCCATAAAGATCCGCGAGCGCCTCGGAGATCCAGGCGGGCGGGGCATCGCCGCGCGCCGTCGCTCCGAGGCCGCCGACCAGGGGCAGCTCCTCGGTCACCTGCGCCGGGGTGGAGGCGCGCGCGATGAGCGTGATCGCGGGACGCGAGGGATCGAGGAGCAGCCGGCGGGTGCGCCGAAACTCCACCCTCGATACGCCGGGCAGGGCCGCGACCGCGCGCTGATCCTCGAGGCTCCAGTAGGCGGTATCGTTGCCCAGGGGCTCGCGCAGCTGCAGATCGGCGGGCAGCAATTTGCCGAGCCAGTGCTCGAACGATACGCGAAACGAGTACACCATGATGGCCATGGCGACCATCAGGCTGAAGCTCACGATGATCGAGGCGAGACTCAAGGTGGACAGGGCGATGTTGTCCTTGAGCTGCGCGAGCGCCGCGTCCGGAACGGCTCGATCGGTGCGCGGCGCGACGCGCAAGATCCACATCGTGAGCGTGGGCACGAGCAGCACCGCGCCGAACAGCAGCGCGGCGATGGCCGCGTAGCCGAACAGCGGCAGGCCGGCCACGGCGGGGAGCCTTGCGAGCGCACCCCCGAGGGCGAGCAGCAGAACGCCCGCCATCCACCCGCCGCTCGCCGTGCCCGGGTGCTGCGGGTCGCCCCCCTTGAGCGCCTGAGCGGGCGCCTGGCGCGCGGCGGTGCGGGCCGGCAGCCACGCTCCGGCGCTCGCCACCGCGGTACCGATGGCGAGGAAGGCGAGCAGGCTCGTTGCGGAGGCATGCAGCGCGGCGCCGGCCGCGTACAGCTGCTCGTTGCCGAGATCGCCGCTCAGCAGCCGCAGCAGCCCCGCCGCGCACAGCAGCCCGAGCGCGATGCCGATGATGGAGCCCGCGAGACCGAGCGCGGCGCCTTCGCCGACCAGCGCGAGCTCGATCTCGGCGCGCCTCGCCCCCAGCGCGCGCAGCAGGCCGAAGGCGCGGCGGCGGCGCAGGGCCGACAGGGACTGGGTGGAGAACACCAGAAAGGCGCCGGTCCATAACGCGACCAGCGCGAGCATGTCGAGATTGACGCGGTAGGCGCGGGTCACCGTGCGCGCGCGATCCCGCTCGACCTGCGGCGCCACCGCCACGGTTCCCGCCGGCAGGCGCCGGTTGAGCGCGGCGCGATAGCTCGCAACATCGATGCCGGGCATCAAGCTCAAATCGATGCGATTCAAGCGGCCGAGCTTCTCGAGCGTCCATTGCGCCGAGGCAATGTCCATGATGCCCAGCGCCTGGCTGTAGGTGGCGCCGGGAAGCACGTCGATGACGCGCAGTGACCTCGGCGCATCGCCCACGATCACCCGCAGCGTACCGCCGCGCGTCAGGCCGAGCTCCTGCGCAGCCTCGCTGCTCAAGATGATGGCATCGGGCGCGAACAGATCGAGCGCTCGGCGCTCGACGTCGCCGATGAGCGCAGGCTGCAGCGTTGCCGCCCGGAACGGATCCAGACCGAGCACCGTCAGGGTATCGCGGCTCGCGGGCAGCGCGACTTGCAGCTCGAGCACCGGGCTTGCCGCGCGCACCGCCGCATCGCGGGCGAGCTCGGCGTAGAGGCGCTCGTCGAATCCCTCCGGAGGGCCGCGGATCACGATGTCCGCCTCGCCCACGAGCCGCTTGGCGGCAAGCCCGAATTCGTTCAGCGCCGCGCTGTTGACCAGGTATACCGCGGCCCCCAGAGCGACGCCCAGGGCGATCGCGAGCACCGTGACGGCGAGCCGCGCCGGCTGCTCGCGCAGCTGCGAGAGCAGCAGCACTCGTGCGAGGAGGAGGGCCCGGCCGCCCTGGGGCGGCGCATTCAAGCGGCCTCGACCCGCGGCGCGAGTCCGGCGGCGTCCAGCACGAGAATGCGGTCCGCCGTCTCGGCCGCCGCGCGCGAGTGGGTGATGAGGATGCCCGCCCCGGCGTTCGCCTTGATCTGATCGCGCAGCAGCCGCAGCACATCCCCCGCGGTGCGCGGGTCGAGGTTGCCCGTGGGCTCGTCCGCCAGCACCAGTCGCGGCTGGTGCACCAGCGCTCGGGCGATGGCGACGCGCTGCAGCTCGCCCCCCGAAAGCTCCCGCGGATGGCGCGCCGCGGCCGCCGCGAGGCCGACGGCGCTCAGCATCCCGAGCGTGCGCCGCCCGCGCTCGGGGTCCGTCACGCCGAGCAGCGCGAGGGGCAGGGCGACGTTCTGGCTGACGCTCAGATAGGGCAGCACGTGAAAGGCTTGAAAGACGAAACCGATGCTGCGCCGGCGCAGGAGCGTGCGCGCATCATCGCTCAGCGAGGAGATCTCCTGCTCCTCGATCCAGATCCGCCCGCCGCTCGGCGCATCGAGTCCGGCCAGCAAGTTCAGGAGCGTCGATTTGCCGACGCCCGATTCGCCCATGATGGCGAGGTACTCGCCCGGCAGGATCTCGAGCTCGAGTCCCTCGAACAGCGGCGCGCGATCGGCCTGATAGCGCTTGCTCAGCCCCTCGAGCCGTAAGACGGCGCGCCGGTCCGCCAAGGTCAGGCGGCGTCGACGCCGATCACCGCCTTGACCTCCAAGAAGTCGCGCAGGCCGAACTCGCCGTATTCGCGCCCGTTGCCCGACATCTTGAAGCCCCCGAACGGCGTTTGCATGTCCCCGGAGGCGCCGTTCAGCGCAACCTGGCCCGCGCGGATGCGGCTGCCCACGCGCCGGGCGCGCACGTTGTCCTGCGACCAGACATAGGCGGCGAGCCCATAGGGCGTGTCGTTCGCGATCTGGATGGCCTGCTCCTCCGTCTCGTAGGGCAGGATGCAGAGCACCGGCCCGAAGATCTCCTCGCGCGCGATGGTCATGTCGTTGCGCACGTTCGAGAAGATCGTCGGCTTCACGTAGTAGCCCCTGGAGAGACCCTCGGGCCGGCCGGCGCCGCCCGTGAGGAGCTTGGCGCCCTCGGCGACGCCCTTCTCGATGTAGCGCTCGACGCGGTCGAACTGCACCTTCGACACCAGCGGTCCGATATTGGTCTTCTCGGACGCCGGGTCTCCGACCACCACGTTGGCTGCGACGCGCTGCGCGATGGCTTCGACCTCGGCGAGCCGCGACGCCGGCACCAGCATGCGCGTCGGCGCGTTGCAGGATTGCCCCGAGTTCTGAAAGACATGCAGCACGCTGCGCTTCACGGCGTGCTCGAAATCCGCATCGTCGAGCAGCACGTTCGGCGATTTGCCGCCGAGCTCCTGGTGCACGCGCTTGACCGAGGCCGCGGCGTTGCGCGCCACTTCCGTACCCGCGCGCGTCGAGCCGGTGAACGACACCATGTCGATGTCGGGATGGGAGGAGAGCGGCACCCCCACGCTCGGCCCATCGCCGTTGAGCAGATTGAACACGCCCTGCGGTACCCCGGCCTCGTGCATCACCTGCGCCCACAGGATGGCGCTGAAGGGCGAGTATTCGGAAGGCTTCAGGACCATGGTGCAGCCCGCCGCGAGCGCCGGAACCACCTTGGCCGCAACCTGGTTCATCGGCCAGTTCCACGGCGTGATGAGGGCGCACACGCCGACCGGCTCCTGCACCAGACGCGTGGTGCCGCGGCGCTCCTCGAACTTGAATTGCTTCAACACCTCGATCATGGCGCTGATGTGCCCCACGCCGATGCGCGTCTGCGAGCCCTTGGCGAGGTTGATGGGCGCGCCCATCTCGGTGGAGATCGCCTGGGCGATCGCATCGTAATGGGCGTTGTAAGCGGCGAGGATGCGCTCGAGCAGGGCGAGACGCTCGGCCGGGGAGGTGCGCGAGTAGCCATCGAACGCCCGCCGGGCAGCAGCCACGGCCCGCTGCACATCCTTCGGTCCGCCCATGGAGATCACCCCGGCGGGCTCCTCCGTGGCGGGGTTGATGACCGTGAATTCCTTGGGCTCGACCGGATCGACCCAGGCCCCATCGATGTAGAACTGCCGATTGTCGTACCTCATCTCCGATGCCCCTCATTTCTTGGTCGATTCCGCCCGCCATTCTAACCGCTCGGGCCGCGCGCCGCTGCCTCACTGTCGCCATCCGCCGACGGCGCGCGCGCCGGCCTCATCCGGCTGGAGGGCCCGACGGCGGTCGCAGTTCGCATTTCCACAACTCAGCCGGGCCTCGAGCGGCCCGAGGCATTAGCCTTGGGCGCAAGGATCGGGCGCCACCGTCGCGGCGCCGCGGGAGCTCTCCGCTATGCTTCGATGGTCGATGGCGCTGGCGCTGGCGGGGTTTCTCGCCCTGTGGGCGCAGGGATCGTGCGTTGCGGGGTCCGCCGAATACAACCCGGTGGCGCGCGCCCCGGTCGGCATCGGGCCCGCGGCCGCGCGCCTCATCGTCGGCTTTCGCGCGACGCCGCAGAACGCCGTGACCCTGGCGGTGAAGTCGCGCCGGCAGGGGCGGCCGCACACGGTGATCGAGGCGCAGACCAGCGCGGCCGACGTTGCGGCCCTCGGCGCGCGCGTCGGCCTGCCCATCGCGAAGTCGCGCCAGTTCACGCCGAGCATGCACGTGCTGTTCCTGCCGCAGACTCTCTACGGGGCCGCCCTGGATGCGGCGCTTGGGAGGCTGCGCGCCGACCCGGCGGTGAGATTCGCCGAGGTGGACGAGCGGCGCCATGTGAGCGGCGTGATGCCGAACGACCCGCTGTTCGCGCCGAGCGCCGGCGCGAGCGGACAGTGGTACATGAATACGCCGAGCTCCACGCCCATCGTGCTCGAGGGCAACACCACCGAGGACCTGTCGGCAACCGATGCCGTCTC
>Ga0335074_10001729_pt1 | contig 29474 bp, 26 predicted proteins | sample Lox_Sample_23_FD_206715 | JGI IMG/M metagenome (GOLD analysis project Ga0335074, IMG submission 206715) | Soil microbial communities from Loxahatchee National Wildlife Refuge, Florida, United States - Lox_Sample_2.3 | ecosystem: Environmental > Terrestrial > Soil > Wetlands | place: USA... | reverse complement strand
CAGCGATCAGGCTGAGTCGTGTGTGCAGCATCGCACCCCCTGTACGTAGATGATAACGCACAGTGATCGGACGGGTTTCGTCGGTAGCGGGACCCGCAGGCCGTGGACGGAGCGGAACAGATGCGGCAGTTGAGCAGGATCCCGGCATCCGCCTTTAAATATCGACTCGCCAGCACCATCCGACTCATCCGGCGGCGTTCCATGCTTTATATGACGTGAAAGGGGCCAGCGTTAAAGGATCGTCCGAGCGTGGCCCTTTCTGCAGCGGAGCGCTACGATTCGGGGTGGGAGCGAGGATGAGCAGCAGGCGGCGTCGGCTTGACCCGGTAGGGCCGTTCGGCAATCCGGATGGGTCACGAGCCGACATTGAGGACGTGATCAGCGAGTTCGTCGATTTCGGCGGTAATCCCGCGTATGGTCACCTCGCGACCCGCGCGAACGACTCGATGGTGCGGGTGATCGTGGGAAAACTCGGCGCCGGCAAGACGGTCTACCTGCGGCGCCTTCAGGATTTCCAGGCACATCAGGACTCGGTCTACGCCGCTGCGCCACAGCAGAGCTTGCCGAAGACGGAAGTCATCGTGAGGGCGTGCCAGTGGTTCTCTGACCGTGTCCTTGTCGAGAAGTGGATGCAGATCTGGGAGCGCGCGATCATCCGGTCGCTGGCCTCTCACCTGCTGCGCCATCCGGATTTGCGTCAGCAGTTGCACGACGAGCAGATCGAGGAGATCGAGCAGTACAGGCGGCTGCTCGGTGATTTTCGCCGGCCTCGGTCAATCTACAGCGAGGTCCGCGACATCATCAATCAGCAGCAGACCGCCCGTCAGTTGTCCAACTACCTCGATGATCCGCGCTGGGACGACCTAGAGGACCTGCTTGGCGAGGTTGTCAGCCAGTGCAAGCCGATTTACTTCTACCTCGACGCAGTGGACGAGGAGTTCAGCCACGCCCCGATGTACTGGCTGAAGTGTCAGGAGGGGCTGTTCTACCAGGTCATGAGGCTGCTCCGGGACCACAGGCTGGGCGGTCGGCTGCATGTCGTGGTCTGCATCCGAGACATCGTCATGTCATCGGTGTACCGGTCAGAACATGCGCCGCGGTACTACAACGAACCGCACATACGCGTCTTGACCTGGGATCGCGGCTCGCTGCTTTATCTGCTTGGGCAAAAGCTGCAGCGGCTGCCGGCGACACTGCTGATGCGACGCGCCACAAGCCGCCCCACCATCCACGATTGGCTCGGGGTCAACGGCAACTGGCCGGGACCTAATGGCGACGAGACACTCGAGGACTACCTGCTCAGCCATACGAGGCTGATCCCGCGCGACATCATCTCGCTGGGAAATGAACTGAGCGAGGAGGTGTTGCGCCAGAAGCAGGCCGGCCTTGAGGGCCTGCCCCCGGCGGCTCTCCAGGCAGTGGTTCAGCGCTGCGCCAAGCGGTTCGGCGATTCCCAGCTCGCGCAGTGCGCCAACCAGATCTCGTCTGACCTGATGCCGAAGAACGCCGCCCTGCAGGACTACTCCGAATTGTTCACCAGCACCCAGGCTTATATCAGCGGTGTACAAGAGGACGTTCGCTCCTTCGTCAGGATGATAGGCGTTGACCGGTTCTCGCGCGGAGACCTCGTGGCCCTGCAGGAAGTAGCGGACCTGCACTTCGAGAAGGCGACAGACCTCGCCTCCGTGCTATGGCAGAACGGCCTGCTCGGGTATGTCGATGAGTCCGGGCGCCGCCGGTTCTACTCCATGGGCGACGTCGAGCAGTTTCATTTCCCGCCGGAGGTAGGCACCTACGTGCTGCATCCGTGCCTGGTGTACGCGGTCGGGGGAATCCAGCACGTGCGGGAAGACCCCGCTGGCGCCGGAGACGCGCGCCGCACCCGCGCGCTCCCGCCTCCTGAGCACAGGAATCTTCCCGAAGCAGCAGCCGCCGCAGCGCGTTCAGGCGGCGGTCAGCCGCTCCCGGAACCTGACCAGGCAGAGGCGCGATCCCCGGGTGCGGCGAAGGCCGCTGAATACGCCGTCGGCGACGTCCTCGACGGCCGCTTCGAGGTTCTCCAGGCCGTGGGGCAAGGCGGATTTTCGAAGGTCTACCGCGTCCGTGATGACGTCGAGGGTAAGGAGCGGGCACTCAAGCTCTTCAGCAGCGCCGCCGGGTACGAGGCGGTGCGCCGCGAGATCGGCGCCCTGCGCGAGATCCGTCATCCCAACGTGATCGAGGTCTTCTGGGCCGGCAAGACACAGGCGGGCGACTGGTATCTCATTACCGAGTTCATTGACGGGGAGACCCTAGAAGAGTTCGTCACCGGGAAGAGAAACCTCCGTGACCGGGAGGCAGTAGACGTCGCACTCGACCTGCTGGGCGCGCTGGTCGCCTTTCATCCTGATGCGGCGCGCCTCAAGCAGCTGGATGCCATGCGCAGCCAGGGAGACCTGCCGGAAGCCGAGTCGCTCGAATGGACGGAACTCACGAACAGCGGGCTGATCCACCGCGACATCAAACCGCGCAACGTTATGCTCACCCGCGCGGGAGCGAAACTCCTTGACTTCAACATCGCTTCCCGGGTCGGCGACCCGGTGCGCACGCAGTCCGGCACACCGCCCTATCAGCCGCCGGACGCCGATCTCACCCGCTGGGATGTCTCCACCGACCTGTTCGCCGTCGGCGTGCTGCTCTACCAGCTGCTCTGCAACGGCAACCACCCTTATCCGAATGCGATGCCCATGGTCGACGGGCTGGTGACCGACCCGAGAACATATCGCTTTGGCCTCGACCCTGATCTCTCAGAATTCCTCATCAAGGCATGCGCCTCAACCAGTCGTGACCGCTTCTCCACAGCCGCCGAAATGCAGCTTGCCCTGCGCAACATCCGCGCTCACCTTTGAGCGGCACCGAGATACTGGCATTATCGATATCGTGGCCACCCTCGTTGAACGCCTCGCGCAAGCTGCTTACGAAGCCCACCGCGCCGCTCTTCCCACATATCTCCCGCCGTGGGAAGACATCACCAAGCAGGAGCAGCAGGCGTGGAAGGCAGCAGTGTCCGCCGTCGCCGGGCAAACCGGCGGTACCGTCCCTGAGCCGCCTTCCGGCAGGTTGCTTGTCATCCAGATCGCAGACGAACGTTATACCTTCGACACCGATTTCACGGTCGGCCGTGAAGGCAGCCTTGCTATCGACGACGATTTCGCTTCTGGCCAGCACGCCCGTTTCCTGACTGTTCGCGGCCTGTGGTATATCGAAGACCTAGACTCCAGGAACGGCACCACGCTCAACGGGCGCCCCATCCTTTCAGTGGCGTTGCTGAAGAAACGCGACAAGATCAAGATCGGTCGCACGATCATGACCGTGGTGTCGACCTAAGTCATCGCAGCATGCCGCGTGCGGGGGCTCACTCCGACCCGGGCGGTTCTACGCTCTCCTCCGTGACCTCGCCAGGGACGAGCTCGGTTGGCTCGAAGCCGCCCTCGGCGGCTACGGCGGCCAGGTCGTAACCCAGTGGCTCCGGCGCGGCCGCCGCCCGGGCGCGCCGACCGGTCAGCGCCGAGGCGACGGCCGCGACCACGTTGGCCGCGATGGCGAATGCGAAGGCCACGCCGAGACCGTCGTGGAACGGCGCGGTGATGAGGTGGGGGAAGAACTCCCGTCCGGCCACGTAGGCGGCGTTGGAGGCGGGCAGGTGCGACAGCAGCGGGCCGAGAAGCTGCTGCATCGGGTTGTAGCCGAGGAAGGAGGCGAAAAGCACCCCGATCGGCGGCAGGTGCGAGATCGGCGTGGCCGCGGCGGCGGAGACGCCCTGCGTGGTGAGCCCGCTGTACATGGCCGACGGCAGCGTCCTTGACAGGCCGGCCACCATCAGGGTGAAGAAGATTCCGATCGACAGAACCAAGGCGGAGTTCTGGAAGGTGGCGATCATGCCTCCGGCCGCCCCGCGCTGGCTGGGCGGGACCGAGTTCATCATCTCTGCCCAGTTCGGCGAGACGAACAGGCCGGAGCCGAAGCCATTGAGTGCGATGACGACCGCGAACTCCCAGTAGGCGAAGTTCACGGGGACGAAGATCAGCAGCAGGAAGGTCGCCGCCGTCAGCAGCGCGCCGCCCACGGTGAAGGCCTTGGCGCCGAACTTGTCGGACAGCACTCCGGACAGCGGCGCGGATATCAGGAAGCCGACCGTTAGCGGGACCAGGTAGATGCCGGCCCATAGCGGGGTCCGGCTGAAGCTGTAGCCGTGCAGCGGCAGCCAGATGCCCTGCAGCCAGATGATCAGCATGAACTGCATGCCGCCGCGGCCCATCGCCAGCATCAGGTTCGCGACGTTGCCCGCGGCGAACGCCCGGATCCGGAACAGCGAGATCCGGAACAGCGGTTCGGCGACCCTGGTCTCGACGTACACGAAGACGACAAGCACTGCCACGCCGCCGGCAAGCGCCGCGATTACCCGCGGGTTGGTCCAGCCCATCGGGTGGCCGCCGTACGGGAGCAGGCCGTAAGTGATGCCGACGAGGATGGCGACGAGTCCCGCGGCGAACAGCAGGTTGCCCCACCAGTCCATCTGCGCGTGCTTGCGCTCCCCGATGTCGTGCAGCATGAAGTACGCCCACACGGTGCCGAACGCGCCGACCGGCGCCGAGACGAGGAAGATCAGGTGCCAGTTCACCGGGGCGAGCACGCCGCCGAGGATCAGGCCGACGAAGGACCCGGCGATGGCCGCGATCGAGGTCAGGCCGAGGGCTGTGCCGCGCTGGTCAGCGGGGAACGCGTCGGTGAGTATGGCGGCGGAGTTGGCGAACAGGAACGCGCCGCCAATGCCCTGCACGACCCGCCAGATGATCAGCCACAGCGCGCCGGGGGTGCCGTGCATCCACGTCACGGCCAGGAAGATCGAGGCGACGGTGAAGATCGCAAAGCCCAGGTTGTACATCCGCACCCGGCCGAACATGTCGCCAAGGCGGCCGAAAGACACGACGAGCACCGCGGAGACCACCAGGAACCCCATGAACATCCACAGCAGGTAGCTGGTGTTGCCGGGGCTGAGCGGGTTCAGCCCGATGCCGCGGAAGACGTCGGGCAGCGCGATCAGCACGATCGACTGGTTGATCGTCGCCATCAGCATGCCCAGCGTCGTGTTCGACAGCGCGACCCACTTGTAGTGCGGCCCGGGCACGCGGCCGGCCCGCGCGGGCGCGCCTGCCGCCTCGGAGTCAACCGTCATCGGCGGATACGCCCCCCTAACACCCGAAGCGGTGCTTGCTTGCTTTCAACTAACAATGACTTACCAGACCAGGCGGCGCGTCCGCACCCCCCAATTCGGCACGCCCCACCCCCGCACCGCCGAGTGTGAGTGGCACCACTGCGTACGGGTCGATCGCGCTGACGTCGGGAGAGCCGCTGAACAGGCCGCAGAACCACAGGGCGACGTCGGTGCCGTAAACGCTGCCTGCGGTCACGAGCGGAGCCGCGCGCGTCGTCACGCTGGTGACCAATGCCCCGGCGGCACCGGGGCTTGCGGCCGTGCCGGACCGCCGCCCGCTGTGGCCATGCTGACCCTGGGAGCAGGGCCGTGTCACGCGGGGAGGACCGATGATGGCCGAGGTGCCCAACCTCGCCGCCACGCTGGGCGGCTGGAGCGTGCGGCACCGGCTGACCGCGGTCGGCGCCTGGCTGGCGCTCGTCGTGGTGACCATGCTGCTCGGCAGCATGGCCGGCCAGGTCACGATGACCCAGGCCGAGTACGGTGTCGGCGAGTCCGGCCAGGCGAACTGGACGCTGGTCAACGCGGGCATCAAGGACCCCGCGACCGAACTGGTGATGATCTCCAGCTCCGGTGCGACGCCCGACAAGGCGGCCATGGGGTCCGCGGCCAGCGCCGTGCTGGCCGCCGTCGAGGCGACTGGCCAGGTGAGCGGCATCCAGCCACCCGCCACCTCGGCGAGCGGCCGGCAGGTGCTCCTGCAGTTCGCGATGAAGGGGGACCCCGACACGGCGGACACCCGGGTGCAGCCGGTCGAAGACGCGGTCACAGGAGTTCAGGCCACTCACCCGGATGTCAAGATCGAGGAGGTCGGCCAGGCCAGCATCGACAAGTGGTTCAACGACACGATCTTCCGTGACTTTAAGCAGGCCGAGTGGACCGTTATCCCGCTGGCTCTCGGCATCCTGCTCGTCGTGTTCGGTGCCCTCCTCGCCGCGATGCTGCCGGTGGCGCTGGCGCTGACCGCATTCCTCGCCGCCAACGGGATTCTCGCGCTGGTCAGCCACGCGGTGCACGTGGACTCCTCGGCCAGTTCGGTGATGATGCTTATGGGAATGGCCGTCGGCGTCGACTACTGCCTGTTCTACCTGCGCCGGGAACGCGAGGAGCGGGCCAAGGGGGCGGACCCGGACGCCGCGCTGCGCACCGCCGCTGCCACCTCGGGCCGGTCGGTGCTGGTATCCGGCCTGACCGTCATGGTCGCCATGGCCGGCATGTTCCTGGCCGGGGTGCAGATTTTCGACGGGTTCGCCATCGCGACCATCTCCGTGGTGCTGATCGCGGTCGTGGGCTCGGTGACCGTGCTGCCCGCGCTGCTCTCGCTGCTCGGCGACAAGGTGGAACTCGGGCGCATCCCGCTCCTTGGCCGGATCGGCCGCCAGCCCGCCGGCGGCCGTTTCTGGACCGCGGTACTTGACCGGGTGCTCGACCACCCGGGCCGGTCCGCGGTGCTCGCGACCGGCCTGCTGCTCGGCCTGGCCGCTCCCGCGCTCAGCATGCGCACAGAGTTCCTGAACACGCAGCAGATGCTGCCGCCGGGCACGGCGATCGTGCAGCACTACGACGACATCATGGCGGCGTTCCCTGGCGGTCCCGCCCCGGCGGTAGTCGTGGTGAAGGCGCCGGACATCCGGTCCGCCGTCGCCCAGCGGCAGATCGCGGCCCTGACCAGCTACCGCAGCAGCGCGCTCGGCGGGCCGGTGCACACCACCGTGTACCCCGCGGCCAACCTGGCGGAGATCGACGTCCCGCTCGCCGGGTCCGGGGACGACGCGACCTCACGGCAGGCCCTGGTGACCCTGCACGACACGATCATCCCGGCCACGGTCGGGAAGATCCCCGGCGGCACCGCGCTGGTGGGCGGGGACCTCGCGTCGCGCATCGACTGGAACAACCAGATGGCGAGGAGCATCGTGCCGGTGATCGTGTTCGTGATGGGCATCACCTTCGTGCTGATGGTGGTCTCGTTCGGATCGCTGGTGATCGCAGCGACCTCGATGGCACTCAACCTGCTGTCGGTCGGTGCCGCGTACGGCGCGCTCAGCGCGGTGTTCGTGCACGGCTGGGGCGCGGGACTGGTCGGCACCCAGGCACCGGGCGCCATCGAGTCGTGGATCCCGCTGTTCGTGTTCGTCGTGCTGTTCGGTCTTTCCATGGACTACAACGTGTTCGTCGTGTCGCGGATCAGGGAAGGGCACGACCGCGGCCTGCCCACCCGGCAGGCGGTCGGCTACGGCATCCGCTCCACCGCTGGCGTGGTGACCAGCGCCGCGATCATCATGGTCGCCGTTTTCGCGGTATTCGGCACGCTGAGCCTGCAGCAGTTCAAGCAACTGGCCGTGGGCCTCGCGGTCTCCGTGCTCATCGACGCGACCGTGATCCGCGCCGTGCTGCTGCCGTCGGTGATGACGCTGCTCGGTGACCGCAACTGGTACCTGCCCCGGTGGCTCGCCGGGTTCACGGCGGGCGGAGCCGGACCGCGTCCGCCCGCCGGACCGCCTCCGCCCGCCGGACCGCTTCCGCCCGCCGGACTGCTTCCGCCCGCCGGGCCATCTCCAGAACGCGAGACCGGAGGCCGACCATGGACTCGTTCTCCAAGCTGATCGCGGCCGGAACCGCGGGACCCCCTTGCCCGCGAGGGTCATGGATACGCTGAGTGGTTTAATATTTACTTACTGTTAACCGTGCTTCGGATAGCGGTGCCCGGAGCTTGCGGGGGTGGAACCGAACCGGGGGTGAAGTCCGATGGCGGAATCCAGCGTGCCGGAACCGTCTCGTCCGGCTGCCGGGCTGGGCGACCTGCGGGCCACCGCCGGCGAAAGACGAGCCTTGGGAAAGGCCGCAAGGGACGGGCTGCCGCGGGGCGCGCTCGCGTCCTGGGTTGAGGAGGATCGCGGGCACGACGCGCTGGAGACGATCCTGGCCCAGAACAAGATCCGGATCCCTGAACTCGTCCCAATCAGGCATTACCGGATGGCGGCCTCGCCGTGGAACTACTACCGCGGCGCCGCCGCGGTCATGGCCGCTGACCTGGCCGCACAGCCCGCCAGCGGGTTGACGGTGCAGCTGTGCGGTGACGCGCACGTGCTGAACTTCGGCCTGTGGGCCACACCGGAGCGGAACCTGCTGTTCGACCTGCGCGATTTCGACGAGACTCTGCCAGGGCCATTCGAGTGGGACGTCAAGCGTTTCGCTGCCAGCATCGTCGTGGCGGCCCGCGACAACGGGCTCGAACCAGCCAGGGCTGCCGCAGCCGTGACGGCCGGCGTCGATGCCTACTGCCGTCGCATGCGCGGGTACACCACGATGCCTGAACTCGACCTGTGGTACGACAGCATTTGCGTGGACAGCCTCATCGACTACTTCGAGCCGGCCGACCGCGGGCGGGTCTCCGTCTACATCGAGAAGAAGCGGCAGCGCCGCACCAGCCAGGGCGCGTTCGCCAAGCTCACGGACATGGCCCACGGGCGTCCCCGGATAACCGAGGAGCCGCCGGTCAGGGTCACGATCAGCGACGCGGAACAGGCCGAGCTTGTCGTCCAGCTGCTGGCCGGGTACCGGCTCACCCTGCAGGAAGACAGGCGGACCCTGTTCGACCGCTTTACCGAGTCAGACACGGTCCGCCAGGTGGTGGGTGTCGGCAGCGTCGGCATGCAGGTGTACCTGGTGCTGCTGGAAGGCCGGTGCGGTACCGACCCGCTCTTCCTGCAGGTCAAACAGGCCGGGCCGTCCGTGTACGAGACCCACCTCGGGCCGAGCCGCCACGACAGTCACGGTGCCCGCGTGGTCACCGGCAAGCGGCTGGTGCAGAGCGCCACCGACATCTTCGTCGGCTGGGGCTCAATGGACGGAAAGGACTACTACGTGCGGCAGTTCCGGGACATGAAGATCATCCCGACGACCGCACTTATCGCTCCGCGCCTCGCCGAGTTCGCCACCGCCTGCGGCGAAACCCTCGCCCGGGCGCACGCCCGCACCGGCGACCCGGTTGCCATCGCCGGCTACATCGGGAAGGGGCCCAAGTTCACCGCCGCGATCAGCCGGTTCGCCGGCAAGTACGCCGATCAGAACGAGCGCGACCACGCGCAGCTAGTCCGCGCCGTCGACGCCGGGGCGATCGAGAGCCAGCCGGGGTGAAAACCCGCTCACGTACGGTTAGTTGATCGAGGACAACGCCGGAGGGGGCAGGCAGTGTCTGAGACGTTGTTGTTCAAGCTGGGGGCTGACGTCCGCGGCGCGGACGGGGAGTGCGGCAAGCTCAAGAGCCTCGTCGTCAGTCCCGGCGATGACGTGGTGACCCACGTGGTGGTCGAGCAGGCGCACGAGCAGGTACCCGGCAAGCTTGTTCCGCTCGGTCTCGTCGACATCGAATCTTCCGGCAGCGCAGGCGGCCAGCTCCGGCTCCGTTGCAGCATGGCCGAGTTCGGCCGGCTCGATCCCGCCGAGACGACGTACCTCTACCCGGACGACGAGGAATACCAGGTCCGCCCTGGCGGCTCGGGGGCATCGTGGCCCTACTACGCTCCTCCCGGAGTCATGGGCGAACCCGGCCTGCCGCCCGAGCCTGAGGGCCCGCAAGAGTTCACTGTCGACACCGTCCCTGACAAGCTTCCAGGCGAGGACGAGGTGTTCCGCGGTGAGCACGTGCATGCGAAGGACGGCGATGTCGGCCACGTTCAGGGGATCGCCGTTGATCCCGCCACCGGCCGGGTGACCTTCGTGCTGCTCCGGACGGGGCGCTGGTGGAACCACCGGGCCGTGCTCATCCCGCGGTCCGCGGTGACCGAGGTCGGTGCAGACGGATTCCACCTCGACATCACTGTCCAGCAGGTCCGCGACCTGCCGCACGCCGACATCGAGCATCCGGCCGGCTAGCAGCCGGCAGCCTGTGCAGCCGCTGCAGTCACCCGGCCGCAACTCACCCGCTCAAGGTGATGCCCTCGGTCAAGGATGGCGCTGGACTGTAGGTCTCACCGAGCCGCGGGACGGCGGCTCGCGGTTCCGCGCCCATACTGGAGGATCTGTGAGTACCGACACGCCCGTCCTAGACACGATCGCAGACATTACCGCCGCCTCGATTGACCACAGCTCCGGTTCGCCGCGCGAGTTCATGCTCGCGAGGCTGGCGGCCCTCATCGCGGTGGACGCTCCGCCTGCCTCGTACCTGGCCAACGCCCCGGCTCTGAACGAGGCCGGACTGACCGCCGACGATATCCAGCGCGTCATGATCGCCATCGCGCCGGTCGTGGGCACTCCCCGGGTGGTGTCGGCAAGCGGTCAGATTCTGCGGGCGCTTGGCTTCGCGATCGACGTCGGCGCGGCCGAGACGACCGACTAGGCAGCGGCAAGCATTTACCCCTCGGAACCTGGCGGACCGCCCGAAGACAAACGTGGCCAAGGGACGAGCGCGCCCCGTCTTCGGGCCTGGTCCGTTGCGGGCGCAGCCCGGCGTCGCTTCGACGGGTCGTTCGCCCAGGCCTTCCTCAAGCAACTGGGCGCTCTGGACTTCATCAACACCAGCGTCCTTTTCGGGTCGGCGCTGCTAGTCTCCGTGCTTCCATTCGTCATCCTGCTCAGCTCCCTGGCCAATCACCGGGTTGACGCCGAGCTGAGCAGGCATATCGGCCTCAACCAGCAGGGCGCTCTCATCGTCAGCGGGCTCTTCAGATCCTCTCCCGCCGACTCCGCTGCCGAAGTCGTGACGGCCCTGATTTTCGCCGCGGCCGGCACCATGGCGGTGGCGGGTTCGCTTCAGGTGATCTACGAGCGGGTCTTCGGCCAGCGACATCGGGGATGGAAAGACATCCACCGCTTCGCCGTCTGGGCCGGGGCCGTCTTCGGCGTCCTGGTCGCGGAAAGCGTGATCAGCAAGCCCGTTCACGCCGCAGTCGGCCCAATTGGACAGGGGGTTGTCACCTATACGGGCGTGGCAGCATTCTTCTGCTGGACGATGCACTTTCTGCTAGCCGGACGAGTTCGCTGGCGCGATCTACTGCGCCCGGCCATTATCACGGCACTCTGCTGGATCGGTCTCGACTTGTTTTCCGCCGCCTACTTCTCCCCGTCGGTCATCTCTGACACCAGGCTCTACGGAACGATCGGCGTCGTCTTCAGCCTCATGATCTGGTTTATCGCCATCGGCGCGGTCATCGTGCTCGGGGGCGCGGCGGGTGCGGCCTGGAACCAGCGGAGCCGTTACCGCGGCGCAAAGGCAGAATCATCCCGTGCCCGGGGCGGCGAACCCGCCAGCCCTCCGGTCACGCGCTGACCGGACCGCCTTCAGGCGGGCCTTGGGCAGCAGGCGCACGGCAGCCAGGTAGTCCTCCGTCCAGGCTGGCGGCATCAGCCGCGACCGGGTGACTTCCCGCCGTCCTGCCGGGATTTGCGGTGGCCGCACCAGATCCCCCGTATCGGGTGATGTCCCGCGGATATGCCACCGGCACGATGGCTACAGAGTCGTGCAGCCTGGAGGTCCCCGTGAACCTTCCTATCGGCGAGCGCCTGAAGCTCCGTGCGATAGAGCGCGCCGAAACTAGCGCCGATCCCGTCCTGGCCGCCCGCTTCTCCATCTTCGGCCGACTCAGCAGGCACGAGGACATGCCCCGAACCGAACGGCTGAAGGCGCGGGAAATCCGGCGTAAGAAGTGGGCTGAGGGCGCGATAGCCGCCTACGTGATCCGGGACCTTGGCCTGAGCTAGCCGCACGTTCACGCGATGCTCGAAGAAGAGGCTTACGGGTACCCGATCCGGCCAGCAGACCCGCGGTGTCGCCTGGGAGGGGTGACTGCTCCCAGGCACACCCCGCTGCCTGGCCTGTCTGGCATTTCAATGATTCGATAAGCTCGGCTGCCACGCGCGCTCCGCCCCCGCCCAATCGCCCGCCTGGAGGATCCGTGACCGACGCGGTTCAGACCAACGACGCCGAGGGCGTCCTGGTGATCACCATCAACCGCCCCGAGGCGCGCAACGCCGTCAACGGCGAGGTCGCGGCGGGTATCGCGGCCGCACTTGACGCGCTCGACAGCCGCGACGACCTGACCGTCGCCGTGATCACCGGCGCCGGCGGAACATTCTGCGCCGGGATGGACCTGAAGGCGTTCCTCACCGGTGAGCGGCCGTCCATCCCGGGCCGCGGCTTCGCCGGCCTGACCCAGGCTCCGCCTGCCAAGCCGCTGATCGCGGCGGTCGAGGGCTACGCGCTCGCCGGGGGCTGCGAGATCGCCCTGTCCTGCGACCTGGTGGTGGCGGCAGAGAACGCGAAGTTCGGCCTTCCCGAGGTCAAGCGCGGCCTGGTGGCCGCGGCCGGCGGCCTCCTGCGCCTGCCCCGGCGGATCCCGTACCAGGTGGCCATGGAACTCGCGCTGACCGGAGAGTTCCTCGACGCGCGCCGCGGCCACCACTTCGGCCTGGTCAACCGGCTCACCGCACCCGGCGGTGCGCTGGACGGCGCGCGGGAGCTCGCGGCCGCGATCGCGGCCAACGGCCCGCTCGCGGTGCGCGCCACGAAGGCGGTCGTCGCCGGCGCGGCCGACTGGCCGGCCGACGCGTTCTGGGAGCGGCAGCAGGTGATCGTGGAGCCGGTCTTCACCTCAGCCGACGCCCGCGAAGGGGCCCGGGCGTTCGCCGAGAAGCGGCTGCCCCGCTGGACCGGGCGGTAACGCCTGGGGCCCTTCCTCCGGCAGCATGGATGCGCCGCGGGGCGGGGCGCCGCGGTCGTAGCAGGCGTCAGCCGGGCGGCCGCCGTCTGCTGGCGTACCGGATGGCGTAGTCGCAGATCAGGACGCACGCGCCGACTCCGCCGAGGAACAGGATCAGCAGCCCGACGGCGTACAGGTCGGGCTCGACGAGTCCGAGCACGCCGATGACCAGCCCGAGGAAAATGACCCCGGCAACCGCTCCGGCGTTTCTCATGCTGCCCATCGTGCACCGTGCATCCCTGGGAGAACGTTAGCGCTGCCCCCACGTGTACCCGGAGCGTAGCGGCGGTACACATAGCGTTACGGTCCGCGGTCGCGGCCGGCATGCGGCGGACGGGGGAACGCGATGGGCACGATGGCGCACATTCTGGCCGCGGACCCGATACCGGCCCGGTCGCAGATGGGCTCGTCACTGGGGTTCCACATCATCCTCGCGTGCTTCGGCATCGCGTTTCCGGCCGTCTGCCTGACCGCGGAGTGGATGGGCATCAAGCGCGGCGACGCCGCGGCGCTGCTGCTGGCACGCCGCTGGTCGAAGGTCATGGCGGTGCTCGTGGCGGTCGGCGCGGTCTCCGGGACCGTGCTTTCGTACGAGATGGGCCTGCTGTGGCCGGGCCTGATGGGCCCGTGGGGTGCAGCGATCGGCATCCCGTTCTCGCTTGAGGGAATCTTCTTCTTCCTGGAAGCGATCTTCGTCGGGGTGTACCTGTACGGGTGGCAGCGGCTGTCGCCGTGGGCGCACTGGTGGAGCGGGGTGCCGATCGCGGTGTCCGGAATCTTTGGCGCCATGTCGGTGGTCGCGGCGAACTCGTGGATGAACGCGCCGGCCGGGTACACGCTTACTAACGGCAAGATCACCAGTGTCGACCCGTGGTCGGTCTATTTCAACGCCGCGACCCCGTATGAGACCCCGCACATGATCCTTGCCGCGTACATGGTGACGGGGTTCCTCATCGCCGGCGTCTACGCGGTGGGGCTGCTGCGCGGACGCCGGGACCGCTACCACCGGCTCGGCTTCCTCATCCCGTTCACGATCGCCGGGATCTGTGCTCCGCTGCAGGTGATGATGGGAGACATCATCGCCAGGTTCGTCGCGCACAACCAGCCGGTCAAGTTCGCCGCGATGGAGTTCGTCTCCAAGACCACGCGCGACGCCCCCGAATGGATCGGCGGGATCCTGATCAACGGCCAGATCTACTTCGGCGCCGCCATCCCGGGGTTCGATTCGATCCTGGTCGGGTTCAACCCGCACACCACGGTCATCGGCTGGGACAGCGTGCCACCGGACCAGCGGCCGCCGCTGGTCACGCTCATCCACCTGAGCTTCGACCTGATGGTGGGCCTTGGCTTCTTCCTGTTCGCCCTGGCCGCGTGGCAGGGCTGGTGGTGGCTCTTCCACCGCCGGGTGCTGCTAACTCCGTGGTTCCTGGTGCCGACCGCCCTCGGCGGCGTGGCCGCGGTCACCGCGATGGAAGCGGGGTGGGTCGTCACCGAGGTCGGCCGCCAGCCCTGGATCGTCTACCGCGTCCTGCTGACCAACGACGCGGTCACGCCGTCCAGCGGGGTCCCCGTCACGCTCGCAGTGATCCTCGTCCTGTACGCGATCTTGACGGTGGTGTCGATCGGCGTGCCGGTGATCATGTCACGGCGGTGGCGGCGGGAAACGCCCGCGGAAGAGGGGACCGAGCAGGTGCCGTACGGCCCGCCGGTCGGGGCTTCGGCCGGCGGCAGGGCACCAGCGGCCGAGCCTCGGGCACCCGATGGCGGGCCGGAGGCGTCATGACGCCCTCCCCCACGGCGGAGTCCATCGCAGTCGCCGCGATCCTGTTCGTGGTCCTCGCGGCCTACGCGCTGTTCGGCGGGGCGGACTTCGGCGGCGGCATCTGGGACCTGCTGGCGGGAAACGCTCGGCGCGGCGCGGCTCCCCGGGAGCTCATTGACGAATCCATCACCCCGGTCTGGGAAGGCAACCACGTCTGGCTGGTCTTCGTCCTGGTGCTGCTGTGGACCGCGTTCCCGCCCGCGTTCGCCGCCATCATGACCGCGATGTTCGTACCGCTGGCGCTGTCCCTGCTGGGAATCGTGCTGCGCGGGGTCGGGTTCGCCTTCCGGCACACCGCTGAGCGGCTGGAGACGCAGCGGTTCACCGGCGCCACGTTCGCGGCGGCCTCCTTCATCACGCCGTTCTTCATGGGCACGGTGGTCGGGGCCGTGGCCACCGGCCAGGTGCCCGTGCACCCGGCCGGCAACGTGCTCGCCGCCTGGACCTCGGCCACCGCCATCCTCACCGGATTCCTGTTCGTCGCCGCCTGCGCCTACGTCAGCGCGGTTTTCCTCGTCCTTGAAGCCCGCCAGCGCGGGCACCCGGAACTGATCCGCTACTTCTCGCTGCGCGCCACCGCGGCCGGGGTGGTCACCGGCGCGCTCGGCGGCGCGACGTTCGCGGAGCTGTCGTCAAGCTCCCCCTACGTTTACCACCGCCTGACCGGCATCTCCCTGCCGCTGGTGGCGATCTCAATCGCCGCCGGGATCGCCGTGCTCGGCATGCTCTGGCTGCGCTGGTACCACGCCGTGTTCCTGCGGGCGACGGCCGCGGTCGCCGTGGCCACGGTGATATGGGGCTGGGGACTGGCGCAGTATCCGTACCTATTTCCGACCTCGCTGCCGCTGGCCGACGGCAGCGCGCCCACGGCGACCATGGTGTCGGAATTCGTCGTGGCGGCCCTCGCGGTGCTGCTCGTGGTGCCCGGGTTCGCCATCCTCTACGTGCTGCAGCAGCGGGGCATGCTGAGCGCGGCCGAGAGTGATTCCGCCGTACGGCTGGCCGCCCACCTCGAGGCGGATTATCCCGGCCGGGTCGCGACCGCACCGGAGCCGGCCGGGACCCGGGTAGCGACCAGGGTGCTGGTGGGCGTGCTGGCTATCAGGGCGATCAGGGATCTGTTCGCGCGCCGAGGCCGCCGCTGAGGGGCGGGATGGCCCTTTCAGTGGAACGAGAGCGGGATCTTCCTAGCCCTCGCCCTGGCCCCGGCCGACCTCTGCTTCTGGCGGCTGTGCCGCCGGCTGTCCTGACCGGCCAGAATCTTCGTCAGGAGCGAGGCCGGGTTGGTCACCGCCCGGGAAGGTCAGCGACAGGGCGGACAGCCGGGCCTTAATCTCGGCGGTCACGGCGTCCATTGGCTGGTCGGCATTGACGGAAACGAGGATGCCCCGCCCTTCGTAGTAGTGGACGAGCTGGCCGGTTGTCTCGGCGAACACCTGGAGCCTGTGCCGGATCACGTCAGCCGTATCGTCGGAGCGTCCGCCCTGGCCGGCGCGGCCAAGCAGCCGCTCGGTAAGCACCGCCTCGGGCGCGTGCAGGTAGACCGCCGCTTCGAGGGTCACGCCGAACCGCACGCCGAGTTCGGCCGCGGCCTTCGCCTGCGCCAGGGTCCGCGGGAAGCCGTCAAGGATGTACCCGCCGTGAGCGGCCGCGTCGACGACCGCCGGGATCAGGACGTCGAGCACGATCTTGTCAGGCACCAGGTCACCGCGGGCCTGGTAGCCGGCGATCTCCTGGCCAAGCGGGCCTCCGGCTTGGGCTTTCGCCCGCAGCAGGTCACCGGCGGCGATGTGCCTGGCTCCGGACCAGGCGGCCAGCCGCTCCCCCTGAGTGCCCTTGCCGGCACCGGGGGGAGCAAGCAGCAGCAGCCTCACGAGGCGGTCAGGTCGGCCGGGATGACGATGTCTCGCTTCTGGATCTTGCCGGTCGGCCCCTTGGGCAGCGAGTCCATGATCCACACGTGCCGCGGGTACTTATAGGCCGCGACCTGCTCCTTCACATAGGCACGGAGTTCGTCGGCGGTGATCACGGCACCCGGCTTGAGCGCCACCGCGGCTCCGACCTCCTCGCCAAGCGACGGGTGCGGCAGGCCGATCACCGCGGCCTCGGCGACCGCCGGATGCTCGTAAAGCACCTCCTCGATCTCCCTCGGGTAGACGTTGTAGCCGCCGCGAATGATCAGGTCCTTCTTCCTGTCGACGATGTAGAAGTAGCCGTCCTCGTCGACCTTGGCCAGGTCGCCGGTGTGGAACCAGCCGTCGCGCACCGCCTCGGCGGTGGCTTCTGGCCGCTGCCAGTAGCCCTTCATCACGTTCGGGCCGCGGATGACGATCTCCCCCACCTCACCCTGGGGCACCTCGTGGCCCTCATTGTTCACCAGCCGCATCTGCACGTCCCTGATGGGCGTGCCGATCGAGCCGGGCTTGCGCTCCCGGTGAGGGTGGTTGAACGAGACGACCGGCGAGGTTTCCGACAGGCCGTACCCCTCGAGCACCGGAACCCCGAACGCCTCCTCGAATCCGCGGAGCACCTCCACCGGCAGGGCCGCGCCGCCGGAGATGCACATCCGCAGCGACGAGGTGTCGTAGTCCGCGCGGTCAGGCTGGTGCAGCAGCGCGACGTACATCGTCGGCACGCCCTCGAAGACCGTGACCTCGTGGTCGGCGATGATCCGCAGGGCGTGCGCGGCGTCGAACCGCGGCAGCAGGGTCAGGCACGCGCCCGACGCCAGCGCCACGTTGAGCGCGGCGGTCTGCCCGAAGACGTGGAACAGCGGAAGCCCGCCGAAAATGACGTCGTCCTGGCCGGCGCGGACGACGTCGGTCTGCGCCACCTCGGTATTGCTGATGAGATTGCCGTGGGTGAGTTCGGCGCCCTTCGGGTGGCCGGTCGTGCCCGAGGTGTAGAGGATCACCGCGGTGTCCTCGTTATCCCTGTCCGCGACCCCGAAATCCGGGGTCGCGGACGCGAGCAGATCGGGGAAGCTGGTCCCGTCCACCACGACAAGCTCCGCCTGCACCTGCGCCGCGCCCCCGCGGGCGGCGTCGGCGAACGTGTGCCAGGCGAAGATCAGCCCGGCCCCGGAGTCGCCGAGGTAATAGGCGACCTCCCGCTCCTTGAGCAGCGGGTTCATCGGGACGACCACGCCGCCGGCGCGAAGCACGCCGTAGTACGCCACGGGGACCTCGGCGACGTTGGGCATCATGATGCCGACCCGGTCGCCGGGTTCGAGTCCGCGTTCGCGCAGCAGTCCGGCTACCCGGGCGCTCGCCTCGTCCAGGGCCCGGTAGGTCATCACCGCGTCGTCCACCCGGACGGCCGCCCGTCCCCTGTGGACCCGCGTGCTCTCCGTAAGGTTCTCGGCCAGATTCGTCACGATGCCCATTTTCCGGCCGCAGGCCCAGGCGGTCGTCGGTCCCCCGGATCAAGCCTGGTCCTGGGCCTTGGTACGCCGGCACGACCGTTGTCCCGGCGGTCCGAAGAAGCGGCCCATCCTCGTGCTGGCGGCACGTTATCCCCGCGTGCGTCCAAGCTTAACGTCGAGGTTCAGGCCGTGAAAGAGGCGCCCGCGGGAGAGCCGAGCGGCTACGTGAAGGCTCCGATGCCGGTGATGGAGCGGCCGACGATGAGCGTCTGCATGGTCTCGGTGCCCTCGAAGGTGTGGATCGCCTCCATGTCCACCATGTGCCGCATCACCTGGTAGTCGAGCAGGATCCCGTTGCCGCCGAGCATGTCGCGCGCCTCGGCGGTGATCGCGCGGGCCTTGCTTGTGTTGTGCATCTTGGCCAGGCCGGCCACGGTGGGGGTCAGCCGGCCGGCCTCGGCCAGGCGGCCGATCTGCATGCAGTACAACTGCATCGCGGTCAGGTCCGCGAGCATCTTCACCAGTCGCTGCTGGATGATCTGGAAGCTGGCCAGCGGCTCGCCGAACTGGTGCCGCTCCTTGGCGTACCGCAGGGCCGCCTCGTAAGCGGCGGTGGCGTGGCCAAGCGCCGCCCAGGCGCAGCCGCTCCGGGTGGTGGCCAGGATCTTGCTGGTGTCCTTGAACGAGCGTGCCCCCGGCAGCTTGTTCTCGGCCGGCACGCGCACGTTCTCCAGGGTGATCTCGGCCTGCCAGACCGAGCGCAGCGACACCTTTCCCTCGATGACCCGGGCCTCGTATCCCGGTGCCCCCTTCTCCACCACGAACCCGTTGACCTGGCCGTCCTCGGCGTTGCGGGCCCAGACCACGACCAGGTCGGCCACGCTCCCCAGACCGATCCACCGTTTGCGGCCGTTCAGTACCCAGGCGTCGCCGTCCGGGCGGGCCGAGGTTTCCAGGGCGATCGAGTCCGAGCCGTGCTCCGGTTCGGTCAGCGCGAAGGCTCCGAGCTTGTTCATCTGCGCCATGTCGGGCAGCCAGCGCGCCTTCTGCTCTTCCGAACCGCACATCGCGATCGACTCCATGGCCAGGCCCGCGTGCACACCGAGGAACACGCCGAGGCTGCCGTCGCCGCGGTGCAGTTCCATCGCGACCAGCCCGCACGCCATCGGGCTCATCCCCGCGCACCCGTGGCCCTTGATGCCCTCGCCGACGATGCCGAGTTCTGGCAGCCGCTTGATCAGCGGCCAGCAGATCTCGGCCCGTTCCCAGTAGGCGCCGGCGACCGGCACGACCTCCTCGTCAACGAACCGGCGGACGTTGATGAAGTGCGACCACTGCTCGTCGGTGAACTGCTCGCGGACGGAGAAGAAGTCCGTCCCGAGGGATTCACCCAGATGCGCGCTCGTCACCTGCGTCATTGCTGGCCCCCTCCGTGGTGCGGTCGGCTTTGAGGAACGCCTCCACGACAGACGCCAGGCGTTCCGCGTCGGCGGCGAGTTCGAGGTGGCCGCCGCGGTAGACGTGCAGTTCGCTTCGCGGTATCAGGTGATGCATGATCCGCGCGTTAGCCAGCGGGATGATCGGGTCGTCGTCGCCGGCGAGGATCAGGGTGGGCGGCCGCATTGTCGGCAGCCATGGCAAGCTGGTCCAGCCGAGCCCGGCCATCATCTGGTAGTAGTAGCCGCGGGCCGGGCCAAGCCGGGTGGCGGCGTGCAGCAGGTCACGGGCGACGGCCGGGTCCTTCCTGGCGCTGCCGCCGTACAGGTCGGCGGCGACGCGGGCCGCGTACGCCGGGTCCCGGTGGCGTCGGGGTGAAAGCATGCGCAGCAGGATGCGCGGATGCGCAGGGACCATGAGCGAGCCGGGCGCGGTCGCCACGAGCACCAGGCGGCGCACCCGGTCGGGCCGGCTCAGCGCGAACTGCTGGGCGAGCCCGCCGCCCCAGGAGATGCCAAGCACGTCGGCTCGCTGGTAGCCGAGCTCGTCGAGCAGGCCGGCCAGCAGCGACGGAAGGGTAGCCAGGTGATAGGGAACGACCGGGGCGGGCGAGCCGCCGACGCCCGGCATGTCGAACCTGATGACCGGCCGCTGCGGATCGACCGCGTCGACGAACGGCTGGAGCAGTTCCAGGCTCGCGCCGATGCCGTTGCATAGCAGCAGCGGCGGCCATCCCGGTGCCCCTTCCCGTACCGAGACGCGCAGCGCCCGGCCGCCGACGGACACGATGCTCATCCGCTCGGGAGGCGGCGGCACGGGACGCCGTCGCCGGCTCAGCACCCGGCCCAGGCCGGATCCCGCGCGGTCTTCCCCGGCCGGCACGGGACGAGACTGATCAGTGGTCATAGACATAGGTTCCCGGGGCGTCGCTGACCGGCGCAAGCCCGCCGCCGCCCAGTTCCGCTGGCGCGGCCTTCTCCGCACCGCAGCGGTCGGCCAGCCACCCCGCGTAATCCGGCCACCAGGACCCGTGGCAGGTCTCCGCGTGGCGCAGCCACTCCTGCGCGTCTTCCGGGCACTCCTTGGCCACCTGGTACCTGGCCTTGTCGTTGCCCGGCGGATTGACCATGGCGGCCACATGCCCGCTTGTCGACAGCAGGAACCGGGACCGTCCGCCGAGCATCCGGGTGGACCGGTAACAGCTCTGCCAGGGGCAGATGTGGTCGGTGATGCCGGCGACGATGTAGCTGTCGCTGTCCACCGCGGCCAGGTCAACCGGCGAGCCCAGCATGGTCGCGCCGCCGGGGCTGACCAGCGCGTTGGCCGCGCCCAGCTGGAGGAAGTCCCGGTGCAGGCCCGCGGTCATCCGGGTGGTGTCGGCGTTCCAGAACAGGATGTCGAACGCCGGCGGTTTCTTGCCCAGCAGGTAGTTGTTGACCCAGTAGTTCCAGATCAGGTCGTTCGGCCGCAGCCAGGCGAACACCTCGGCCAGCGACCGGCCGTCCAGGTAGCCGCGGGCGCTGGACACCGCCGCCGCTATCCGCGCGGTCCGCTCGTCGATGACCGCACTGGCCAGGCCCGCGTGCGCCTGGTCAAGCACGGTGACCAGGAGGGTCAGCGCGGCGACCTGGTCCTGCTTGCCGGTGTGCGCCAGGTGCGCGGCCACCATCGCGGCGATGATGCCGCCCGAGCAGGCCCCGGCCAGCGCGGCCCGCTCGCTCCCGGTGACCCGCGCGGTCGCGTCCATCGCGTCGAGTACCGCCTGGCCGTAGGTGTCGAGGTCCCATTTGGCGTGCCGGGCGTCCGGGTTGCGCCAGGAGATCATGAACACCTGCAGGCCGTGGCCGACCAGGTATTCGACCATGCTCCGGCCGGGCGCGAGGTCCATCACGTAGTACTTGTTGATCACCGGCGGGACGATCACCAGCGGTATCTGCCGGACCTCGGACGTGACCGGGCGGTACTGGATCAGCTCGAACACCGGGGTGCGCAGCACCACCGATCCGGGCGTAACGGCCAGGTCCGTCCCGACCTGGAACGCGTCAGGCTCGACCATGGACGGCACCCGGGGCGCGACCGCCATGTCGGCGAGGAAGTGACGCATCCCCGCTACCAGGCTGCCGCCGCCGGTGTCGACGGCGGCCTTGACCGCCGCCGGGTTGAGCAGCGGGTTGTTGCTCGGGGCAAGCGCGTCGATCAGGTTGGTCAGCAGGAAGCCGACCCGTTCGGCGTCGGCACCGTCAAGCCCGGCCTCGGCCACCACGCCCTCAGCGCTCTCCGCGACGGCCAGGTAGGCCTGCATGGTGCGGCGCAGCAGCGGGTTGCCGGACCAGGCCGGGTCGGCGAAGCGGCGGTCCCGGCGGGACGGCTGCACCTGAGAGCGTCCGGCGGCGATGCGGCCAAGTTCGCCGGCCAGTCGCCTGCCCCGCACGGCAACCAGGCGCGGCCTGACCGCCAGGGCCGCGGCCAGGCGAACGCTCGAGCCGCCCACGTGCAGCCGGCGCAGCATGCCGGTGGCCGCGTCGGCGAGCAGCAGGTCAAGCGGTACCGCCGCTGCGTCGCCCGCGGCAGACCCGGTCGAGTCATTGTCGGCGCTCATTGTCAGTCCAGCGTAGGCCGGCGCAGCGCGTTCTTCCATTGGTTGCCTGTCACGAACGCGGGGCGTGTCATGGTAACGGAGCAAGTCCTACTCCGCCGAGCTTGAGGGGTACGTCCGCGTACGGGTCGAGCGCATAGGCGAGCGAGACCCGGTGGTAGCCGTCGGCGATGTCTCCCTCCGCTACGAGAATCGGCGACAGCTTCTCTCCTGCCAGCACCTTTTGCAGGTCTTTCAGCACGCCAGGGTCGGACAGCAGCAGCGGGTCGCGCCCGGTGGCGCGCAGGATGTCGTTGGCCCGCCGGGTGATGACGGGAAGCTTCCTGAGTTCCGCCGCGACCAACTCGGCCTTGGTCGCACCGAAGCGGATGCTGAGATAGCTGGAGGCAGCGGCGTAATCGTGCTCGGCCACGTCCTTCCGCCAGCGCACGTACTGGACGACGTCGGTGGTGCTGCTCATGGGTCCCTGTCCCTCCTCCCGGCGCAGGCTGCCACGCCTGTCGGCACGGGATGTCGAGCCTCCCGGTACGGGCTGTCGGGCTCCGGCGGCCCCCTCAGCGGAGGCCATTCCGGTAATCGCACTGTACGACGTCTCCGGCGACCTGGACCGCATGCGCTATCCTGCACCGAAAGTGTCTTCGGATCGGACGGACAGGATTTAAGCAGGCGACGCTATGGGATTGAGCGGGGATGACGCGGCTCACCTGGTGGTCGCCGTCGCCCTGACCTACCTGCTCGGCTTTGAGCGGGACCTGCGCGGCGCGCCGACCGGGGACCGGGTCTTCGCCCTGGTCGGGGCGGGCTCGGGTGTCGTCGGGATCATCGCGTCCAACGGCGCGCCGAACGCGCTGGCCGGCGCGGTCACCGGGATCGGCTTCATCGGCGGCGGCTTGGTCTTCCGCCAGGCACAGGGCCGACAGCAGGTAGTGATGGGCATCACGACCGCGGCGGCGATATTCGCCGCCGCGGCGATCGGCCTCGCTGCGGGCGAGGGAAGGATGCTTGTCGCCGTGGTGGCGACCGCCTTGGCACTGTTCGTGCTCGAGATCAGGCACCTGCGGTGGCTGAGTTTTCTCGACGGGCGCCACTGGTCCAAGTACTTTCCCGACGACGACCCCGGGCCGGCCGGCGAGCCTCCGGAGGACGGGCAGCCGCCCCGCTGAGGCCGTTACGAGTGAGCCGGCTTGCGGCCAAGGCGGGAAACCGTCGACTCCACGTCCATGCCGTGCAGGCGGAGCAGGTTCTCGCCGAGGATCTTCTTCTTGGCCGTCTCGGTGAGCTGCGGATAACCGTACCCGGCGCACAGATCTTCGGGGATCTGGAAGTTCCAGAACGCCTCCAGGGCCCACTGGGGCTGCCAGATTGGCGCCTCGGAGCCGTAGACGATCTTGTCTTCACCGCACCAGAACAGCAGCTTGCCGAGTATCTCGGCGAACTGGCGGGGCGCGCGAACGATGAAGTTGAGCGACGCCGCCAGCGACGCGTACAGGTTCGGGTAGCGGATGAGCTGCCAGCAGGTCTCGTCGATGAACGGCAGCCCCACGTGGAAGATCACGAAGTTGATGTCGGGGAAGTTGGCGGCGGCGCCGTCCATGTCCCAGGTCTGGGTGTACTCGACCGGCTGCGGGCCGAGCGGGACGCCCTTGTGTACGCCGACCAGGTTGATGCCCAGGTCGCGGATCCGCTCGAAGACCGGGAACGCGACCTTCTTGTCGTCCATCCGCCACGGCACAGGACCGCCGTCCTCGTACCTGACGTTGTAGAACTTGAACGCCTTCGCGCCGTACTCCTCGACCTGCCTGGTGACCTCGTCCAGTGCCTTCTTGCCCTCGAGCGGGTTGACCGTGCCCCACAGCACGGTCCGGTCGGGGTCGCGCTGAGCGAGCCGCGCGCACTCCTGCCACGGTGACAGGCCGTCGCGGAACAGGTCGGTCAGCGGCAGCGGCATGGCGACGAGCATGTCGCTGTCTGAGTGGTCGTAGACCATTTCGCCGATCTCGTCGATGCTCCACTTGTGCAGCCACTCGGCGGCCGGCATCACCGGCTCCGTCGCCGGGGTGAGGGCCGCGTGGAACGCGTACAGGTGGTTGGAGAACATCTGTCCTGGCACGCCGTAGGCGTTGCCTTCAGCGAAGTTGAATGGATGAGCCACACCGTCGAAGACGAACGCTTCACCGATCATCTGGCTGCCTCCTGCTGGTCAGGGCTGGTAAAGCTTGCTGCTGATGAATGCCTCGCGGTCGGCGACCTCGGCCGGGGCGGGCATGAAGCGGAGCTTGCGGCGCGCGTCGGGGCTGAGCCGGCTCGAATCCCACGCCTCGTCCCAGACGATGCGCACGTCGGTGTGGTCGACTTCCGGCAGCCCCGCTACTGCGGTCTCGATGTCGGACAGCACGCGCGACGCGAACGGGCACCAGCCGGAGGTGAGCAGCAACTCGACGTGGGCCACGCCGTCGTCCACCCGGGCCCGGTGCAGCAGGCCCATGTCCACCACCGAGATGCCCTTGTCCTGACAGCACGGGTCGTACACGTCGCGCAGCGCGCGGGTGATGACTGGATCCACCTCGTCGGCCATGTCGCCGCCTCCCGTCACGGGTCCGGCCGAAGTGCCTCGTCGACGCCACTGTAAAACGGTCTGGTGGCCCGGGCAATGGTCCGGCCCGGCGTGGCTAGCCGCGCTTGGCCCCGGCCGCGGCCCGGCGCAGCGCCTCCAGGCTTCTCGCCACGTCGTCGCCGGTGGTGGACCAGTTGCTGACCGCCACCCGCAGCACCGCCTTGTCGTGCCAGCGGGAGCCGGACATCCAGGCGGTGCCGTCGGCGAGCAGCGCGCGGGTGACCGCCGCGGTGCGCTCGTCGCTGCCGAAGGTGGCGCAGACCTGGCTGAAGACGACCTCGTTCTCGACCCGGGCGCCGTCGATCGCGGCGATTCCCGATGCGAACGCCGCGGCGTGCGCGCAGAAGCCCTCCACCAGGGCGGCCAGGCCGGTGCGGCCGAGAGCGCGCAGGACCGCCCAGACCGGGATCGCGCGGGCGCGCCGTGAGGATTCCGGTACGCTCTCGAACGGGTCGCCCGCGGCGTCCCTGATGAGGTAGTCCCCGCCCATGCTCATCGCGGCGGCGAGCGCGCTGCGGTCCGCGACGATCGCGAAGCCGCAGTCGTACGGGACGTTGAGGGTCTTGTGCGCGTCGGTCGTCCAGGAGTCGGCGGTCTCGTAGCCTTCGACCAGGTGCCTGGTCTTCGGCGACGCGGCCGCGAACAGGCCGAACGCGCCGTCGATGTGCACCCACGCACCGCGGGCGTGCGCCGCTGCGATGGCCGGGGCGAACGGGTCGAACCCGCCGGAGTGAACGTTGCCCGCCTGCAGCACGACGATCACCGGGGTCCCCTCCGCGCCGTCGGCGAGCGCCGCGGCCAGCGCGTCCGGGTCGATGCGGCCCTGGTCGTCGGCCGGGACTGGTTCCGGCGCGCCAAGGCCCAGGTAGCGCAGGGCCACGTCAACGGTCTCGTGCCGCTCGGCGCCGACGAGCACGCGGACGCGCGGCGACCCGGTCAGGCCGTCTCGAGCGATGTCCCAGCCGGCCTGGCGGAGCACCGCGTCGCGGGCCGCGGCGAGGCAGGTGAAGTTCGACATCGTGGCACCGGTGACGAAACCGACGCCGCAGCCGGCGGGCAAGCCCAGGACGTCGAGCACCCATGTCCGCGCGATGTCTTCGACGGCCGACGCGGCCGGCGTCACCAGGCGCAGCGCCGAGTTCTGGTCCCAGGCGCTGACTAGCCAGTCCGCCGCGAGCGCGGCCGGGTGCGCGCCGCCGATCACCAGGCCGTAGAAGCGGCCGGACGGCATCGTGGTAAGACCGGGCTCGCACGCGCCGGCGAGCAGGTCGATGACCTCGGGCGCCGGAGTCGGCCCGGACGGCAGCTCGGTGCCGAGTTCCCTGGTGACCTCCGCGACGGAGGCCAGCGGCGGAACCGGACGGGTGGCGAGGCTGTCCAGCCAGCGCGCCGCGTGCCGCGCCGCATGGTCAAGTGCGATCTGCCGGTCGGTCATCTCGCCAGTATCCGCCTCTCCCCCGGCCCCGGTTGCCGTAATTTCCCGGTGTCAGGTTGGTCCCGGTCACAACCGGGGACCAGAGAGATGGTTGCGGCCGGCCCGGCCCCGCTTACCGTGCCCCTACGGCGCCTGATCCCCGTCAAGAACAAGCGTCAGAGGAACGGATGCGGCTGACCCGGGGCCCCGCTTACCGTGCCCCTACGGCGCCTGATCCCCGTCAAGATCAAGGGTCAGAGGAACGGATGCGGCTGACCCGGCCCCGCCATGACCCAGCCGGCTCACCGAGGCGTCCAGCGGAAGAAGCGCAGCGCGAAGACGAAGGCGGCGGCTCCCCAGCCGGCTACCACCGCGACGTGCCACCACGGGAAGCCGGCCGTTCGCGGCCCGGCACCGAACGCGGCTGAGGCGGCAAGCAGCAGGTGCTGCACCGGGAAGACCATGGCGATGCGGCCGGGAACCGAGGACGACGCGACCGGATAGAAGCCGCCCGAGATGACGAGCAGGACCAGAAAGACCAGGTTGACGATGGCGGGGGCGGCGTCGAAGTTCGGGATCAGGGCGCTGACGGCCAGGCCGATGGAGCAGAACGCCGCGGCACCGACGATCAGCGTGACCAGGAACGCCGGCCAGTCGGCTGGCAGCCTGGCGCCGTAGCCGGCGGTGCCGACGAGAAGGATGAGCGCGACGATGACGGCCGCGTTCACCGCCGCGCTGGCCGCGAGGCCGCCGAAGTACGCGGCGGCGGGCAGGGCGGTGCCGCGGACCTTCTTGAGCAGTCCCGTCTCGCGGCGGAACGTGACGGTGAGCGCCGGGTTGACGAAGCACGCGCTCATCACGCCGTAGGCGGCGATGACCGGGGCGTAGTACTCGATGCCCTTGACCCCGTTGAACGCGGCCGCGGCGCTGTCAGAGAACAACGCGGCGAACAACACGAACAGCAGGACGGGAAAGGTGAACGCGAAGAACGCGGCGCCGATGTTCCGCCAGAAGACCCCCTGTTCGTAACGGAACTGGACACCGATCAGCGCCGCGGTCCTCAACGCGTGCTCCCCGGCCGGTCGCTGCCCTGGCCGGCCGCCCTATCGCGGCCTTCCGGCACGTCGCCGCCTTCAGGCACGTCGCCGCCTGCCGGCATGTCGCCGCCTGCCGGCACATCGCGGCCTTCCGGCACATCGCGGCCTTCCGGGTCGCCGCGGTCTTCCCGCTGGTCGCGGCCTTCAGGCACGTCGCCGCCTTCAGGCACGTCGCCGCCTTCAGGCACGTCGCCGCCTGCCGGCAAGTCGCGGCCTTCCCGCCGGTTGCGGCCTTCCCGCCGGTCTCGGCCTTCCGGCCTGCCGCCTGTTTCGTTCCCCGCTTCGTTTTCCGGTTCTGCCGCGGTCAGCCGCAGGTAGATGTCCTCAAGCGTGGGCGGGCTGACGGACAGGCCGGCCAGTTCCGTGCCGTGCCGCAGCGCCCAGGCGGTGAGCGCGTGCAGGTCCGCCGTGGGCCGGGAGGTACGCAGTTCCCAGCCGCCCGGCTGGCCCGGCACCGGGTGCAGCCCGCCCCGGCCGCCAGGGACCGGGACCGGGGCGGGGACCGGGACCGGGGCGGGGACCGGGGCGGGGGCGGGGGTGGGGGCGTCTGGCGGCAGCCGGAAGCGGATAAGGGTCTGGTTACCGGCTCCCAGGGAGCCGGGCGGGCCGAGCGCGACAACCTGCCCGTCGTTCATGACCGCGACGCAGTCGGCAAGTGCCTGGGCTTCGTCCATGTAATGCGTGGTCAGCACAACGGTGGTACCGCTTGCGGCGAGGCTGCGGATCACGTCCCAGGTGGCGCGGCGGGCGGACGGGTCGAAGCCTGTCGTCGGCTCGTCGAGGAAGAGCAGTTCCGGGGCGCCGGCCAGGGCGAGCGCCAGTTCAAGCCGGCGCCGCTGCCCGCCGGACAGGTCACGAGCCCAGGCGCTCGCCTTGTCCTGCAGGCCCGCGGTCGCCAGCAGGGCGGCCGTGTCCCCCTTGCGCGGGTAGTACCGCGACCAGAGGTCGAGCATCTCCCCCACCCGCAGGTAGCGGTCCAGGGCGGTCTCCTGGGTGACGATGCCGATGCGCTCGCGCAGCCGGGCGCCGTCGCGGGCCGGATCGAGGCCGAGGACCCTGACCTCCCCGGCGTCGCGGCGGCGGTAGCCCTCAAGGATCTCGACCGTGGTGGTCTTGCCCGCGCCGTTCGGACCGAGCAGCGCGAATACCTGGCCGGCGGGGATGTCCAGGTCGATACCGCGGACCGCGTGGCTGCCGCGATAGGACTTGCGCAGGCCGCGGACGATGACCGCCGCAGGTCCCGCCACAGGGGTGGCCGCCACGCGTGGCGGTGTCACGACCGGCCCCTGCTTCCCCGTGTCACGCCCAGCTCCCCTGTCGCTCCCGTCGCACGGCCGCGACCGGCGACGGCCTGCGGGCGTACCGGCCGCCTGCGCACATCGCCTGTCACTACACCTGTAGTAACAATAGCCGGTCATCGCATGCTCCACTACACCGGTAGTGGCTCGCGCTACCGTGATGGGATGACCACGCCCCGCGGTCCGCGCGCCGCGCAGATCGGCAACGCGGCGATCGAGCTGCTCGCCGCGCGCGGCATGCGCGGGCTCACGCACCGGGCCGTCGACTCGGCGGCCGGACTGCCGCCGGGAACCACGTCTAACTACGCGCGGACCCGGGCTGCCCTGATCGAACTCGCGCTGAACCGGATGGGAGAACTGGAGTCGGCGGAGATCGGTGCGCTGATGGCGTCCACCGGATTCCCTGCCGACCTGGGCGGCTACGCGGAACTCAGCGCGCGGATCATCACGCACTCGGTGACCGCCGCGCGGACACGGATGCTCGCCCGCTACGAGCTCGCACTTGAGGCGACCCGGCGGCCGGAACTACGCGCGGCCTACGACCGCGCCGGCCGCGCCTACCGGGAGCAGGCGGTCGCCCTCCTCGTCGTGGCCGGCTCGCCCGACCCGCCCAGGCACGCGCGGCTGCTGGTGGCCTGGGCCGAGGGTGTCATGTTCGACGTGATCGCCGGCGCGGGCGGCGATCCGCCGCCAACCCTCGCCGAATTGCGCACGACCATGGCCGACCTGCTGCGCGCGATCCTTCCCGATGACGGGGCGGACAGCTGACGAGATAGGCAGCGTATGACTCGCCCCATTCCAGTCGCGAACTCTTGCCTGCGCTAAGGTTTTGTTCGCCGGACGGGGCGGCCGCGGTGAGCGGCCGGGCACGGGTTGCGGGA
>Ga0335074_10001728_pt1 | contig 29488 bp, 22 predicted proteins | sample Lox_Sample_23_FD_206715 | JGI IMG/M metagenome (GOLD analysis project Ga0335074, IMG submission 206715) | Soil microbial communities from Loxahatchee National Wildlife Refuge, Florida, United States - Lox_Sample_2.3 | ecosystem: Environmental > Terrestrial > Soil > Wetlands | place: USA... | reverse complement strand
TATGACCCCTGCCTTTCCTGTTCGACGCACGCAGTCGGCCAAATGCCGCTCCAAATAGACATAGTCGGGCCGACCGGTGAGCTGCTCCGCCAAGTTTCTCGCGAGGAGGCTGCCGGGTGAGGCCCGCGCTCGTCATCAGCTATGGCAACCCGTTGAGAGGCGACGACGCCGTCGGCCACGAGGTTGGTGACGCCCTTTGGGTAGAGCGCGAGCTTCGTCCGGAGCTCGACGGAGCCGCCTTTTGCTGGGCCCACGAGCTCACGCCGGAAATGGCGCTCAACATTTCTGGCGCAGGCGTGGTCGTGTTCTTGGATGCCGCCGCAGACGGATGCCAGGCGGGCACTGTCGGCGTGCGAGCTGTCCATGCTCCGGGCGCGCGCGCGAGCGTTCCCGCCGGGTGCTGGCAAGACTTGAGCCCCTCCGCGCTGATGGGCCTCGCTCGCGAGCTGTACGGGAGCGAGCCTCCCGCTGTGCTCGTGACCGTGAGCGTGGGCAGCGCCCGCATCGGCGAGGGACTTTCTGCGCCCGTCCGGGCGGCGGTGCCTCGCGCGGCGGAGGCTGGCCGGGAGGCGATCATCTCGCTCCAAAAGCAGGTCCAGGGCCAAAGTGACCGACCGGGGGCGGTCGCGCCTGCGCGAGAGGAGGCCACCAACCATGCATGAACTTTCCCTTGTCAGCGAGCTCGTGACCAGGTGCTCGGACCTCGCGGACGGGCGCACCGTGACAGAGGTCCGGGTGCGCTGCCCCCTCGGGATCGATGCCGACGAACTTGTGGAGGGTTTCGCCCTCATCACCTCCCAGCTCGGGCAGCGGGGGGCGGGCACCCTCGGGGGGGCGCGCCTCGAGCTCGAACAAGTGGCCCCGTACCTGAAGTGCCTTTGCGGCTTCAGCGGGCGCCTCAGCGCCGAGGACGTGGCCGGCCACATCAGCGTTTGCCCGCAATGTGGCCAAGTCGGTGAGCTGCCGAGCCGTCTCGAGCTAGTGAGCGTCGCTTTCGCTCCCAAGACCTGAACTAGTGCCACGACAGGTCCGCCAAGGTAGCAATACCAGGTCAGCGGCTGCCAGATGCCCCTTGGGCCTGGCCCAGAGGACCAATTCCCCTAGGGCGAGAAGTCGGGTTGCAGCTAGAGGTTTAACTACAGGTTTAAGCACAGAGGTGCAGCACAACAGGTTCCCTTGGTAATGGAGGTCCTCTCAGAATGACCAACAGGATTTGCGTGGACGGCAATGAGGCTGCTGCCAGGGTCGCGTACTCGCTTTCCGAAGTGATCGCGATCTACCCGATCACGCCCGCATCCGCGATGGGCGAGCATGCCGACGACTGGGCCGCCCTCGGTCGCCCCAACCTCTGGGGCGAGGTGCCCTCGATAGTCGAGATGCAGTCCGAAGCGGGCGCTGCGGGGGCGCTCCACGGCGCGCTCCAAAAAGGTTCCCTGGCGACGACGTTCACCGCTTCCCAGGGCCTCCTGCTCATGCTCCCCAATATGTTCAAGATCGCAGGCGAGCTCATCCCCTCGGTGATACACGTGGCGGCTCGCAGCGTTGCAACCCACGCGCTGTCGATCTTCGGCGACCACTCCGACGTGATGGCGGCCCGCTCTACGGGGTGGGCAATGCTGTGCTCGAGCTCGGTGCAAGAAGCGCAAGATTTCGCCCTCGTGGCGCACGCGGCCGCGCTCGGCTCGAGGGTCCCGTTCCTTCACTTCTTCGACGGCTTTAGGACTTCCCACGAAGTGGCGACAATCGACCCGATCAGTGACGAAGACATTCGGGCGGTCATCGACCACCGTTCTGTGCTCGCGTTCAAGGCCCGCGGGATGGACCCTGACAACCCCGACGTACGCGGCACGGCGCAAAATCCCGACGTCTTCTTCCAAGGGCGGGAGGCTTCCAACCTTTTCTATGATGCTGTGCCGGGTGCAGTCGAACGCTCAATGGGGTTAGTCGCCGAGCGCACCGGACGGCGCTACGGGCTGGTCGAGTACGTCGGTGCGCCCGACGCCGAGCGGGTCGTTGTAGCCATGGGGTCCGGCTGCGGCGCCGTCGAAGAAGTTGTGGACGCCCTGGTTGCGGCGGGGGAACGAGTAGGGCTCGTAAAGGTGCGGCTTTTCCGTCCGTTCCCGTCTACGTTGCTCGTTTCGAGCTTGCCACCGACGACCCGGTCAGTTGCTGTCCTCGACCGGTGCAAAGAGGCCGGGAGCGTGGGCGAACCGCTCTACCTAGACGTGCGGGCGGCGATCGACGAGGCGATGGCTGCACCTGAGCGCCCGTTCGTGGGAGCGCCGAAGGTGATCGGGGGCCGCTACGGGCTGTCTTCCAAGGAGTTCAACCCTGCCATGGTCAAGGCAGTCTTCGACGAGCTCGCCAAGGACCGCCCAAAGCCGCATTTTACCGTCGGCATCACAGACGACCTCACGCACCTCAGCTTGAACTGGGACAAACATTTCGCGCTGCCCCGGCCAGAAGGCGAGGTCCAGGCTGTTTTTTACGGCCTCGGCTCAGACGGGACGGTTGGTGCCAACAAGAACAGCGCCAAGATAATCGCCGACGCTGCCGGCAAGTACGCGCAGGGATATTTCGTCTACGACTCGAAGAAGTCGGGCGCGATGACCGTGTCCCACCTGCGTTTCGGCCCCGGTGCCATTCGGTCGACCTACCTCATCAGCGAGGCCGATTTTGTCGCCTGCCACCAGTTCGGTCTCCTCGAGCGGGCCGACGTGCTCGCTGTAGCCAAAAAAGGCGCCAAGTTCCTCCTTAATTGTTCCTTCGGCCCAGCTTTGGTGTGGGAGCACCTCAGCCCCGCTGTTCGCAAGCAGATCGTGGACAAGCAGCTCGAGCTGTGGGTCGTCGACGCGGCGGCAGTCGCCTCGGAGGCCAAGCTCGGGAGCCGGGTCAACACCGTCATGCAGGTGTGCTTCTTCGCTCTCTCCGACGTCATACCCGTTGAGCTTGCCATCTCGCGCATCAAAGAGGCAGTGGAAAGGACCTATTCCAAGCGCGGGCCGGTCGTCGTGGAGCGCAACTTCGCGGCGATTGGTTCGGCGCTCGCGAAGCTTTCCAGGGTCGAGGTGCCAACCTCGCTGCCCGAGCTCGCGGGGGAGGCAACGCCTGCCCACATCCTCAGCTTGAGCGCCCATCACCTCAACGCTCCGCACGCTAGGGAGGGCAACGGCCATGCCATCGTCCTCGACCACGGCTCGCTGGCAGAGGAGTTCTTAGAGCGCGTTACGGTCCCGCTCATCGCTGGTGAGGGAGACGACCTGCCCACATCGGCTTTGCCCGCCGACGGGCGTTTTCCTGCTGGTACCTCAAAGTTTGAAAAGCGGCGGCTGGCCGCAGAGGTACCCGTATGGGACCCCTCGATCTGCACCGACTGCGCAAAATGCGTCATAGTCTGCCCGCATGCTGCTCTACGTATGAAAGTTTTCTCCCCCGAGCAGCTCCAAGCCGCTGGGACAGCTCCCGGGACATTCCGGGTGAAAGATTTCCGCTCGAAAGACCTGCCCGGGCACCTGATGTCGATCCAAGTCTCGCCTGACGACTGCACAGGGTGCCGCGTTTGCGTGGAGGTCTGCCCTGCCAAGTCGAAGACCGACCCAGCGCACCGCTCCATCAACATGTCCCAGGTAGCCACGCAACGGTCTTCCGAGCTGGACAACTGGGAGTTCTTCAATACAGTCCCCTCAGCGAGCCGCTCTGCCCTCCCGCACGACACCCTCAAGGGTGCAGCCGTGCTCGAGCCGTTGTTCGAGTTCTCCGGGGCTTGCTCTGGGTGCGGTGAAACCCTTTACCTGCGCTTGTTGTCCCAGCTCTTCGGTGACAGGCTGCTCATCGCCAATGCCACCGGGTGCTCGTCGATTTATGGGGGCAACCTCCCGACGACGCCGTGGGCTGTCAATGCCGAGGGGCGTGGGCCGGCGTGGGCCAACTCCCTCTTCGAGGACAACGCTGAATTTGGCCTCGGTATCCGGATCGGCGCTGAAGCACAGCAAAGGCTCGCCCGCTCTCTCGTCACCCGGCTTGCGCCCCGTCTCGATGCCGCTCTTGTCGAAGGGCTTCTTTCGGCTGAGGACCAGGTGTCAGAAGAAGAGATCGCGGCCCAGCGTGAGCGCGTGCAGTCCCTGAGAGCGCGGCTCGGACGACTGGCGGCGGCCCCGGGCCTTTCGCCCGCTGATGCCGAGGCGGTAGCCCATTTGGGGGTCATCGCCGGCTCGCTGGTCCGCAAGGCCGTATGGATCGTCGGTGGGGACGGCTGGGCCTACGACATCGGCTTTGGGGGCCTCGACCAAGTCCTGGCCTCAGGGGCCGATGTCAACATCCTCGTGCTCGACACCGAGGTGTACTCAAACACAGGGGGCCAGGCCTCCAAGTCGACCCCGCGGGGTGCGGTAGCTCGCTTTGCCGCCGCAGGCAAAGGCACGCCGAAGAAAGACCTTGCCAGCGTGGCACGCTCTTATGGCAACGTCTATGTCGCCCAGGTAGCGGTCGGCGCCAACGACATCCAAACCGTAAAAGCGCTGCTGGAGGCGGAAGCTTACCGCGGGCCCTCGCTCGTCATCGCGTACGCAACCTGCATCGCCCACGGCATCGACATGGCCTACTCGATGGCTCACCAGAAGCAAGCGGTGCAGTCGGGGTACTGGCCTCTTTATAGGTTCCACCCGAGCGAGGACGCCGCCGCGCACCCGTTCCACCTCGACTCGAAGGAACCCACTTTGCCGGTCTCGGAGTTCGTCGGCTCGGAAGTGCGTTACACGACGCTCGCTCGCGAGCACCCAGAGCACGCGCGGCACCTTGTCGAACTGCTCCAAGCAGATACCTCTGAGCGCTGGCATTACTACACCCAGCTCGCGGGGATGGAGCGGCGGGCCCCCGAGCCCGCAGGTGAAGACGACCTCGACGAGGACAGTGCCGCTGAGGGGGCGCCGAGCGCAGGGGCAGACGGAGATGGCTGAGCTCGTGGAGGCAGCACTACAGCGGACAGCAGAGAGAGGAGCAAAGATGAGAGTTTGGATCGAGCAGGACTACTGCACCGGCGACGGGCTTTGCGAGGAACTGTGCCCGGAGGTCTTCCAGATGGGTGACGACGGCTTGGCACACGTGCGAGAGGAGCTTGCTGCGGCGGGAGAGGCGCTCGGCCGGGAGGTTCCCGCCGAGTCCGAAGCAGGTGTACTTGACGCGCAAGCACAGTGCGCGGGCGAATGCATCTACATTGCCCGTTGAACCGAGCCGCCGCGGGCCAGGTGGGCCCAGGGTGAGGTGGTGAGGCCTCACCCTGGCAAGGTCTCAGCCCTCAGCTTTCTGTTCGTTCTTGGAACGTGCGGCGTAGACGGCGGCTTCGGTCCGCCGGGAAAACCCCATTTTTGACAGCAGGTTGGAAACGTAGTTTTTGACGGTCTTTTCGGCTAGGTACATTTCGGCACCGATCTGGCGGTTGGTCTTCCCCTCGGCGATGAGGTCGAGTATCCGCCTCTCTTGGGGGGACAGCTTCGCTATCCGCTCGTCTTCCTGCTTGCCCCGGAGGCGGTCCATCACGCCGGCCGTGAGCGCCGGGTCGATCAGGGATTGGCCCTCGGCCACCCGCCGCACGGCCGAGACGAGCTCGCTCCCTTTGATCTGCTTCAAGAGGTAGCCGCTTGCCCCGGCGAGGATGGCGGCGAAGAGAGCGTCGTCGTCGGCAAAGGAAGTCAGCATCAGGCAACGAAGCTCGGGCATTGCAGCCCTCAGGTCGCGGCACACCTCGATCCCGCTGCCACCGGGCAGGCGAACGTCGAGCACCGCTACGTCGGGGCGGGTAGGCGGGACGCGCAGCATGGCTTCCTCCGGCGTTGAGGCCTCGCCGACGACCTGGAAGTCCTCCTGCGCCTCGAAGAGCTCACGCAACCCTCGCCGGACTATCTCGTGGTCGTCGAGGACGAAAATCCGAACCGTCATTTGCACCCTCCTAAACCCTTTACCATACCGGCCCTGCGCCCTCGGGAGTGGCAGGCTCTGTTTGGCAGTCTTCAGCACGGGCGCCGTCGCGCCAGAGGCGCCCAGACGCGCTGGTGCCCCGGCGGCGACATCTTTTGCCGGCCGGGGCACTTGCGCAGGGGATCTTGGTTGCTAGATGGTTCTTTTCTGCTTGTTCGTGGCGCTCAGCGTGCTGTCAGCGGGCAGCTACCGGGGTGCCAAGGACGGCGTCCCCGTTGGCCACGTACGCCGTGGTGCGCAGCCTCGGGATCTCCTCGTCGACGGGTACCCGGCGGAAGTGCCAGATACCGAGCCCTGAGAGCAAGAGCGTGACGCCCGCGAACACGAAGCTGAATATCGAGCTGATCAGCGCGATTTGCCCGGTCTGCCACCAGCCGTAGGCATTTAGCAACATGCCCCGCAGCGTCGTGCCCTGGAAGACCGTTTGTACCAAACTTTCGGCGCTGGTGTAGGCGGCGGTCCCTGGCGTTAGCGACATGGCCTCGGCGCTCACTTGTGAGTAGGTCCGGCCCCCGGTCATCTCAGCGAGGTGGATGGCGATGAAATGGTTGGCGTATGTCTGTGCCTCTGCACCCGTCGTCATTAGCTTGCCGGCATATGGCTCGAGGTAGGGGACCATTGCGGGGGTAATTTCCGAGAAGCCACCAGGTGCCGGGTTCTTTGCCTGAGCAAGCGCGGCCTTCGTGGGAAAAGTGATCTTTTGGGCCGCAAGCTGGGACTTGACGGTGTTGTTCGAATAGCTATAACCCCAGAACAGCAGGATGCCCGCAGCGACCAGGACGACTGTGAGCAAGACGCCGCCTGCGCTCACGAGGGCATCAAATGATTTCCTGCGCATTGTAGAGTTCCTTTCCTGTTTTTGTTCTTCTTTGTTCTTCGTGGTTCCTGCGTCTTGTACAAGCATGGGGCTCGTCCCGGCGCCCGCAGTAGGGACGAAGGGCCTGTACAAGGTGCTCCAAAGTCATCTCTAAAGCCGTTGCTACCGGCTCGGTCAGGGGTGCCGCGCCCGCCCGGTTAGAGAGGCACCACCTTTGGCCCGCCGCTCGCGGTTTAGCCCTAACCTCTTGGCATGCTTTACCTGAGCGCGGCGCCGGACCTGGACGAGCACCACACGGGTTTCGGCCATCCCGAGCGGCCATCCCGGGTTACTGCGGCACTTGCGGGACTACGGGAGGCGCGCCTCGACGACGCCCTCGTCCACCTTCCGCCGCGGAGAGCTACTTACGCGGAGCTCGAACTGGTGCACTCTCCTCACTACCTTCGTGAGCTCGAAGATTTTTGCCACGGAGGTGGGGGGCACCTGGACCCCGACACGGTTGCGAGCTCGGGCTCCTTCACTACCGCCCTGCTCGCCGTCGGCGGGGCTCTCCAGGCGCTTGAGGCGCTCGAGGCTTCTCGCGACGGTGTCGCCTTCGTTGCCCATCGGCCGCCCGGCCATCACGCAACCTCGGACCAAGCGATGGGCTTTTGCCTGGTTAACACCGTCGCGGTGGCGGCAGCGCGCTTAGCAGGTCGCGGCGAGCGCGTCCTCGTGCTGGACTGGGACGTGCACCACGGCAACGGGACGCAGGCGATCTTTTGGGACGACCCGAGGGTGTTGTACATCTCGACCCACCAGTCGCCGCTTTACCCCGGTACAGGCTCAGCGGACGCACGCGGCGGCACGGGCGCAGAGGGCCTGACGGTCAACATCCCCCTGCCGCCGGGTGCCACCGGCGACGTCCTGCTCGCTGCCTTCGACCAGATCATCAAGCCGGCGGTCGCCCAGTTCGCCCCCACGTGGGTGCTCATTTCCTCCGGGTTCGACGGCCACCGGGCCGACCCGCTTGCGGAGCTCGCCCTGAGCGCAGGCGACTACGCCGCGATGGCCGCGCAGGCCAGGGAGCTCGTCAGCGCCCCCGGCAGGGTGCTGGTGGTCATGGAGGGCGGATATGACCTCGGAGCGGTCACGATGTCTGCGGGCGCCGTCATGGCTAGCTTGCTGGAGCAGGACTACCGTCCCGAGCCACCGACGTCGGGCGGCCCCGGTCGAGAGGCGGTCGAGCGCTTGCGGGCGAGACTTGCCCGCTGAACGTCTTCCCCGTCAGGTGCCAGGCCAGCGCGTCGGAGCGGGCCAGTGCTCGTCCAGCTCGTCGCTGTGGTGCCACTGGCCGCCCAAGGGCGTGATGGCTACCCCGTTGGAAGGGTTGCCCGAGGCGTTGTCCGGTGCTGCGCTCAAGGGTGTGGCACGGCTTTCCAACCCCGCCCAGACCGCCAAACAGGTGAGGGCGGCGGCGGCAGCCACGTCGACGCTCCAGTAGGCGGTCAACCACAGGCTCGAGGCGGAGAGGTTGACCCCCGACAGGTTTGAGCCGAGCGTGGCAGTGAGTGGCTCGTGGACCTGTACCAGGCCGGAGATGAGCTGCGAGCCCAGGGCGATCACCACGCCGCCCATAGCCCAGGCGCCCACTGACGAGGGGCTCCAGAGCGCTGCGACAATGGCCAAGGCGCCGATCGCGACGCCGGCGATGACCTCGCCGGTCGTCACCCAGCTGCCTACCGTTGGCGCAAATGCGTTCCCGATGGTGATATCGATGGTCCGCCCTGACGTGCCTACCAGGTGGTAATGGTCCCAGCTGGGCCAGTAAGCCGCTACTGCGACTATGGCCACCGGCACGGTCACCCCGGCTCTCACAACAAACGACGGCCGTGGCAGGGCGCGGGCCGGCTGCAGCATCCGCAGACCGCTTGCCCCAAGGCACACACCGGCCAGGCCTGCGATCAAGCCGGCCCACGCCAACCAGATCCCGGGTGCACTGTCGTTGGAGACCTGGAGGCCCGAAGCCGTATCGGTGAAAAGGAAACCGATCTCGACAAGGCCAAGGCTCGCCGCGAGAGCGATGCCACCCCGCGCCGAGAGCCGGGAAAGGACGAGGAAGGAGGCCAGTGCCCAGCCAACCTCGAGACAGATGTAGATCGCAGTTTGGTCAGGCGAAGAGATGACAGACTTGGCGGGGCTTCCTGGGTAGGCAGGGAACATGGCAGCTACGTGCAGCCCGGCGGCGAAGACCAGGAGCAGGCCGGCGACCGCTGTCCCCGCCCAGTCCTGGGTTGTCGCCGAGGTGGCGCTGCGCTTTTCGCCCGCGCTTGCAGGTTGGTCAGGCCAGGGGAACTCGCTCACCGACCCATAATGCCCCAGCGGAGCTAATTGCGGCCTAATCTCGCGCCTGGTGCGACGCAGGCAACCTTGCTGGTTTGACGGTTGAGAGGCCCTGGTCTGGCCGTTGAGAAGCTTCAGCGCATCAATTGGTATACGCCGGCAAAATCGGAGCTCGCCTTGGCCGGGATGGCCATGACGCCTCCCAGGGCGCGAGCTCCCCATGCGATCTGAGCCGTCCTTTCGACGAGCGCAACGACGTGGAGCGCCTTGGCAGGTGTTGAGCCCACAGCGACCATGCCGTGGTTGGCGAGCAATGCCGCGCCCCGTCCCTCGAGAGCCTTAACTGCATGGAGGCCGACGTCGCTCGAGCCCGACATCGCGTACTCGGCGCAGCGGACTTCCCCGCCGACGTACATATTGAACTCGTCTACGCAAGCGGGCACCGTCTCATGGGCGCAAGCGAACATCGTCGCCCATACGGGATGGGCGTGGATCACCGAACCGATGTCGGCGAACGCGCTGTAACAAGCCAAGTGGAGCTGGATTTCAGAAGTCGGGCTGCGGTCGGGCGCCTTGCTGACTACGCCGCCTTCCGGCCCCACGACGACGAGGTCTTCGAGCACCATCGCCTCATAGTCGACCGACGAGGGGGTGCAGACGATGTTACCGTCCTCCAGGCGGGCCGAAATATTGCCCGAAGTACCCTCGACAAGCCCCTTTCGCAACATCTCTTTCGCGGCCGCGAGGACCGCCTCATGGGCCCGCGCAACACTTGTCATTTTTCCTCCCCAACAACCTCTGGGTTCACGATGTGGAGCGGCATCTCCCTGGACATCAAGCGTTCCAGGTCGTCAGCAACCATTTGTGCCCCCCGCGCTTCGGTGTCGTAAGTGGCGCCGCCTATGTGCGGTGTGAGGACGACATTTTTCATTGTGAGCAAGGGATGGCCGGCAGGCAGCTGCTCTCCTTCGAAGTGGTCAAGAGCTGCGCCTCCCAGGTGGCCCGATTGCAAAGCCGCGACAAGGGCCTCCATATCGGCGAGCTTCGCACGCGCGGTGTTCATGAAAATAGAGCCTTTTGGCATCCACGAGAACTGTTCCTCGCCAAAAAAGCCAACAGTTTCATGTGTAACTGCGGCGTGGAGAGACACCACGTCGGCGCTTTCGACGACAGCCTTCAAGTCCCGTCCCGCGCCTTGGACGTACGGGTCATAGGTCACCACGTCCATCCCGAGGCCTTTCAAGCGCCACTCGAGCGCCCGGCCAACCGCACCGTAGCCGATTATCGCCGCCCGCCTCCCGGCGATCTCCCAACCCCTGAACCGCTGGTAAGGGATGGTGCCATCCCGGAAAACCTGCAGCTCTCTCACATCAGCATCGGCCGGCAGGACCAGGCGTGCCACCGCGACCAGGAGCCCGACCGTTAGTTCGGCGACGGCATCTGCGTTCCGGCCAGGTGTGCGCAGCACCGGCACACCCGCTGCTGTTGCCCCCGCCAAATCTATGTTGTTCGGGTCCCCTCGGGTGGCCGCAACGGCGAACAAAGGCAGTTCCCAAACTGGCCCGTTCAGGAAATCCGCCTCGACTATCACTATGTCCGCACCTTCTGCCTTTAGCCGCCCGGCGATAGCCGGCCCGTCGTACAGCTTCAAAGGTTCCTGGTCGATCCAGGGCTCGTGCACGACTTCGGCGAGCTCGGCGAGTTTTTCCAGGCCTGGGCCGCGCATGGGCGCTGTCACGAAGGCCCGGTGCTTCTTGTCCCATGCTTTCTCTGCCATCTCTTGCAATACTGTCCGACCATGACCATCGCGCCCCAATCCAGTCACCGCGATGGGCCCTCGTCGCCACTTGTGGTCGGCCTCGACGTCGGGACGACGGCGCTAAAAGCGATCGTCGTCGACGAAGACGCAACCGTCGTCGAACGCACGCGGCTCCCGAGCGCGCTCTGTACCGGCCCCGGGGGGCAACTGGAGCACGACGCGGGCGTGACCTGGTGGCAGAGCCCTCGAATTGCGGTCGCGAGACTTCTCTCCCAGCCGGGAGCGGGCCGGGTGCGAGCCGTCGCGGTTTCGGCCATGATGCCCTCGGTTGGGGCCGTTAACGCTTCCGGCAAGCCCCTCGGGCCGGGGCTCCTTTACGGCGACCGGAGGCGCCACCAGGCGACTGGCGCTGGGCAGCCGAGCGAGCCCGCCGCCCCCGCAGGAGGGTCGGACCCCACCGCGAGCGACGAAATGGCCCGCCTGGCCGGTTGGGTGGCGTCCCAAGAGCCGGCAGCGTCGGGGTACTGGCCTGCCCAAGCCGTCGCCAACGCCTCCTTGGGAGGCGAGGGTGTCATGGACCTTGCGTCTGCTTTCGCTACCGGGCCGCTCTTCAACGGGGCAACCTGGGACCAGGCCGCGTGCGCGGGAGCGGGCTTGCTCCCCGAACAGCTCCCCAGGGTGGCAATGTTCGGGGAAGCTGTGGGGGAAGTCCGCCCGGACGCCGTGCCCGACGGTTGGGATGGCGAGCTCGTGCTCGCAGCAGGATCGGTCGACGGCCTCTGTGAGCAGCTCGTCGCCGGGGCCGTGAGAGATGGCGACGTGCTTGTTGCTCTCGGCTCAACCCTTGTCGTCTGGCTCTGCGTACCCGGTTGGCCCGACGAGGTCCCGGGGCTGTGGAGAGTGCCGCACCTCGCGGCGGGCAAGGCGATGGTCGGAGGGGCGAGCAATGCCGGCGGCTTGTGGGTCGACTGGGCTGACCGGGCCCTGCGGCCCGAAGCCCCGGGCCAGGGCGAAGAAGTGAAGCCCGGAGAGGTCCCTTTGTGGTGGCCATGGGCTCGCGGCGAACGGGTCCCTTGGCACGACCCGGGCTTGCGGATCGGGATGTACGGCGGGGAAATTTCCCATGGCCCGCCAGCTCTGCGCCGCGCCGCCCTCGAAGCCTCCGGCTTCGTCGTGCGCTACATCGTCGCGCGTGCGGCGCTGACGGGCACCACACCGAAGCGCTTCATTGTGAGCGGGGGTGGGGTCTCGAACCCAGCCTGGCTCCAAGCTCTCGCCGACGTCCTGGCCGAACCCGTCATGCCTATGGCTGTGCCCGAGGGCGCTGCGCTCGGGGCTGCGTTCCTCGCCCGGCTGGCGGCCGGGCTGGAAACTTCCACCGACGACGCTCGTCGCTGGGCACGCTGGTCCGAGCCGGTCGGCCCCCGCCCAGAGTGGGCAGAGGCCTGCGCCGCACGGTACGACCTCTGGTGCGGACGGCTCCCCGGGCGTGCTTAGAGCCCCCCAGCCGGCCGTCCGTCCTTAGAGCGTCCCCGAGCCGCCTTGAAGGCGCCCCCGGTCGACCCTGAAAGGGTCGCTCGGGGGGTTGGCCGAGCCGGAGCCGAGATAGATGCTCGTCGGGCTCATAGGTGCGAGCGGCGGCCCGACGTGGATGTTCACCGAAAACGCCTTTGCACACTCGGTCCCAAAATTCAACCCGTCGAGCTGGCCGAAGTTCACAAACCGGAAGTACACCGTGCGCCCGTTTGGCTCGTAGACGATGTCGTTGGCACCCGCCCCCACCGTTGTCACGTCAATGAACTGCCCGCTCGTGCTCGTTAGGTACCCCGAGAAAACCACACGCGGCTTGTCGTTTGCATCCGTGACGCGAAGCGCCCAACCCCCGTCGGCGTCGTACCACAGGTATGCGGCTTCGCCAGCTGCTCCGTAGGCCGATGGCATGCCGTCGACCGAAGGCGCCCAAGCACCCTTGGCACAGGTGTCTGCAGGGACAGCCGGTGGCGAGGACGGGAGTGGCATCGGTGACGACGTTGCGGGCGAAGCCGGCGACGTGGTCGTCGTCGTCCCTGGGGGGCGTGAGCGGCCGTCGTGGTCAGTCGTCCCAGTCCCGGCCCAGGCGGGGAGCGCAGTGGACAGCATCGCGACCAGGGGCACCAAAGCCCCGATGGCCATGCGGCCAAGGTGGCGGGCGCGCGCTGGCCCCGGTACGTCCCGGGAAGCGCCGATCGTGCCCAATGCCTAACCTCCTTGCACCCACATGTTGCCATCTCCCCGCCGTCCTGGCGGGCTTTGTTCCTACCTCCCATAAGTTTGCAGTTCAGTTGGTACCCACAGTGCCATCAATTTGTGATGATCCTGCGAAGAAACCTCAAGTCCAGCTCTGCCACACGCCCGAGCCGCCGCCGCCCTACGCCGGGTAGCCTTCAGGAGACGACACCCGCCCGATCTGCCTACTCCATGACAGCGAGCTCTTGGCCGCTCGTGCCCTACGGTAGTCGCGAACGCCCTAGGTACTGGGGCCGCGCCCGCTTTCGGCCGCATCACGCCTTGCGCCAGTGCTGTAGGCCCGCCCGCAAAGGAGCAACCCACCATGACCGAGCTCAACCAGTTGCCCGCTCCGAACATCGACGCCAACCCAGCCCCGGCCAAGGAGCCGCTTTCGGGCACCGAGCTCCAACTGATCAATGCCTACTGGCGCGCCGCCAATTACTTGTCCGTTGGCCAGATCTATTTGCTTGCCAACCCGTTGCTCCGTGAACCCCTCCAGGCCTCCCACGTGAAGCCCAGGCTCCTCGGCCACTGGGGCACCACGCCGGGGCTCAATTTTGTTTACGCCCACATGAACCGCGTGATCCGCGATTGGGACCTGAACGCCATCTATGTCATGGGCCCTGGGCACGGCGGCCCTGCCGCGGTGGCAAATGCCTACCTGGAAGGCACCTACAGCGAGCTCTACCCTCACATAACCGCCGACGCTGAGGGCATGACCAAATTGTTCCGCCAGTTCAGCTTCCCGGGCGGCATCCCCTCCCATGTCGCCCCCGAGACCCCTGGGTCTGTCCATGAGGGCGGCGAGCTCGGTTACGCCCTCTCTCACGCCTACGGGGCAGTTCTCGACAACCCCGACCTGCTCGTATGCTGCATCGTTGGCGACGGGGAAGCCGAGACCGGCCCCCTTGCGACGAGCTGGCACTCCAACAAGTTCATCGACCCCATCACAGATGGCGCGGTGCTCCCCATCCTCCACCTGAACGGGTACAAGATCGCGAACCCGACCGTCCTCGCGCGCATAACCGAGCCTGAGCTCACCTCATTGATGGAGGGCTACGGGCACGAGGTCTTTTGGGTCTCGGGCGACGACCCCGCTCAAATGCACCAACTGATGGCTGCGACGCTCGATTCGGTCATCGAGAGGATCACGGCCATCCAGCGCTCAGCGCGCGAGAAGGGGGACGCGACCCGGCCTCGGTGGCCAATGATCGTCCTGCGTTCGCCAAAGGGGTGGACCGGCCCCAAGGAAGTGGACGGCTTGCCGGCCGAAGGAACCTGGCGTTCGCACCAAGTCCCTCTCGCCGAGGTGCGGACCAACCCCGACCACCTCAAGGTCCTCGAGAGCTGGATGCTGAGCTACAAACCCGACGAACTGTTCGATGAAAAGGGCACCCTCCTGGCAGAACTGTCCGCCCTTGCCCCCAAGAGCCATCGGCGCATGAGCGCAAATCCACACGCCAACGGCGGTTTGTTGCTAAAAGATCTCGTGCTGCCCGACTTCCGCCAGTACGCGGTGCCGGTACAAAACCCGGGGACTACCTTCTCCGAGGCGACACATGTCCTGGGCGAGTACCTCCGAGACGTCATGAAAGCAAACCCAACTCGCTTCAGAGTTTTCGGGCCGGACGAGGTCGCATCTAACCGCTTGCAGTCGGTGTTCGAAGTCACCGACCGCCAATGGGAGGCCGAGCGGTACCCCACTGACGACCACCTTGCACCGGCGGGACGGGTCATGGAGATGCTTTCCGAGCACCAGTGCCAGGGATGGCTCGAGGGTTACCTCCTTACGGGCCGGCATGGGCTCTTCACGAGCTACGAGGCGTTCATCCACATTGTTGACTCGATGTTCAACCAGCACGCCAAGTGGTTGAAGACGACAAACCGCATCCCGTGGCGGCGCCCCCTGGCATCTCTCAACTACTTGCTCAGCTCTCACGTGTGGCGCCAGGACCACAATGGTTTTTCCCACCAAGATCCAGGCTTTATCGACCACGTGGTCAACAAGAAAGCCGAGGTCATCCGTGTCTACCTCCCGCCCGACACCAATTGCCTCCTTTCGGTAGCCGATCACTGCCTGCGCAGCCGCCAGTACGTAAACGTGATCGTCGCTGGCAAGCAGCCCTCGCTCAATTACCTTTCCATGTCAGACGCCGTGCTGCACTGTACTCGCGGGATCGGCATCTGGGACTGGGCATCCAATGACGAGGGCGACCCCGACGTCGTCCTCGCTTGCTGTGGTGATATCCCCACGGTCGAAACCTTGGCAGCCGTGGACATTCTGCGCCTCGACCTCCCGCAGCTAAGGATCCGCGTGATAAATGTTGTCGACCTCATGCGCCTGCAGCCCGAGAGCGAGCACCCTCACGGCATGTCGGACGCAGAGTTCGACATCTTGTTCACCAAGGACAAGCCAGTCATTTTCGCCTACCACGGGTACCCCTGGCTTGTCCACCGCCTCACTTACCGCCGCAGCAACCATGCCAACATGCACGTGCGGGGGTACAAGGAAGAGGGTACGACAACTACTCCATTTGACATGGTGATGCTCAACGACCTGGACCGGTTCCACCTAGTCATGGACGTAATAGACCGTGTCCCGTTCCTCGGTTCGCACGCGGCGTCATTGCGCCAGCACATGCAGGACGAGCGCGCCCGAGCCTCCGCGTACACCCGCATCGATGGAGAGGACGAACCCGAAGTGCGCAACTGGACCTGGCCCTACATACAGCCGCCCGCTCAGTGACATCTCCAGCATGCGCCTGCTCGTAGTCAACGCCGGGTCGAGCAGCGTCAAGATATCGGTGCTCGATGAACAGGACAACCTCGTCGCGTCCCACAACGTGCCTTCCCCCGGTGGGCAGGTGGACCAAGATGCCCTGAGAGAGGTCGTCAAGAAAGCGGGCCCTTTTGATGCCGTCGGGCATCGCATCGTCCATGGCGGGACCGAGTTCACTGCCCCCGTGCTGGTCGACCCCAACGTGGAGCGCCGCCTGGAGGCCTTGACCGACCTGGCGCCCCTCCACCAGCCAAAGTCGTTGCAAGGTTTGCGGGCCGTGAGCGGTTTGCTCCCGGGTCTCCCCACTGTCGCTTGCTTTGACACCGCTTTTCACGCGACGATCCCGCCGGCTGCACACACGTACGCGTTGCCCCCGCAGTGGCGGCGGCGCTGGGAGCTTCGCAGGTACGGGTTCCATGGGCTATCGCATGCGTACGCTTCCAGGAGAGCTCGCGAGCTCATGGGCCTGGCGCCGGGAGCCCCCTTCCGTGTGGTGACCTGCCATCTCGGGTCCGGCGCGTCGCTAGCAGCAGTGCGCGACGGGACCTCGGTCGACACCACTATGGGCTTTACCCCCCTTGAGGGGCTCGTTATGGGGACCCGTTCGGGTTCGGTCGACCCTGGGCTCCTGCTCTGGCTCGAAGAGCATGTCGGGATGCCGCCCGCCGAGCTGGCTTCGACTCTCGAGCACCGCTCCGGTCTCTTTGGCCTCACGGGCACGAGCGACATGCGCTCGGTCCTCGAGGCCGAGTCCGCCGGAGACCCCGACGCTGCCCTCGCCATGCAGGTCTACCTTCACCGCTTGAAAGGCAGCATCGCGTCGATGGTGGCCGCGCTCGCAGGTTTCGACGCCCTCGTCTTTACCGGTGGGGTTGGCGAGCACTCGGCCCCTGTTCGCCAACGCGCTTGTGCTGGGCTCAGGTTCCTTGGGGCCGAGCTTGACGAGGCACTGAACCTTGAGGAGGCGGACGGAGACCGCGAGCTGAGCGCCAGCGCTACCAGGGCCCGCATATTCGTTATAGAAGCACGCGAAGACAAAGAGATCGCTCGAGGCGTGCGCGCGGTACTGCGCGCGGGCGGTTAGCGTCACGAGAGCCGCTTGCTCGGGGCCCGCGCAGGCTCCCCGGTAGCGAGCGGGCAAGCTGGTAGCCCGTGACCGGGAAGCGCCCCAATGCTGTCGGGACTTCGCGTGCTCTTGCGCGGGCCGAGGCTCGGGCGGGAGCGCGTTCGGGGTTGGCGCCTCTCCGGTACCCCGAAGACCTGCCCATTTCAGCGGCAAAGGACGAGGTCGTTGGCGTGCTCAAGGCCAACCAGGTCCTGGTCGTCGCCGGTGAGACCGGCTCGGGGAAGAGCACTCAGCTGCCGAAGATGTGCCTGGAGGCCGGGCGGGGGAGCGCGGGGGTGATCGGGCACACCCAACCCAGGCGGATCGCCGCACGCAGCATCGCGGAGCGCGTAGCTGAGGAACTCGGGTCACCTCTCGGCACTGCAGTCGGTTACAAGGTGCGCTTCACCGACCGAGTGAGCGACAGCACCTTGGTGAAGGTGATGACTGACGGTGTCCTCTTGGCCGAACTGCACAACGACCGGGCACTGCGCGCCTATGACACGCTCATCATCGACGAGGCTCACGAGCGAAGCCTCAACATCGACTTCATACTCGGGTACCTGAAGAGGCTTCTACCGTCGCGTCCTGATCTATCGGTAGTGATCACTTCCGCCACGATCGATACAGCCCGTTTCGCCGAGCATTTTTGGGGCGCCCCGGTGATCGAGGTCTCCGGCCGGACTTACCCGGTCGAGATCCGCTACCAGCCTTTCGGCTCGAGCGAGGAACCCGAAGACGACGAGGGTCTGCTTGTTCCCGATGCGAGCGCAAGCCCTGCACCCGGCCCGGCCTCCGCCCCTGTTGCGGACGGCACAAGAGAGCCCGTCGGTGCCGGAGAGGAAGTTGACGAGGTCCAAGCAGTCGTTAACGCAGTAGCGGAGCTCAGCACAGAAGGGCCAGGGGACATCCTTGTGTTCCTTGCCGGAGAACGAGAGGTTCGCGACACTGCCGAGGCGCTCACCCGCTCCTCCTCCACCTTTGAGGTGCTGCCCCTTTTTGGCCGGCTTTCTTCAGCCGAACAGCACAGGATTTTCGAGCCGCATACGGGCCGCCGAGTAGTGCTGGCGACCAACGTGGCTGAAACATCCCTCACCGTCCCCGGGATCCGTTATGTAGTGGACGTTGGGACCGCGCGCATCTCGCGCTACAGCAGGCGTACCAAGGTCCAGCGGCTCCCAATCGAGCCGGTTTCGCAAGCCTCGGCTAACCAGCGCGCCGGGCGCTGCGGGCGGCTGGGCCCGGGCATTTGCGTGCGGCTCTATTCGGAGGCCGATTTTTCTGCCCGCCGCCCGTTTACTGAACCCGAAATACTGCGGACCAATTTGGCTTCGGTTGTCCTTCAGATGGCCGCCATCGGGCTCGGTGAAGCGGAGGACTTCCCCTTCATCGACCCGCCTGACCGGCGCAACATACGGGACGGGGTCGCCGTCCTGGAAGAGATCGGGGCGCTCACGACGCCCTCTGGGGGTGCGCGTGAGCCTCAACCCGGTGCAGTTGGGCCGCGGGCGCTTACTCCCGTCGGGCGGTCACTTGCGAGGCTACCCGTCGACCCACGCTATGGCCGGGTCGTGATCGAAGCTGCTCGTCTTGGTTGCCTCGACGACGCCCTCGTCGTCGTTTCGGCGCTCTCCGTGCAAGACCCCAGAGAACGTCCTGTCGACAAACGGGAGGCTGCCGCGGCCTTGCACGCTCGTTTTGAAGACCCAGGTTCGGACTTCGTCAGCTACCTCAACCTCTGGGCATACCTTGAGGAGCGCCAGCAGGAGTTGAGCTCGAGCCAGTTCAGACGGATGTGCAGGAGAGAGCTGATCTCCTACCAGCGCGCTCGAGAGTGGCAGGATGTGCACTCCCAATTGAGGGAAATCGCGGTTGAGCTAGCCGGCGGGCCGGCGTGGCGCCGAACTGAAGGCCCCGAGCGCGCCTCAGTTCAAAGGGACCGCTTGCACCGGGCAGTGCTTGCTGGCCTAGTGGCTCAGGTCGGTGTTCGAGAGGGCGAGCGGGCGGACTTTTTGGGCCCAAGAGGAGCGCGTTTTGCTCTCTGGCCTGGCTCGGCCCTCGCCAAGAAGCCACCTCGCTGGGTCATGGCCGCTGAGCTGGTCGAGACTGGCCGGCTCTGGGGACGGGTCGTCGCGGCCGCGCGGCCCCAATGGGTCGAGGAGGTCGCTTCCCACCTCCTCAAGTGGTCCTACAGTGAAGCTGTTTGGGACCCCGCCCGCGGGGAGGCGGTCGTCATTGCCCGTGCGGCTCTTTACGGCTTGCCTGTCGTGGTCGGGCGCCGCATTGGGCTCGCCCGTCTCGACCCGCAAACAGCGCGAGAGATGTTCATCACGGAGGGTTTGGCCGAGGGCGACTGGGAGGGGGCGCCGCAATTTGTGAGCGGCAACCTCGCTGTCTTGTCAGGCGCCCGCTCGCTCTTGGAACGTGCCCGCCGGCCCGAGCTTGCGGCCGGCAATGGCACGCTCGTTGATTTCTACGCGCGTCGCATCGGCGAGGAAGTGGTTTCGGCCCACACCTTCAACGCATGGTGGCGCCTCCAAGGCCCACGTGAACGAGCCCTCTTGGAAGCCGGCCCTGAAGACCTGCTCCCCGCCGGCGCCACGGAGCTGGGTTCCTTCGACTTCCCTGATGCTTGGAGCTTCAGTGGTCAAAAACCGCTCCTCCTCCGTTACAAATGGGAGCCCGGTGAGCCGGACGATGGGGTTATTGTCGAGGTGCCGCTTGCCGAGCTGCCGCGTCTCGGCCAAGAACGCCTGGAATGGCAGGTGCCAGGCCTTCGTTTGGAGCTCGTGACAGCATTGGTCCGCTCGCTGCCGAAAGACTTGCGGCGCCATCTCGTGCCTGTTCCTGGCCACGCGCAGGATTTCCTCGCCAAATATGCGCCGGCTGATGGGCCTCTACTGCCGTTATTGGCACGGGCATTGAGCGAGGCCGCCGCGACGCCAGTCTCGCCAAGAGACTTTGACTGGGCCAAGGTACCGGCTCACTTGACGCCGACCTTTTCTGTCGTGGGCGAGCAAGGTCGGGTGCTTGCCACCGGCAAGCAAGTCGACGCGCTCTTGTCCCGCCTCGAGCCTCAGTTGCAGCAGGCGCTCCAGGTCGCCGCCTCGTCGGCCCAGGTTGCCTGGGGGCCTCCTGGGAGGCAGGCGGCGGCGTGGGATTTTGGCGAGGTCCCCGAAGTTTTCGAAGCCGATTGGCAGGGTTACCGCGTGCGCGGTTACCCCACCCTGGTCGACGAGGACGACAGGGTGGCTGTGCACGTCTTGCCTGACCCAGGAGCGGCTCGGCGCGCCATGCTCTCGGGGGTCCGCAGGCTGGTACTGCTGAACCTTCCCTCTCGACGCCAACTGGTCGACCAACTCGAGCGGCTAGTCGACAACCGCACGAAGTTGGCCCTCGTAGCGGTCGGCTCGTGGAGCTACCTGTCGGCCCGCGAACTTGTCGAGGACGTCGTGACCGCCGCCGTTGACCAGCAAATCTTCGCCCTGGGCGCTCCCCCGCGCAGCCGGGAGGCCTTCGAGGTCTTGGTAGGAGCGGTCCGGAGCGACCTCGGCACTGAAGCAAGGAAGGGCTTGCGAGCCGCCGCGGCCATTATTTCCAGGGCTGCTGAGCTGGACAAGCGGAGCAGTTCCCTGCGAGCGAAGTTCGGCACCAACGTGCAGGCTTCGCTGGACGACGTTGCGTCTCAACTCGCCATGCTCTCTCGCCGCTTCGTTGCCAGCAGAGCGGGGCTCGCGCGGCTCCCTGACATCGAGCGGTACTTGACAGCATTGGAGCGCCGGCTCGACAGGCTCCCCGCCGAGGCGCGCCGGGATGCCGCTCTTGCTTCCCGGGCGCGGGAAATCGCCCGCGCTTTGGGCGAAGCGGTCGCTCAAGCTCGCGCGGAACAGCTCCCACCTGGCGTGGTGAGCCAGTTGGAGGACCTTTCCTGGTTGGTCGAGGAGCTACGCGTCAGCTTCTTCGCTCAGTCGCTTGGCACGAAGGTCCCGGTGAGCGAGGAGCGCATCCAACGAGCCGTGAACCAGCTGCTCTCGGGGCCGAGGTCGGCGCCGGCCCCCGGCTCGGGCTCCTAGCCGGTGCCGGTGGCCGGTGCCCACTAACCAGTTCGTAAGCGCAGGCCAAGAGTTGAGCGAGGCGGTGGTCAAGCCGCGTCGCGCGAAGAGCTGTTTAGGTGCCTTAGGGAACCGTAGTCGTAGTGGTAGTTGTGCTCACCGGGACCGTCGTCGGGACCGGGGTCGTGCTGGTACAACCCATGGGGCCCACAATGTAATTGCCGGCGAAAGCTGCTAAGTACGAGGCCGGTAACCACATCCCGTTGACGTAGACGCCAGCCGGGTCCCCACCGGGTACGTACTCGTCGACAGCTTCCTCGGCAGTCTCCAGGAGAGTAGCCGCAGGGATGCATGTCCCCGTGAGGGCTAGCTGATCGGGAGCCAGGTTGGCCGGGACTGTCCCTGTGGTCGCGGTAGTCGTCGTGGACGCAGTCGTCGTAGTCGTGGTCTGAGCAGAAGCAGCAAGCTCAGGTCCGGTCGTAACAAGCGCGGCGGCCAAACCTAGCGCGAGAGTGAGCGCCGATGCCGCCGTGAGGTACTTGGCCTTGTTCATCCTTCCTTCTTTCATCCGTCCTTCCTATCATTCGGGACCCGCCATGCTGCCAGGTGACGATTGCTTACCACCCGTGGGCAAGGCTCAAACGTCCAACGGGCCGTCCTGGGTAGCTCCTCGCCAGATCGCCGTCTACAAGCGCTCACCGCAGGGATGTGCGCGCTGCCAGCGCGCCGTCCCAGTGCTGCCAGCGCGCCGACCCGGGGGGCCGTTACACATCGGCCCCGCGGGCTGAAAGTACCCAGCCCCGCTCCTGCAAAAGCGCGCGCAGGTCGGCCATGGGGGGGCACACGCGTTCGCACATGTTTCGCTTGCAGAAATGGCACCGAATAGCTTGCTCGTGGCGAGCCGGGGCTATAAAGTGGGTTCCTGTGGAGAGTAGGGGTGACCTCTACCCTGAAAATGGAGCCGGAGAAAACTGTGGAGCCGTTGTACGGGAGCTTCGAGCACTCCCTGGACAGCAAGGGGCGCTTTGTCGTCCCCGCTCCGCTGCGAACCAGGTTCGAGCGCAACAAAGATGCTGCGGTAGTCTCCTGCTACCTCGAGCGCTGCCTGGCTGTGTGGCCGCCCGAAGAGTTCAGCCGCATCCTCGCGATGGTGCTGCAGGTCCAGGACATCGGCCCCGAAGAGCGCCACATGGCGCGTGCGCTTACGGGCTACTCCACCAAGGTGGACATCGACACTCAATGGCGCATAACCGTCCCGAGCTTTTGGCGCGACTACGCCAGCCTGGAGCCCGAGCGGCCCTTGATGGTGGTTGGCGTGCTCGACCGGGTCGAGCTTTGGAGCGTCGAGCACTGGCGGGAACGGATGGCTTCGACGATGGAAGGCCTTGCCAACGGTACGACCCGCTTCTACCCAGCCACCTCCGTCCCGCCGACCAACCCTGTCCCTCCCTCGGGGCCATGAACCGCCCCCCTACCGGCTCCCCTTCGCCGCTAAGGCGCGCTCAGCAACTACCACGGGTTCCCATTACGGCGCTCTCCAGAGCGCGGGCCTATACGCAGCCCCTCGACCAGCAAGCCGGGGGTCCCCTTCTCCACCCACCCAGCCCTATGTACCCGGGGAGAAATCCCGGGGCAGCGCTGGTTGAGGGGCTGCGTATGAGCCCAGGGACAGCACCACGCCCCGAACCGCTCCCAGCGACCAAGGAAGGGCCCTTCGCGCACGTGCCGGTGATGCTTGCCGAAGTGTCGGCGCTCTTCGAGCCGCTGATGGAAGGCGTTTTCCTCGACGCCACGGTGGGCGCCGGCGGCCATGCACGCGCCCTGCTCGAGATGTCGCCGCGTCGCCGGCTCGTTGCCATCGACCGTGACCCGAGCGCGGTCGCCGCGGCAAGCGCCGTTTTGTCCGGTTTCGGGGAGCGGGCCACCGTGGTGAAGGCGCGCTTTGACGACCTGGGCGACGTCCTTACGAGCTTGGGGGTAAGCGGCATTGCAGGCGCCTTGTTCGACCTGGGCGTGAGCTCCCCCCAGCTGGACCGGGCGGACCGCGGCTTCAGCTACCGTTCGGACGCCCCCCTTGACATGCGTATGGACCCGACCGGCGGCCCGACCGCGGCCGACCTCCTCGCCTCGTTGAGCGAGGCACAACTGACGGGGCTTTTTGCGCTCCACGGGGAAGCGCGGTTCGCGCGGCGCATCGCCCGAGCGATCGTCGAGGCTCGGCCGGTCACGACGACTACTCAACTGGCAGAAATCGTCAGCCGTTCTGTCCCAGCCGCTGCCCGCCGCCGCGGGCATCCTGCCAGACGTGTCTTCCAAGCTCTCCGAGCCGCTGTCAATGAAGAACTCGACGTCCTGCGCCCCGCGCTCGAGGTGGCGATCGACGCTCTTGTCCCGGGCGGCCGGATCGCCGTGATTTCTTACCACTCAGGCGAGGACCGGATAGTCAAAGAGACTTTTGCTGCCGGCGCGACCGGAGGCTGCAACTGCCCTCCGGGGTTGCCATGTGGCTGCGGGGCGCAGCCATGGCTGGCCCTGCTCAAGCGCGGCTCCCGCCGCCCGGGCGAGGCCGAGACCTCGGCAAACCCGCGTGCGCGCAGCGCCCGGTTGCGGGCGGCGGAGCGCATTGGCGGCACTAAGCCCGCAGGTCCTTACGACTTCTCAGAGAAGGAGAACTTATGAGCCCGGCCGAACCTCGCCGGCAGGCCCGCCCAGGCGCAACGAGCGAGGAACGGGTAGACCGCGAGTTTCCTTACAGCCCGGCGCCTGAGCCCCAAGGTGCGCCCGAGCCGCAACGCCATCTCACCCTGGTGCGCCAGGTCGACCGCAAGCGTGCCAGCCGGAGGCATTTCCTTGTTGCCGGGACGATTGCCTCCTTGGCAGGGGTCTCAATGGGCCTCGTTGGGCTCCACGCCCTGATCGCAGAAAACCAGTTCCGCTTGGACAACCTTCAACAGCAGGCCGCCACCCAGCAAGCACAGTACGAAAAACTTCGCCTCAACGTTGCCCAACTCGAGTCGCCATCGCGCATCGTCTCGGTTGCGGAAGGCACATTGGGGATGCAACAGCCAGGCTCTGTCACGTACCTCCCGGCAATCGCGACCCAGGACGGCACCGGTCGTAACGAACCAGGAGACGCCGGCCAGTCAGCAGATCCCGGCGGCACGGTGGCAGCTCCTCAGGGTACCGATGGCGCGGGAGCGACAACCGGCAGCATAACCACCGCCCCGCAGGGCGATGCCGACTGGCCCGCGATCAAGCCGTACTTGAGCGGGACCCCGTGACCAAGCCGCCGGGCGGGCAAGCTGCGCGGCGTAGATCAACCAGTAAGCCGGGCAACCCGAGGAGGGCTCGTCGCTACCTCGCCTCGATGTTCGTGATGACCGCGTGCCTGGGAGGGATACTCGCGCGCCTGGTCTTCGTACAAGGCATCGACTCTACGCAGTACCAGGAGGCGGCCCGCTCCGAGTACGTCCACGAGATCTCGTTCCTCGGAGAGCGAGGGTCCATCCTGGACCGCAACGGCGACGACCTCGCCATGTCGGTCCCCATGACGACAATTTATGCAGACCCTTATCAGGTGACGAACCCTCGGGCTGAGGCTGAGGCTCTCTCGGGCGTCCTCGGGGTGCCTGAGCAGGCGCTACAAAGCGAGCTCAGTGAGACGGCAGGTTTTGTCTACCTCGCGCACACGGTACCGAGCTCAGTGGCGTCAAAGGTGGAGAAACTCATGAGCGCGAACGTGCTCCCCGGGATCGGGACAATGGCAGAACCGAAGCGTTTCTACCCCGCAGGTCAGTTGGCGTCTCCTTTGCTCGGCTTCGTCGGCACCGATGGAGAAGGGCTCTCCGGCCTTGAGTACAAGTACAACACCCTCCTCGAAGGCAAGCCTGGCAAGCTTGTTGAAGACATGGACCCAGCTGGCGGCCAGATCCCCGGCGGGCTCCAGGAGTACCAGGCCCCGGTCCGCGGCGACGACCTAGTGCTTTCGATAGACGAGCCGTTGCAGTACGACGCCGAAGAAGACCTCGCTCGCGCGATCGTGGCCGCACAGGCACAAAGTGGTATGGCTCTCATCATGGACTCCCGTACCGGTGACCTCCTCGCGGTCGCGCAGCTGACAATGCCGGCGCCTTCAGGACCAGCCACTATGCACGAGAGCCCCGCGCTCCCGATCTGGTTCGTCCCACCGCCGGGCACCACGGGCAGCATTGCGCGTTCGCAACCCGTTGAGGCACCGAGCGCGTCGGCGTTCACAACCGTTTACGAGCCAGGATCTGTAGAGAAGTTGATAACGGTCTCGGCCGCTCTCGCGAGCGGTGCAATAACACCCGCAGAGCACTTCGAGGTCCCGGGCGCTTATGACGTCGCCGGCACAGTGATCCAGGACGCGTGGTGGCACCCGACGTTGTACTGGGACGCGCCCGACATCGTCGCCCATAGCTCTGACATCGGGACCGTCGAGATAGCCCAGCGCATGGGCTGGCCGACACTTCTCAAGTACATCAAAGACTTTGGGTTGGGTACCGTCACTGACGTTGATTTCCCAGGAGAATCAGCCGGCATCATACCCGGGCCGTCCCAGTATTCGGGGACGACGATCGCCACCGTTCCTTACGGCCAAGGGATCGCCGTGACGGCCATCCAAATGCTCGACGCCTACAACGTAATTGCCAACGACGGGATGTTCGTCGCTCCTCGCCTCGTGGACGGGTACATAGGTTCACAAGGCAAGGAAGAGCTCTTCCCGGTCCCCGAGCCGCGCAGGGTCGTGAGCGCGGAGGTCGCGCGCGAGATGACCTCCATGCTCGAAGGCGTCGTGCAGGTCGGGACGGGCACGGCGGCAAACCTCGAGCCCTACACTGTTGCGGGCAAAACCGGCACTGCGCTCGTGCCTTCTCCCAAGGGCGGCTACATAGATGGCTATTTTGTCTCCAGCTTTGCCGGTTTCGTACCCGCCGAAGACCCGGCCATCACCGCTATGGTCGTAGTGGTCGGGACCCACCAGTACGGGGCGGAGGCATCCGCGCCGGTCTTCGCCATGTTGGCCCGTGATGCCCTCCAGGCACTCGGCGTCCCCCCACACAAGCCGGAGCCGCCCGTCCCGGGAGTCCCCGAGGCAACGCCTATCGGGGGCGAGGGCGAAGCAGCGGGCGGGCCCTTGCCCGGGCTGTCAGGGACACCGGACGTAGTGAGCCCGTCGTCGGGGGCGGAGGCGACGACGACAACCTCGCTCCCGCCCAGCACGTCTTCCACGGTGGCCACTTCTTCATCACTGACAACCACGGCCCCACCAACAACCACGGCCCCACCAACAACCACGGCCCCACCTACAACCACAGTCTTACCAACAACCATGGCCTCCAGGTCGTCGACGACGCTTCTCCACGACAGCACGACCAGTACCAGCGCCGCCGCGTCAACAACGCTGGTCCGCTAGGGTCAAGGGACCTTGAAAGGGCCTGGTGTGCTTTTGGACGATTTGCTCGCCGGGTCGGGACTGGGCAAAGCCGACATTCTCGAAGTGTGGCAGCCGCATGCGCCCCGGCCCGTTCCGCCAGGGGGACCTCTCGTCACTGGCGTAGCGATCGCGTCAGGGGAAGTAGGACCTGGTGCATTGTTCGCTTGCGTACAAGGAGCCAGGTTTGACGGGCACGCTTTCGCGGCCGACGCGATGGCCCGAGGTGCCTCGGCGCTATTGTGCGGGCGCCGTCTGGAGCTCGACCTTCCTCAGGTCGTGGTCCGCTCCGTGCGGGCGGCCCTTGGCCCGGTCTCGGCCGCGTTCTGGGCGCACCCCTCCGCGGCGCTCAAGCTCGTGGGCGTAACGGGCACCAACGGGAAGACCACGACTTGTGCCCTGCTTGCGGCAATATTCCAAGCAGAGGGCTGGCCAAGCGCGGTCATTGGCACCCTTACAGGACAAAGGACCACCCCCGAAGCCCCGCTGCTCCAGCAGCAGTTGGCACAACTGCTGGCTCAAGGTACGCAAGCGGTGGCGATGGAAGTCTCCTCGCACGCGCTTGCGCAACGCCGCGTCGATGGAACCGAGTTCGCTGCCGCGGTGTTCAACAACCTGAGCCAGGACCATCTTGACTACCACGGCACGATGGAGAACTATTTCGAGGCGAAAACGCTCCTCTTCACGCGTGAAAAGGCACGCCTCGCCGTTGTCAACCGTGGCGACCCCTGGGGGGCTCGCCTCGTGGCAAGGCTTTCGGGTGGTCCGGCTCCGGTAGTGACGTTCGCGCCAGAAGATGCGTCGAGCGTCGAGCTCTCCCGCACCGGGTCGAGCTTCAACTGGAAGGGTACCCGCCTCGAGCTCAACATCGGTGGCCGCTTCAACGTGACAAATGCAGTTGCGGCGGCAACTACCGCGGTCGAGCTCGGTGCCACCATAGGCGCCGTCGCAGAAGGTCTACGCTCGGTCTCGCCCGTACGCGGGCGGTTCGAGCTTGTCGACGAGGGGCAAGACTTTGCAGTCGTGGTCGATTTTGCTCACACGCCCGGGGCGCTCGGGGAAGTCCTCCGCGCAGCCCGTGAGTTGGTGCCGCCTTTCCCGGCTGCCTTCACAGACGGGCGCCCGCCAGGTCAACCGTCGAGGCCCGGCCGGGTCATTGTCGTCTTCGGCGCCGGAGGTGAGCGTGACAGGAGCAAGCGGCCCCTCATGGGGAAAGTGGCTAGTGGATCAGCGGACGTGGTCGTAGTCACCTCGGATAACCCGCGAAGCGAGAGGCCAGAGGAGATCATTGAGGAGGTCCTGAAAGACATTGGCCTCCGAGAGGACCTGGTCGTCGATGTCGACCGCCGAAAAGCTATTGCGGCAGCCATTGCCATGGCGCACACGAGCGACGTGGTCGTGATCGCCGGCAAGGGCCACGAGACGGGGCAGGATTTCGGCACTCGCGTCGAGCCTTTTGACGACGTGCAGGTCGCTCGTGAAATCCTGCGAGGAGAAACGTGAAGGCGCTCCTTATCGCCGGGGGCGTCGCACTGTTGGTGGCGATCCTCGGCACGCCCCTCTTGATCAACGAGCTGCGGGTGAGAGGTATTGGCCAGCAAGTCCGAGAAGACGGGCCTTCTGGGCATTTCTCCAAGGCCGGGACGCCGACGATGGGTGGGCTCGCTATTTTTGCCGCCGCCGTGGCGGGCTACAGCGTGGCTCACGTGTCAGCCACCTTCACGACCCGCGGGCTTGTCGGGATGGTCACCATTTGCGCGGCGGCCCTGGTCGGCTTTATCGACGACTGGCTCAAGGTGACCCGGCAGCGCAGCCTCGGCCTCAACAAAAGAGCCAAGGTGCTGGGCCAGCTGGTCGTCGCGGTCGCCTTTGCCATTATCGCCGTCAGATGGCTCAAAGTGGACACGCACTTGTCCTTCACTCGCTTTAACTCGCTCGGCCTCCAGCTCGGCCAAGTGGGTTGGGTCCTGCTGGCAGTTGTCGTGGTCGTCGGCACGATGAACGCCGTAAACCTGACAGATGGTTTGGACGGCCTCGCGTCTGGTTCTTCAGCCTTCACTTTTGTCACCTTTACCGTGATCGGCTTTTACCAACTGCGCCACGAAGTGATGTACCGGAACCCCGCGTCGCTCGACGAGGCCGTGATGGCCGCCGCGATGATCGGCGCGTGCTCAGGTTTCCTCTGGTGGAATTGCGCACCTGCTCGGATCTTCATGGGAGACACCGGTAGCCTCGGGATCGGGGCGGCAGTTGCCGTACTTGCCCTCCTCGAGAACGTAGACCTGTTGCTCCTCGTGATCGGCGGGCTGTACGTGTTGGAGACGCTCTCGGTGATCCTCCAAGTGGCGAGTTTTCGCTTGTTTGGCCGGCGCGTGTTCCGCATGGCACCAGTCCACCATCATTTCGAGCTCCTCGGTTGGCCCGAGACTACAGTTATCGTTAGGTTCTGGATACTGGCTGGCCTTTTTACGGCGCTCTCACTCGGGGTCTTTTACGCAGACTTCCTGGCACACGGTGGTACAGCATGAAAACGAGCGAGGGTAAGGGCAAAAGAGCTGTTGTGATCGGCTGGGGGTTGAGCGGGCGGGCAGCGACGGCTTGGCTTGCACAAAATGGCTGGGATGTAACGGTCTTGGAGGATGACCCCAAGGCCGCAGCCGCCGCGGAGGCCTCCGGGGCGCCCGTCGCCCGGGTCGCCGACGTCGCGCAAGCACAAGCGCAGGCGGCGGCAAGGCTTGCCCGCGAGGCCGACCTGGTGGTGCCGAGCCCGGGCGTGAGGATCAGCCACCCGGCCCTTGTCGCGGCCTCACACGGCGGCGTGCCAATTTGGAGCGAGGTCGAACTGGCATGGTCGGCGCTCGAAGGTGCAGGAGGCCAAGCTCGTACCAGCGCCCTCACCGGCGCCCGCGTTGGGTTGGTCGCCATCACCGGTACCAATGGCAAGACAACCGTGACAGA